>JACXXQ010000996.1_pt1 | contig 11119 bp, 13 predicted proteins | sample 8621361 | NCBI WGS metagenome assembly JACXXQ01 (sample SAMN15503820, study PRJNA645414) | gut metagenome | isolation source: feces | host: Bos taurus | place: USA | collected 2016 | reverse complement strand
CGGATTAGCGTTAATTAGACGATTGATTTCACCCACATCACCGTAATAGCGATATGCGAGTAAATCCCAACGCTCGCCTTCGCTGATAGTGTGCTGAATGACTTTATTCATCGTGCACCTCGTTACTGTCTTCACGCAGTACAATCCACGCCGTCATCTGTGTTACTGGTTCACTAAGCCGCTCAATCACGGTATCGCAACTCTCTAACGCCTTGACACCAACATCAAACCACGTCCCCAATTCGCTATCGTTTAAACCCTGTTTAAAGGCGCTTTGAAAGACATTTAAATTGTCAGCGATTTCCGCAATATCACGCATAAAGTATTGAGCGCCGCTAATGCCTTGTGTCAGCAAATTAAAACTATTGGATAACCCTAACATTTCCCCCAATGGCCCAAGCGCTTTCCCTACGCTATTTAACGCAAACGGTAACTGCGTGAGTGCAGTAAATGGATCATTTGCTAATGTTTTAATTAATGTCACTGTATTACGGACGTCATTAATCACACGTTTGGTCTGTTGATAGAGCTGCACACCTTTAGCAATCATAGCTTTGGTTTGGTTAATCGCCTTGATCGCACCGGCGGGCAACAATGCACCCAGCGGCGAACTCGCTCCTAATTGCAGTGCTAACCCTAAAACATCTTGCCCTTGATTTCCAACAAACTCTTTTAGCGTTAATGACACATCACGTGCTAGTGTATTGCCACGACCGTCGGTATAAAGCGCCTGGCTTTGAATATCCGTAATAACAAAATAGCCTTTAAATCGACTAAATCCAATCACCAACGCTAGTGCTTGTTGGTTTTCTTTCGCCAAGATCAACTCTTGATAACGCCCATCAACCGAGCCTAGCATGTAATGCAAGTTAAGATTTAACGTCAATTCCGTCAGTTCGTTTCCCATCGCTTGCAAGCGCGGGCGCCCACTTAACACATCATGTTGCGCATAAGTAGCGCTGTGTTTTTCGTCCAACGATGTCGGTGCATTAAGCAAATCAAATGCAATATCACCCAATAATGCATAACTCATTAGTAAGCCCTCCGCATTTTTTGATCTACAACGCGATTAATCAGCTGCTCAAATTCTCGCAAACTCATCTGCAAGCCTTGCTGCACTTGTTCCACTACCCCCTGACTTGACGCCTCGCTCACATTAATCGTTGGATTAAAATTAACAACTATCCCATTGCGTGCCTGCGGTGCAGTATGCATATTTTGCGCTTGCATTGTGTGCTGCAATGACTCGTATTGCGTCACCGGTGGCGTTGGCAGAGCCACAACCGGATTCGCTGCTTGCGTGACCGGCATAGACTGTGCAGGTTTTTCTGTTTGTGGTTTCGGCAAGACTATCGGTTTCATCGCTTGCACTGTTTTTGTTTGCGATACAGGCGACTTAGTTATTTTTTGTGTTTGTGATAATTGACGCCGCAAATGCGCTGGCAAATAACTTGCTGTCAGTGCTGCAGTAGCCTTATCTGCCGCTTGTCGATTTACTCGACGTTGATTCGCCGTTTTTTGTTTAGCTTTGTTAGTCTTAACAGGCGTTGTTGATGCAGTCACTTGTTTTGCAGCAAGCGCAGACAGTTGTTGCGCCTGCGAGGTAATCGACCGTGGCGCTGCAGTGACAGCTTTCGGCGCTGCCGTCGCTATCTTCGTCGCAGTTTCAATTACAGGGGCAGATAATGTTTTTGGCATCGCTTGCTGCATTTGCTCACCCATGCCTGTTACTGCGCCCGCGGCTTTTACAGCTGATTTCGCTACCCCAATAACTAACCCGTCAACTGTATTTTCGCCATAGCCCATAAACACGCGGCTCGGACTATGAATGCCGAGTTTTTCCGCAAACCAGCTTTTAATGCCGTCGCCCAAATCAGAGACAACTTGCTTAGCACCTTCCCATGCACCACGAATCCCATTGATTAATCCATCAATCATATTTTTACCGAAATTGCCAAACTTGGCAGGGATATCAATACCAAACCAAGCTAGCACCCCCGAAAAAATTTGTTGAAACAGACCTAGCGGCGACCAATTTAAAATAGTCGTTGTGATATTACTGATACCAGAATTAAAAAAGGTCTTGATATTTTCCCAGATTCCATTAAACCATGTTACAGCCTGCGACCATAAACCACTGATACTTTTCCACGCTGCCGAAAATTTAGCACTTACCCAATTCCATAATTGTCCAAAAAAGGTTTTGATAGGCGACCAGTAGCGATAGATTAGATATGCACCGAGAGCAATAGCAGTAATTGCCAACCCAATTGGATTAAATAAAAACGCCCTACTTACGGCAACAATGGCGGTCTTAAGCAAACCAAACGCTGACACGACAACCGTTTTTAATATTGTCGCAAAGCCTAAAAATGCCGCTTTTGCAAGACTTAATGAAGAGAGTAGTAGTGTTTTTAGCGTAGTTATTACCGCAATAACCGCTGCCTTGACTAAACCAAACCCCGACACCGCAAGCGCTTTCAGTGCCAGTGTCACTAACTTAACACTATTCAGTAACCCGCCAGAAAATAATCGCCAAAGCTGCATAAATAAAGACATATTAAGTCGTGTTATTTTTGCTAATACAGTAAATCCAATATGCACTCCAGATATCACATTTTTCCCTGCAGCAAACAGCGCCAACATGCCACCAAACACCCCGTTTAACGCCAGTGCAGCAGCAATACCTGCTCCAATTCCCACACTCAACTGCGCGATGACGGCAACTAACTCTTGATGCTTTCCAATCCAATTTGCAATGCTATAAATAACCGGTCTAAGCTTACTAACAACGAGATTAATAATGGGCAGGAATTGACTGCCAACTTGTACCGCAATTTCAGTAATACTATTTTTAAGTAGCTTTAAACTATTTTCCGTTGTTGCGGCACGTGCGGCGAACTCTTTTTCCATTGAGCCAAGATACTTCGGTTTACCTTTCGAATCCGTCTCTTGTAATGTTTTTAAGCTATCTTCTAAGACTTTTGTATTACCCGCTAACACCGCAACATCATCAGCGTACTCAATCCCAAACAAGTCAACCAAAATCCCCATCTGCATTTCTTTTGGCATTGTCTGAATACGTTTTAAAAAGCTAATGAGTGCCTGTTCACCATTTTTCGCAATATCTGCTTTTAATTGTTTAGCACTAACCCCTACTGTTGCTAATGCTGCTTGGAATTTTTTACCACCTTTATCGGCAGTCATTAATTTTGTTAGCATGCCATTGATAGCCGTCCCCGCTACTTCTGGCGCTTTACCCAGCGAGATAAATGAATTAGCAAGAGCAGCCGCTGCGTTTTCAGTTAATCCAAATTGTTTTGCGACACCACCGATTCGCCCTAATGTGCTGACAATATCAGATGCTTTAGCCGGACTAGAGTTAGAGAGCTCATTAATCGCATCTCCCAATTTACCAATTTCACTAATTGGAATTTTATAAACGTTTGCTAGTTTAGCCATTGCGTCACCGCTATCTTCAGCAGACATATCAAAAGCAACGGACATTTTTGCGATTGTCGTAGTAAATGCCTTTATATCTTCTTCAGCTACGCCTAACTGCCCGCCAGATGCCGCAATCGCTGCTAACTCCTCGCCGGTCATCGGTAGCGTGCGTGTTAACTCTAATAAATCCCCAGATAGCTTTTTAAACCCGTCAGGCGTTTTAAAATCTACGACTTTTTTCACGTCTGCCATTGCACTCTCGAACGCAATAGCTGGTTTTGATATACCAACCACTGCACCACTTAATCCCGACAATGTTGATACCGCACTACCAATACTGATTGCAGATTGCTTTGCTAGCTGTCTTATTTTGTCGCCAGTAGAGAGTGCGTCATCCTTAAATACTTTTAAGCTACTAGATAGCGATTTAATCCCTTTCACCGCGCCAGTGACTGATGCCCCGATGAGTAGAGATATTGCTAAATTTGATGCCATGAGTTATAGTTCCTTTTTAGCCGGCTATGAGGGTAAGAGAGATGATTAATTTGATTAGTGATATGCTTGCAACAGCAATAACAACAGCGATTGTCTTTATTGTCTTGCTAGCGTGCGTTATCGCTGTTAGTATGATTTATACAGCGTATCCGCTTACAACAATGATCATCGGCTCTGTTATTGCTATCATCGCGATGCTGTGGCTTGTGGGGTTTATTTTGGAACGCAAAACGCGCTAATTGCCGGTTTTGCTGTAATGTGCTTTAATTTGTCGATGAGCTTGTTGATACCACCTTTCAATTTCATCTAAAGTTAATTCTTCAAGCTCACTAGGTTGCCATCCGAACCACCACGCCAAATCGGCCAGCACATCGTCTATTTGATTCGCCCCGACTTTCCCTTCAACATTTTTTCAATCACTTGTGATGCGCGTACAAAGTCAGATACATCTAATTCGTCAATATCTTCGGGCACTAACCCTGTTAACGTAGCTAATAATGAAATACTTTGCTCAGTCTCTGTATTTCCCTGCATTTTTCTGACATCTCTCGCTTTCGCTCGACGAATATTGAGCTCAGTAACTTCATTGCCTTGCCCATCTTTAATCGGATAATCTAGCTTTACTGTTTCAAATAACATAAAAAAACTCCTTAGTTGTTGTTAATCTACTAAGGAGTTTACTGAACCGCGTTTAAATTTGATTTTAAAGCGCTTTAAAGATTTTTATTGCCCGATGTTTGTGCGATATTTTTGTAAAATATCTTGTCCCGCCACGCGATATTGATTGCCAAATGCGTCGTAGAACAACACTTCTTTGCCGTTAATCACTTGTTTAATAGAGTGTACTTGATACGTCATCGGATATTCCGTCGGCTCTTTTTTGTATTCGCCAAGATCGAATTTACTGAACATCGCATTTAACGTCAGCACGAGTGGCACTTCTTCCGCCAAGCCTGCTGCGTTAAACACTCTCACATTAGCTCGTACCATAAGCTGAGCCGTTTTAAATGGGTTGCTGGCAATCGCGGCAACTTCCGGATAAAAGCCGTCCCATGTAATTTCACCTTCCAACGCATTCACTTTGCTCGGCAATTTAATCACACCGACCAGACCCAAATTATCATGCTCAACAAATTCAACTTCAAATTCAGGGGTTTTAACTGTTTTGGCTTTACCGATTAAGCTGTTGCCGTTGATATAGACGTTAGCGTTATCAACTTGATTGATTACCGCACTCATTATTGACCTCCTGAGATTAAGTTAACGAGATATTTACGCGTGACGATAGAGTTGTTTGTAATACGTTCCGCCGGAATTTTTGGGGTAAAATCGTATTGAATTGGCACTTGCCCCTGGCTGAATGCATCAACTAAGTCGGCATCGGGGTCAAGACTCACGCTATAACCGACAATCGATTTCAGTGTAGCCATATAAGTTTCCACTGTGCCGATAAGGCTATCTAGCAACGCTTCATCAATCGGTAAGTCCATATATTGCAGCTCAACGCGGCGGATGCTTTCATCAATTAAATCTGCGGTACGCTGTACCGTTTCAAAATTACTGATATGCGTCACCGTCGGATAGCATGCAAGGCGGTTACCCCACAACCGAAAGCCCGTCCCAAAGCTATTAAACACCGTCGTAATGCCGACCGCATTTAAGCGATTGGTCTCACTTTGCTTATCATCAATACGCGCAGTGAGCGGCACTTCAACGCCGATAACGCCTTTTAACTGGCGATTCGAGATACTGTACCAATAACCTTGCTCCACGTCTGTAAGCATTCGCAAGCCTGCGGCGTGGGTTGCTAAACTCTCTAATGTGTTCCGTTCACCGATGACGTGCGGGAAAAAGAGTTGAGTGCGGTCAGAGCTGGTCTTAAAGTTAATGGTGCCTTCTGGACCACGGCCCTGAATCGCTTGCGCGAAGGTTGTACCTTGTGGGGCTTGCACATACGCCACTGCATTTAATTGACTCGCTAGTGTTTCAAGCGATGCCGTCATCGTTGCCGTTGCGTCATATTGCGGACAGATTAAAATCTTCGCGTCTGTACCGAATAAGTTAAAGCCTGCACGTAACATCTCAAAGCCAGTCCGCACGCCGGTTCGGGTATCCACCCCACCGCGTAAATCCGCTTCAGTAACTTTGGTTGGGTCAGCATAGCTGTAAGTGGCGGTGACATCGGTTTTATTAGCGGTAAATCTGATTTCTCCCGTGAGTAAATCTGCATGGTAATCTGTGCCCACAACTAATACCTCTGCGCCTGATTTAACGGTTAAATCAATCAAGCCTGCCTGTTTGGTTGTCGCAGTAAGCGTATTAACATCTAACGTCAATGCTTCGTCTGTGACGGTAGTGCGATGTTTAGCGGGATCTAACACATTGATTACATACACTTGTCCTGCGGCGTAGCGACTTAAAATATCTAACGCATCACAAAGCGAGTAACCTCGATCTAAGATATTGCCGAATTGCGCAAAATCTTTTTTGGTAACGCAGAGTTTTAGGGTATTTACCTCGCCCGCCGGCGCGGTGCCGACAATCCCGACAATTGCGCCATCGACTTGACTGACCGGGACACTACCACCGTTTTCGCGAATCGTTTCTGAGCCATGATGATAAGCCATATTAAGTTGTCTCCTTTTTCGTTAATCTTGGGTCGAGCGGTTGCCCGTTGCGACGAGTAATCACTTCGACAAATTTTTGTAAATCTTGTGTTTTTGTTTGTTGCACTTGTACGGTATCGACCTGCAGCACAAGCTGATACTGCCAGACGCCACTTTCTTCGCTATCAAATTGCTCGCTAATTAAGTAGCACTCGCTGCAATTTGGCGGACGAAACCCCACCATTAACAATCTAATCTGGTCGAGCAGCAACAACGCGCCATTATCGTTATGTAAATTACGACTAATGACAGTCAGCATAATGCGTACCGTGCGAGATTGACTAACAATGTCAGTCGCTCGCAATTTGCCAAATGTCGAGCCGACATAACCAATCAACACTACGCCATTAGGGTGCGCCAGATAATAATCACTTGGGTTATCCGGCATAAGCTCAACTTGCCAATCAGGTAACGCTTCTGACAAATGTTGCTGTATTGCGGTTAAAATCAGTAACGTTGCTGACATCAGTAACCGTCCGTATTCACCTTTTGCGCTGACCGCACTTTAAACTCACCGCTGTCCAGCAACAAGTCATTAACACGCGCCTCATCTAACGTTGCGACACCGAGATGCAATTTACCAGTAGCAATCTGCTCTAACTCTTTAATCGCTTGCTGATAAGTCTCTTTAACCGTCTCTGGCATTTTCGTTTCCGGGCGACGGGCGTACAGCCAGTACCGCGCCAGTGATAAGCAGTGTTGACTAATCACAGTTGGCGTTTCCGACAATGGCAACTGATAACGAGAACGTAACGCGGCATCAATGCGTTCACTTGCAACTTGAATCGCGGCATTAATGACAGGCAATGCAATCTCGGTTGCACGACTGTCATCGTTGCTTAACTGGACTAAGATATTGCGACTAAACGCTGCAATTAACATGTCTGCCGTGATGTACATTATTTTTCCTTAGCTTTCGCATTAGCGTCCGCTTCCGCTTCCACCTTTACTTCAGCTGCTTCTTCCGCTTTTGCTTGTTCTGCTAACGCTTGAGCATTGGCTTCGGCTTTTGCTTTCGCTTGTTTCAGCGCTGTCTCATCTTTTAACGTAACATACACCGCTAATCGATGATATTCGTCTTCCGTAAGTGCAATTTCATCGCCTACATCATAACGTTTCCCGTTGTGTAAGATTGCCGTATGCGCAACCACTGCAGTTAATACGACTTCTGTTTGTTTGGTCGTGCGCGCCATGACACCCTCCTAAGCTAAGCAGTCTTTGATAAGGTAGCCCGCGGGCTTACCTACCAAGTGCGGTCTATGAATATCGGTCGTACGGATAACTTCGAGTTTGCCGCCATTTTCTTGATAGCGGTCAACAAATAACCCGCCTTTGCGGCGTACGGTATAACCGTAACTCGGCTCATACACTGTGCCCTTTTTCTCAGTTGAGCGCGGAGCAACATATGCGAGCACAATCGTATCGGTCCAGATATCTTTTAGCATGCTAGATTCTTCATAAACCGCCTCACCAATCTTGACAGTATCAATATCAATCAATTTGGCAAAAATCTCTGGCGTAACAATCCCAGTTTGTACATACTTGATTTTTTCAATGACCTTTGGATGACTTTTTAAGACTTGCCACACGTCACCGGCAATCACACAAACATTCGCTTTTCGCCCGATGGAACGTTTAATTGCACGTTTAGCGGCATCAAATACGGCAAAAGGGTCTGAATTTTCATGACTAAATTGCGACTCACCTGACAAGACAATTTTATTTGTCGTGTCATAGTTCGCTTCGTTTTGTGCGGCATCAGCAATCGCTTTTTCACGTCCTAACGCAATCACATCTTGTGTCGTATTCACCGCAAATTGACGTAAGCTAAAAATTGCTTCGTTTTCTTCACGATAGTCAATCGCGTATTCGATATCGTGCTCTTCTAACGCGACATCAATTGCGCCAATATCTTCTGGCTCTAGGCGATTTGACGCGCCGCGTAAATTACGCACAGTGGACGGCAGGCGGAACGCTAAGCGTCCAAAAGTGGGAATTTTCCCTGCTTCTTTTTCTACTTCAACCACGGGCATTAAGGTTTCACCTACCAGTTCATTGTTGTAATACCCCTGCGCCAGCTCAGTTAATACCGGGTCTTGAACGCGTAGTTTTGCTAAATCATGGGCAGCCATGTCTTTGTCTCCTTTTTACTTTTTAGTGATTAATTGCGTTAAATGCGTCAACATAACTCACACTATGCGCTTTCATGTAGGCACGCACTTTTTTATCCATCTCGATTGAGGCAGGGTCAGTTCCTTCGGCGTATTCCACGCTGTTATCCTGCACGTCAGCCACTTTGTCTTTCGTTGCCACCTCGTTAAATTCAATCGATTTTGGCAGTTCGGTTAAAAATGCTTTTAAACGCTGTTTAAAGTCATCTTCCGAGAATTCAGCGCTATCATGCTCTGTATTCAGCAATGCGAGCGCCGCCTCTTTCTGCTTCGGTGAGAGCTTGCCTTCCGCAACCAAACTTTCTGCAAATGCCGCATTTTCCGCGTGCATTTTTTCGCGCTGTGCTTGCGCTTGTGCAGCTTTTAGCTGTGCATTTTCAGCTTCAAGGGCTGCAAGACGTTGCTTTTCTTCTTCCGACATAGTTCCTCCTTCATCTGGTTTATCATCGGGCTCATTAAAAATAGGTGAGGGTGGTGTGTCATAAATTTGCTTTACTTCTTCACGCACCGCATCTTCTTGTAAGCTTTGCACTTGCCACGCCGGCAAAACGCGGTCAGCGTCATCAAGGCTAAATTTTTCGATAAGAAAATCACGCAGCCGTTGCCACAGCGAGGCGTTGGCCCAGTCGCTAAACTCAACAAACTCCGTATCGCTATCTGCAAAGACCGGGTCTTTTAGCCCTTTCACTGCTGGCGGCATCGCGCCGAGAAAACCAACATGGCGAAGGTAAAATCCCTCAGGTTTTGGATTGTTTGCAGAGTTTGGTAAGTAAAATGCAGCAGAGATTTTTTTAAATTTGCCATCGCGTACCAGCTCCGCGAATTCGCTATCGACCTGCTGGGTTTCCGCTTTTAACACGTCGCCTTCAACCACCAAACCTTTTACCCAGCCATAAGCGGGGTTATCATGCTTAGGGTGCCCAATTACGATAGGCGCTTCGTGATAGTCTGCACTATAGTTATTGGCGATAGTCTGTAAGTCGGCAGCGGTAATCGTGACAGTATTGCCGTTGGCATCTTGGCGCGTGCCGGCGCGAAAGATTTCGATTAAGTCCATAACACACCTTTTTCATGTTCGATGTGCTTAGATTAACGAAGAGAGGGAAGAATTAATTTTAAAGGGCTTTAAAGATTTTATTGAAAGAAAGAATTTTTTGGCGTGAAACTTAAAATCAAATGCCGTTTAAATGCCGTTTAAATCCATCGACACGCGTTTAAATTTTTTGACTTGATAAATTACTCGTTAATTTTGTTTAAACGCCTGTATGCGCTATTTTGGCGGTATTTTGATTTTTACGGCTTTATCGCTTGTGCAAGTTGTTTTTGTAACAATGCAGTCGCTTTATTTAATAGCACGTCTTTATCATCATGATTTACACCCAGCCACGGGCGAGCAGGCAGTGTTGTTTTATACCCACGCCCCGTTTTACCGCCAAAGTGCTGAATGCGGGCATATTTTGCATCCGAGCCAAATTCCAATGACTTCTCATCATAATTATAGGCGGTTTTGTCACTGAGATAGCCATCTTGCCGCAGGATTTTAAGACTTTTGCTTTTTTTCTGTTTACGAGCCAGTGTTGAATCCGCTAAGGCTTTCCACTTTTTACCTTCTGGATCGACTTCTTGCTCAAAACGTTTCGCATGAATTTTTTTTAAGGTTTCGCCCAGCACCCCATAAAGCTTTTTGGGGTGTTGTAGCTGCAATGCGATTTGCTTTAATTCGCCACTGGCGTGGTCGTCAAGAGTAATTTTGATCATTGTACAACCTCACAAATTCAATTAAAAAAGAGAGCGTGGTAATGTTGCCACGCTATAATTAAGGATCACAAAATGACAAAAAATATTGAAAAAGCTATCGAGCGCTTAAAAGTGAGAGGTGAGCGTGCATCGCTTAATCTCGCCTTGAGTGAGTGGGCGTATGCCAAGCTCACAGCTCACGAGCCGCTCACTGAAAATTCCTTAAGAGAATGGGCTAATAGCCCCAAATGCCCCAAAGGGAAATCATTGGCGGTGCTTAATTTTTTAGCTTCACTTAATGCTTGTGCAAATACCGATAAATAAAAATAATCGGTATCATCAAGCTCTGAGCCAATAGCGGTTAAGGTGTGCTGCAACATTGCTACCCCATTTTGGCTTGGGGCTTGTTCCTCTTGAGCTTTAATAGCCGTCATTGCTTCATAAAATAATAGTGCATTTTGCATTATCTTTCTCCTATTGATTAAAAAATAAGTTAGGGGTATAGTGAAACCATTGCAGTAGGGGTTACCAACTGGAAAGGGTCCAGGGTCGAAAGACGGCTGATTATCCTGTTCGAATCAGGCAAACTACCGCAAAAGTTCCGCT
>JACXXQ010000993.1_pt1 | contig 11142 bp, 10 predicted proteins | sample 8621361 | NCBI WGS metagenome assembly JACXXQ01 (sample SAMN15503820, study PRJNA645414) | gut metagenome | isolation source: feces | host: Bos taurus | place: USA | collected 2016 | reverse complement strand
AAAGGATAGCATAAGTCTGGGGCTTTTTCTATACACTGATTTATTTTCCGCTTACGTTATAATGAAATGAAAGAAAGCAGGTGAGGCTATGAAGTGGCAGATGCCGATCGGTGTCGATAATTTTTTTGATATACGGAGCAAGCATTATTATTTCGTCGATAAGACGGACTTTATCCGCCAGCTCATCGACGGGCACAGTGCGGTGACGCTGTTTACGCGGCCCCGGCGGTTCGGCAAGACCTTGACGCTGAGTATGCTGGAGTATTTCTTTTCCATTGAAAAAGAAGTACAGAGCCGCCACCTCTTCGACGGCCTGGCTATCGACCGGGCCGGGGCGGATTACATGGCCCATCGCGGACAGTATCCGGTATTGTTCTTGTCCTTGAAGGATTTGAAGGACCTCACGTGGCCGCAGATGTTGCAATCCCTGAGTTCCTGGATCAGCTACTGGTTCATTGACCATGATTATTTAGCTGATAGTCCGTCTGTCAATCCGGACTTGCGCAGGCGCTTTCTGGCACTGAAACAGCAGGCTTCTGGGCAGACTGAAATGCAGCTGGCCCTGGCACTGTTGGTCAAGATGATGCATCAGCATTTTGGCAGGCCGGTCATTTTATTGATTGATGAATACGATGCGCCCATTCAGCAGGCTTGGGAACACGGCTTTTATGCAGAGTGCATCGCTTTTATGAAACAGTTTTTGGGCAGCGTCCTGAAGGGCAATCGCGACTTAGATTTTGCCGTACTGACAGGGGTCCTGCGGGTCGCCAAAGAAAGTATTTTCAGTGATCTGAATAATCTCGATGTCTGTTCCGTCATGGATGCTGCCTATCGGGAGGTCATTGGATTTACGCCGCAGGAAGTGGCCCAGATGGCGGAAGACCTGACCATGGCGGAGGCGCTGCCCGACTTGAAGAAATGGTATGACGGCTATCTCTTTGGCGGGGCAGAGATTTATAATCCCTGGTCGATTATCAATTTTTTCCGTCACGGTGAGGTTGGTGACTATTGGGTCAATACGTCGGGCAATGGTATCATCCGGGAAATGCTGCGCCACGTGACAGCTGATACAGAAGGTGATTTGCTAGCTTTGTTGCAGGGGTGCCAAGTGACTGCCTTGATCCGGGAGGGTGTCATTTATGAAGACATTGGCCACGATACCGATGCGCTGTATACAATGTTGTTGACGACAGGCTATTTGACGGCTGTCAGCCGCAGACGAGGCATTGGCGGCATACGCTGTGAATTAGTGATTCCCAATCGGGAAGTTCAGGATATTTACCGCTTTGAAATCTTGGATAAGATGCGAGGCCGTTATTCTGTGTCCCGACTGGAAACCGAACCGGGAAAGCGGGTACGGCCGCTTTGACCTGGCCATTATTCCCAAGGATGTAGAGAAGGCCGGCGTCATCATGGAATTCAAGGTAGCTGCCAGTGAAGCGGACATGGCCGATAAGGCCAAGGAGGCGTTGCAGCAGATTGAAGAGCGGGAATACGTGACGGAATTTCGCCGGCGGGGAATCCAGACGGTATGGAAATACGGAATCGCCTTTTGCGGGAAGAAGGTGGAAGTCGTCCGCGGCCAGTACTGAACGGTATAGGCGCAAGACTATAAAAATTGAATATTCTATGATATAATTAATTGTTATGTGACCTGATGAAATACTTTTGATACTGGAGGTATATGAATGGCTACAGTTCAGGAAAAGATTGACCAGCTCCATGAAAAGCTCGCGAAAATCGAGCTGGGCGGCGGTCAGAAGCGAATCGATTCGCAACATAAAAAAGGCAAGATGACAGCCCGCGAACGGCTGGCTAAATTATTTGATGAAGGCAGCTTTACCGAAATGGGGCAGTTCATCCATCATCGCTGCATGAATTTCAACATGCAGGAAAAGGAAATCCCCGGCGACGGCGTCGTTACCGGCTACGGTACGGTCCGCGGCCGTCTGGTCTTTGCCTATGCCGAAGATTTTACCGTCGAAGGCGGTTCCCTTGGCGAAATGCATGCCCACAAGATTGCCCAGATGCAGGAAATGGCCCTGAAGATGGGGGCTCCCGTCATCGGCATCAATGATTCCGGCGGTGCCCGCATCCAGGAAGGCGTCGATGCCTTGTCTGGCTTTGGACGCATCTTCATGAATAATACGGCTGCATCCGGCGTCATCCCGCAGATTGCCGTCATCATGGGGCCCTGCGCCGGCGGTGCTGTATACAGCCCGGCTCTGATGGATTTCGTCTTCATGGTCAAGAATACATCAGATATGTTCCTTACGGGCCCGGCCGTCATCAAGTCGGTCACGGCCGAAGAAGTAACGGCAGAAGAACTGGGCGGTGCCATGACGCACAGCTCCATTTCCGGCGTCGCTCACTTTGCCTGTGAAAATGAAGATGACTGCATTGAAAAAATCAAGGCTCTCCTCGACTTCCTGCCCAGCAACAATATGGAAGAAGCACCGGTCGTCGAATCTGACGACGATCCGAACCGGGAAGATGAAAGCCTTAACTCGATTATTCCCGACAACAGCAGCATGCCTTATGATATGCTCGACGTCATCAAATCCTGCGTCGACGATGGCAATGTATTCCAGGTATTGGAAAACTATGCCCTGAATATCATCACCTGCTTTGCCCGCTTTGACGGACAGACCGTTGGCATTATTGCTAACCAGCCGAAATTCCTTGCCGGCTGCCTGGATATCAATGCGTCCGACAAAGCAGCCCGTTTCATCCGCTTCTGCGACAGCTTTAATATCCCTGTCGTCACCTTCGTCGATGTACCGGGCTTCCTGCCTGGGACGACCCAGGAATACGGTGGTATCATCCGCCACGGCGCCAAGATGCTGTATGCTTACTGCGAAGCGACGGTTCCTAAGATTACTGTCGTCACCCGCAAGGCCTATGGCGGCGCCTACATCGCCATGTGCTGCCGTCAGCTCGGTGCTGACATGGTCATGGCCTGGCCGTCGGCAGAAATCGCCGTCATGGGTCCCGATGGAGCTGCCAATATCATCTTCAAACACGATCCGGAAAAGGAAAAGAAGAAACAGGAATATATCAATGAATTCTCGACGCCTTATAAAGCTGCTGAACACGGCCAGATCGATTGCGTCATCGAACCGAAGGAAACGCGGCCGCGCATCATCAGCGCCTTGGCAATGCTTTACAGCAAACGGGAAGAACGGCCGTCGAAGAAGCACGGCAACATGCCGTTATAAGGAGGCTGCCGTATGATAGAAATTCAATTTGCCGTCATCGTCCTGCTGATTGCTATGACCTTGATTTTGAGCCGGTACTATAATACCCGCTTCCGTGCTTTGGAAGACAAGATGAAGGACGTCGCTGATTTTCAGCAGAGCGTCAAAGACCTGGCAGAAGCCGTCCAGGACTTGAAGGAAGCTGTAAAATCTGAAAAGACGGTCCAGCCGCAACCGACACAACCGGAAAAACAGGAACTGACCCACCCCGTCGTCCCTGTCGGCCAGCGTCAGCCGGCTGTCGTAGCGGCCCGGCCGATGACCGTCGTATCAGACGGGAACCAGGCCGTTCCGGAAGGGGAGCTTTCGGATGAAGTCGTCGCCGTCATCATGGCTGCTGTTGCCGCCTATGGCTATTCACCGGCAGCTATCCGCTCTATCCGTCCGCAGAAGCGCGGTTATAAACGCCATCGGGAAAATTGGGCTATGGCAGCCCGCCTGGGTGGCATGAGTCGTTAACTGAAAACGTATTTAGATCCAGGAGGACAAGATATATGAAAAAATTCAAGATTACTGTCAATGGCAAAGCGTATGAAGTAGAAGTCGAAGAAATGGGCGGCACTCCGGTGGCAGCTCCGGCTCCGCAGACATCTGCACCGGCATCTGCACCGGCACCCGCTCCGGCAGCTCCCGCACCGGCTCCGGCTGCACCGGCATCTACACCGGCTCCCGCTGTAGGCGGCCCGATCCCTGATGGCGCCATTACGGTCAAAGCCCCCATGCCGGGCAAGATTTCGGCTCTTAAAGCCGAAGCTGGCAAAGCCGTCAAACGAGGCGACATTATCCTCGTCTTGGAAGCCATGAAGATGCAGAACGACATCACAGCCACTGCTGACGGCACGCTCCACGAAATCCGCGTCAATCCCGGCGATAACGTAAAGACCGGCGACGTACTGGCCGTCATCGTGAAGTAAGATTATATTTTAAACGATAGTGGATAGAAAAGCCCGGTAACTTATGCTGTACGTTACGCATAAGTTACCGGGCTTTTTCTGAACAGGTTATACCTGAATCTCGCAGCGGGACGCCTTATCAGGACGTCCCCTACCACTAAAAACTATAAACTGCAAACTTAAAACTCAAAAGGGCTTGTCGTCGTGTGACAAGCCCTTTTTTGCTATGGTGGACCATCAGGGGATCGAACCCTGGACACCCTGATTAAGAGTCAGGTGCTCTGCCAGCTGAGCTAATGGTCCATGTTTTGTTTTTCTTCGTACTCGCTGTTTCCTGAGCACATGTAGTATAATACACTAAATCGGAGAGAATTGCAAGCTTTTTTTTAAAAAAATTTACAGAAAGTTGAATTTCTCCCGATTCTTGATTTTGGCGATACGGCGAATGTATAATGAAAGCAGTGAGATTTTACCCAAAATACTTAATTTGTAAATAGAGTGAAAGTGAGCGATGCGCATGATTACTTATAATGGCAATGGCGGTATGGATACGCTTGCCGTCGGCATCAATCGGCGCTTGTCGACGCTGCGTCAGTTGCCCAAGGATGATGTCATGGTCATCCGGGCTTATGTTGAACAGCATCCGGAGGTGTTACCATATACATCCCTCCATGTCTTCCATTTCCTGTCGGATGGTCAGGCTAAGACATATTTCCTCATCGGCCTGGAAGGGAAGCCCATCCGTTATTCGACGTATGAAGATTTCCGTATGGCCCGGCGCCTCATGGCAGCGGCTATGAAGGAAGGCGTCAGCGAGTTGGCTGTCATGGCTGATACCCTGGATATGGATCTGGGCTCCCTCATCGATGGCCTGCTGTACCGCAATTATGAATTTACCCGCTATAAACGCCAGGCTAAGAGCCGGACCATTGGCAATATCAATATCCTGACCCATAGCCTGCGGCCGAAGGAATTCAATTCTATGTGCTATATGTATACTTCGGTCTATGAAGGCATCTATACCGCCAGGGATCTGGTCAACATGCCGTCGAACGATTTGACGCCGCGCAAGTTCGCCGACATCGTCGGCGGGATGCTCAAGGGCGATAATATCCTCATTGAGAACCTCAATAAGTGGACTTTGGAAAAACGCCATATGGGCGGCATCGTCGCCGTCGGCAAGGGCAGCATGAATCCGCCGCAGCTCTTGTCCATCGCCTATCAGGGGGACCCTAACAGCCGGGAAGTCCTGGGCATCGTCGGCAAGGGCGTCACCTATGACAGCGGCGGCTTGTCCCTTAAAAGTCATGCCAATCTGGAATTTATGAAGGACGATATGGCTGGGGCCGCAGCGGCTGTGGGTGTCATGCGGGCGTTGATGCTGCTCAAGTATCCCGTCAATGTCCTGGCGGTCATCCCGCTGGTCGAAAATATTCCTTCCGGTATGGCCTATCATGTCGATGATATCCTGACCATGTATAATGGCAAGACCGTAGAAGTCAAGAATACCGATGCCGAAGGAAGGCTCATCCTGGCCGACGCCCTGACGTATGCCCAGGAAAAAGGGGCGACGCGCCTCATCGACCTGGCGACTTTGACCGGTGCCTGCGTGACGGCTTTGGGGACTGTCCGGACGGGCATGATCGGCAACGACCAGGAGTGGATGAACCATTTCTTCCAGGCCGCTACGGAAGTCCACGAAAAGATATGGCAGCTGCCGGCTGATGAAGAATATGAAAAGCTCCTGGAAAGCGACGTAGCCGATTTGAAGAACGTCGGCGGTCCCGAAGCCGGCGCGATTACGGCAGGCCTCTTCCTCAAGCAGTTCGTCCACGACGGCACGCCGTGGATCCACTTGGATATTGCCGGTCCGGCTTTCAATGAAAAAGCCGACGAAACGGGCCTCATTGGGGCGACCGGCGTCGGCATCAAATCGATTCTTCATTTATTACAGGGAGGCTTCCCATGCTCGTAGACTTACACATGCACACAACCTGCTCCGATGGTGTCTATACACCGGAGCAGCTGACCCGGATGGCTGTCGATGCCAAGCTCAGTGTCATGGCCATTTCTGACCACGATACCGTCGCCGCCTATGATGGCAGCCATTCTTTTGCGCCAGGCGTCCGCGTCATCCCGGCTATTGAAATCAGTTCGGAATGTGACGGCGAAGATGTCCATATCCTGGGGTACGGCATTGATACGGCTGATGAAGGGCTGCAGGCTTACTGCGCCCAGTTCAAGGAACGGCGCTTCAACAGGGCCTTGGAAATCGTCGACCGCTGCCGGGCGCTTGGTTATGATATCGACCGCAGCGCCATCGAAGCGACGCTGCAACAGGGCGGCACCGTCGGCCGGCCCCATATTGCCCGCCAGCTCGTGGCCAAAGGCTATTTCCCGGACGTCAAGACGGTCTTTGATAAGCTCCTCTATCGCGGGGGTCCAGCCTACGTGCCGTATCACCGTCGCAGCATCGACGACTGTGTCGCCCTTATCCGCCAGGCCGGGGGCATTGCCGTCCTGGCCCATCCGGGACTGCTCAAGCGGACGCTGGACCAGGTCCTGGCCCATGACTTTGACGGCGTCGAAGTCTATCACCCCAAGAACCGCGGCCGTTATAAGGAATTTTTGAAACTGGCCGAGGACCGTCATTGGTACGTCAGCGGCGGCTCTGATTTCCACGGCACGACAGGGCGCTTCCCGGAAAAGGTCGGCGTTTTCACTGTCGATGCCCAAGCTGTAAAAGCCTTACTGAATGATGTAAAAGGATAAGCTTTAAGAAAAGCAGGTGAGATTCATGGAAGTTTTCGGTTTTATTGGGGCCAGTGGTACCGGCAAGAGCCATCATGCCCTGGTCGTCGCCTATGACCACGATATCCAGACCATCATCGACGACGGCTTGCTCATCGACCACAACCGTATCGTTGCCGGCCGGTCGGCCAAGGAAGAGACGAACCGCCTGAAGGCCGTGCGCCGGGCCATTTTCAACAAGCCTGAAGATGCAGCAGCCATGCGGGCGGCGTTGGCGAAAGTCCATCCGCCGAAACTGCTCATCCTGGGGACGTCGAAACACATGATCCACCGCATCTGCCAGGCCTTGGATCTGCCGGAAGCGTCGCAGTTCATCCGCATCGAGGATGTATCGTGCCCGTCCGAGATCGCCAAGGCCCGGGCTATCCGCCTAAAAGAAGGCAAGCATATCATCCCCGTGCCGACGATGGAACTGAAGCCCCATTTCCAGGGCTATCTCCTGGACCCGATACGCTCCTTCTTCTACGGCCGTAACGGCAAGCAGATTTCCAACTTTGAACGATCCGTCGTCCGGCCTGTCTTCAGCTATTATGGCAAGCTGACCTTTTCGAACGAAGTACTGGAAGCCTTAGTGCGTCATGCGTTGAAACAAAATGGCGGCGTCACCAAGATCAACCGTCTGCGGGTGGCCATCAATTACAATTCAACGCGCAACGGCCTGGCTATCATCCTGTCCCTGACCATCGCCTATGGCCAGAACATCAAGAAGCTCATGAGCCGCATCCGCAAGGCTATCCAGCAGGAAGTAGAATACACGACGGGCATGGCCGTCGAAATCCTCAAGATTACGGTCCGCGGTATTTCCCAGCCGGAACACTAGGCGTCGCCGTTTTCTTCTGTCAGGACTGTCATGAGCGGCATGATGAGGCCCCGCAGGGCGTCGACATTTTCGGCAGAGAAGCCTTTGTACTGGGGCGAACGGCTCAGGTCGTCGAAGAACTCATGCATACAGGTGATGAGCTGAGGGTTGTTGAGCAAGTAAATCGGTTTGGTCTGCGGCAGGATGTGGTGCGTGTTCTTTTTTAAGAAAGCTGACGTGTAGTTGCCGTAAAAGGCGAGATTAGAAAAATTCGTATAACTGCTTTCTCCCGGTGCCGGGAGGAGAATCCCACAGGTAATGGCCGGGTTCTGCTTCATCTTTTCAACGATGAGGTTGAGCTGGGCCTTTCTTTCGTCTGGCGTCATTTGGTAGTTCATGTCGGTCAGGTAGAAACAGCCCGTTTCCAGGTAGCGGATGATGGAATTTTTGGGCATAATGATTTTCATGCGGCCCTGCTCGATGATGCGGTACCAGATGTACTGGATGCGGCGGACCCATTCTTTAGTGGCGTTAGGGTATTTCCCTTTGTCGACGAGCTGGCACAGGGACGTATAGACTTCGTCGGGGAGGAGAAATTCCAGGCCATTCGTCAGGAAAAAGAGGTACTTATTGGACGTAAAGAAGATGTCCCGGTAGCCAAAGCGTTCCATGCCCAGCGTTTGGCGGGGTTCCATGAGGACCGGCTGGACCATCATATAGGCGCAGCATTTCTTATAGATTTCCCGGACTTGGACCGGGTCGGTGATAGTCAGGCACATGTCGATGTAATCGTCGCCGTCGACGTAATAGAGGTAGGCGAAGGCATCTTTGAGGACGATGATGTTGCGGTACGACTCGTGATTGATTTCATGCATGGTGAAATTATAAGTCAGCAGATGGTCCAGGCACTGGTAGAGGCTGCTGACGGATTGGGGCATGTGGGCGGCGAAGACATCCATTTTCAGGCCTAAGTGGACATCACAGGACCAGTGGTCATTGTGACATTCTTCCAGAATCTGCCAGATGCCATTCTGGTCGAGGACGTGGAACTGGCCGGTCATGACCAGCATCCCCTGAGACGGGAGGCCTTCGATGTATTGGTGGAGGAGCTGGCGCAGGACCGTGTGGCAGTCCGCACGGCCGGCATAGAAATGGATAGCTTGGTCGCGGTTTTCATTTTTTCCCGTCTTGATCTGGGCCTGGCGATAGGCCTGGCTGAGCAGCCCGTAGAGATGGAACGCCAGATCCTGGCCGTCGTCGGCAAAGGAGAAGATACGGTTCAAGTCGTCTTCCTGGTGCTGTTTCTGGGCGGTATCGGCAAAGAAGCGGGCCATGTCTTCGTGGATGCGATCGGCGTGGCGCGAAGCCGGCAGGCGGGCGCCGTTGACCCATTTGCTGATATAGGACATGTCGTAGTCGATAGCCTGGGATAAGGTCGTATATTTCGTCTCCGTGTATTGCAGCAGCTGCTTGAGGACTTCTGCATAAGGATTCATAACTAAGACCCCTTTGATGGTAAAATTGAATGTGTGTATATTCTTTATATTCATTATATAGCTGCGGCGGGACACCTTCAAGGAAAGACCTTGTCACGTTTGTCATCTTTCGGGCAACTTTTTCATCTTTTGTCACGGATTTGTGCGTATTTTTCAAGGGGAAACAGGGCTATACTAAAGCCAGAAGATGAGAAGAAAAAGAGCTCATCGAAGATAAGCAAGGCAATCTATAAGGAGGGAGTCATCATGGCAAAACTGATTACAGCAGAAAATGCAGCATCGCTTATTAAGAATCGTTCGACTATCGCCGTTTGTGGTTTTGCACAGTGTGCATTACCGGAAGAAGTATTGCAGGCCCTGGAAGACCGCTTTACCAAGACCGGATATCCGCAGCAGCTGACACTGGTCCATACAGCCGGCATCGGTGACGGTGTGAGCAAAGGTGCCAGCCATTTCGCCCATGAAGGCATGCTGAAACGGGTCATTGCCGGTCATTATAACCTGGCTCCCAAACTGGGTAAACTGGTCATGGATAACAAGGTCGAAGGCTACAACCTGCCGCAGGGTACGATGGCTCAGTGGTTCCGCAGCATTGCCGGCCGCAAGCCGGGCCTCTTCACCCGCGTCGGCCTCAATACGTTCGTCGACCCCCGCATTGAAGGCGGTAAATTGAACAGCATCACCAAGGAAGACCTGGTAGAAGTGAAGGAATTGGATGGTGAAGAATACTTGTGGTACAAACCGTTCCCCATTGACGTCGCTATCGTCCACGGGACCTGTGCCGACTTGAACGGTAACGTATCGACGGATAACGAAGAAGTCCGCATGGAGCTCCTGCCCATGGCCCTGGCAGCCAAAGCCAGCGGCGGCATGGTCATCGTCCAGGTCGAAACGTTGGCCGAAAACCGGACGATTCCGCCGAAACACGTCGTCCTGCCGGGCATCGACGTCGACTACATCGTCTTGTCCAAGGTCCGTCAGGTCCAGAACCCGGCCTATACCGGTGAAATGCGTATGCCTCTGTCCCAGATTCCGCCGATGGCACTCAACGCCCGTAAGGTCATTGCCCGCCGGGCTGCGATGGAACTCGTACCCAACGCCGTCGTCAACTTGGGCATCGGGATTCCGGAAGGCGTCTCCAGTGTAGCCAATGAAGAAGGTATCGGCGATCAGCTGACACTGACTGTCGAAGCCGGACCGATTGGCGGTGTACCGGCCAGCGGCGCTGACTTTGGCGGATCGGCCAACGCCGATGCAATCGTCGACCATCCGTATCAGTTCGACTTTTACGATGGCGGCGGGCTGGACATGGCTTTCCTGGGCATGGCTGAATGTAACGCCAAAGGCGATGTCAATGTCAGTAAGTTCAAAGACCGCATCGCCGGCTGTGGCGGTTTCATCAACATCACCCAGAACACGCATAAAGTCGTCTTCTGCGGTACCTTCACGGCTAAAGGCCTGCGCGAAGAAATCCGCGACGGCAAACTGGTCATCACCCATGAAGGGGCTGTCCAGAAATTCATCGATAAGGTCGGCCAGATTACTTTCAGTGCTGACTATGCTCACAAACATAATCAGCAGGTCATGTTCATTACCGAACGCTGCGTCTTCGTCCTCACCGACAAAGGCCTGGTCCTCACGGAAATCGCACCGGGCGTGGATCTGCAAAAGGATATCCTCGACCAGATGGAATTCGTGCCGCACATTGCCGAAGACCTGAAGACCATGGACGAACGAATCTTCCGCGATGAACCCATGGGCCTGGCTCAGGACATCTTTGAACAGCAAGCCAGCTAGGGACCATTGGAGAGTCATCACTGTAAACTAAAAAGGGGCTGTAACAAAATGAGCTTTTTAGCTCATTTTGTTGCAGTCTTCTTTCTTTC
>JACXXQ010000989.1_pt1 | contig 11165 bp, 8 predicted proteins | sample 8621361 | NCBI WGS metagenome assembly JACXXQ01 (sample SAMN15503820, study PRJNA645414) | gut metagenome | isolation source: feces | host: Bos taurus | place: USA | collected 2016 | reverse complement strand
AAAACAAGCCGCAGCCCATGGCTGCGGCCCGCCCGAAGCCAAAAGAGGCATTACGCGCTGTAGCCCATCGCCTGCAGAACAAACATAACAACCGTCAGCACCGTAATCACACCGATAGTCGCCCACGTGAGCACGTTCCACACGCGGCCGTTGCGGTTGGCGCCCATAATGTGACGGTCGGCGGCGATAACCACCTGGAACACCAGAACCACGGGCAACAATACGCCGTTGATGACCTGGGAGGTCATCATAATCTGGAACAGATCTACGCCGGGCATGAGCACCAACACGGCGGAGATACCGATGATTGCCGTAATGATGCCGCGGTAGACCGGAGCCTCGTCCCAGCTGCGGTCGGCGCCGCGCTCCCAGCCAAATGCCTCACAGATAGCACTCGACGTAACACCCGGCAGCACGCAGGCGGCCAAGAAGCTCGCCGCGACCAGACCCGAGGCAAACAGCACCGTGGACCACTGGCCGGCGATGGGCTCCAGCGCGCGGGCCGCATCGGCAGCATCGCTAATCTGAATGCCCGCCGGGAACAACACCGTACCGGTCGTGATGATAATAAAGCCGGCGATGATGTCGGCGGCAATCGAGCCGCTCACGGTATCGATGCGCTGCAGCACGATGTCGTCCTCGCCCGCGTTCTTATCGACCACGTTGTTCTGCGCCAAGAAGATCATCCACGGCGCGATGGTGGTACCGATCGTTGCGACCACGAGCGACACGCAGCTGGGGTCATTCTGAATGTTGGGCACGACCAGGTCGACCGCGACCTCACCCCAGTTGGGACCCGCCATAAACGCGGCGACGACATAGGTCACGAACACGCAGCTCACCAGCAGCAGAATCTTCTCGATGCGCTGGAAGCTGCCCGACATGGTAAGCATCCACACCAGCAGCGCCACCAACGGCACCGAGATGCTCGCCGGCACGCCAAAGAGGGCCAGGCCACTCGCGATACCCGCAAACTCCGAGATGGTCACGGCCGTATTCGCAATCAACAGCGCCGCCATGGCCAGCACGCTCTTGCGCACGCCAAAGCGCTCGCGAATGAGCGACGCCAGGCCCTTACCCGTCACGCAACCGCAGCGAGCGGCGGTCTCCTGTGTCACGATAAGCAGCACGGTCATGACGGGAAGCATCCAGAGCATCTTATAGCCATAGCTGGCGCCCGCGCTGGAATACGTTGCAATACCGCCGGCGTCATTGCCCGAAAGCGCCGCCAGCAGACCGGGACCCATAGCGCCAAAGATGGCCGCGATGGTCAACTTCTGCTTGGTGCTCGGCTTTTGCTTCGTGTTTTGCACGCGACCACCTAACCCATGACCGACATGGTAAGCAGCACTGCGGCAACGCAGTACGCCACACACGAGATCATGACGGCAATAACGTTCATGGCGGTGCCCGATGTGTTGAGGTCATGCTCGTCACGCCAGAACAGCACCATCAGGTAAATCACGGCGCTCATGTTGCCAACCAGGCAAATGATGGCAGCGATGTTAAAGCACCCGGTAAAGAGTTGCTCCTCAAACATGGGCGCATCGGGGAACGCGGCAGTACGCACCAGCTGCGCGCACAGATAGGTCACGAGCGACAGGATCAGGCCCAGACCCGTGCTCTGGAAGAAGAATCCCAGGTACGGTTTGGGTTCGTCGTCGTGGCCGTCGTACTCCAGGAAGTAGTTCTTAACGAACGACACCATGCGTGAGGCAGCCAGCAGCACGAGCGGCATAGCGCACATGGGAAACACCACCAGGTGCGCGGAGCCGAGCGCCGTCCCCAGCATCGTCGCCATAAGGCACGAGGCAATTCCCCATACGACAACCCAGTACTGGCGATGCACGAACCAGCTGAGCACGTTCGTCGAGTCGTCGGACGCGCTGTCACCCGAGCCGATGCCGGCGATCTGCAGGTCTTCCTGGTGCTCCTCGGCGATAACGTCCATGGCGTCGTCGAAGGTCACGATGCCCAAGATGTGGCGGTTTTCGTCGCACACGGGGATGGCGACCAGGTCGTACTTGGTCATCTCATCCGTTACATCTTCCTGGTCCTCGTCGGGCGACACATAGACCAGGTCGCGGTAGGCCAGCTGACCCAACGTGGCGTCGTGGTCGGCAACAATCAGCGTGCGCAGCGAGAGCACGCCCGTCAGCATGCCGCTCGGGTCCTCGGTGTAGACGTAGTAAACGCTCTCAAAGTCCTCGTCGAGCTTGCGGATCGCCTCGATGGCGTCGCCGACCGTCGCCGTGGCAGGCAGGGCGACAAACTCCGAGGTCATGATGCGGCCGGCGGTGTTGTCCTCGTAGCCCAACAGGTTACGAATCGCCTTCTCCTCCTTGACGCCCATCAGGCGCAGGAGCTTCTCGGCCTTCTCGTAATCGAGCTCGTCGATCAGGTCGGCTGCATCGTCCGGGTCCATCATGGCCAGCATCGACGACGCGTCGGTGTCGGACAGGCCCTCGAGCATCTCGGTCATAAGCTCGTCGTCATCAAACTCCGAAATGGCCTCGGCGGCCTGGGCGGTATCGAGCTGCGCGAACACCTGCGCGCGCAGGCGCGGGTCGAGTTGCTCGATAATGTCAGCGATGTCGGCGGGGTGCAGCTCGCCGAGCGTCTTGTGCGACACCGAAAGCTGAATGTTCTTGGTCGAGCGATCGAGCAGGTCCATGTAGGACCAAGCGATGATGTCCTCGCTGAGCTGCTTGCCCAGGTGCTTCATAAAGCCTTCGACGATATGCTCGAGCTTGGGGCTGATCGCGCGCAGCAGGCCGCGGGCACCCACCTCGGCGCCCAGCAGGCGCAGCTGGTTTTCGCCCGACATGGAAAACTTGATGTCGTTTACGCGCACGACCTTCATACCCTGCGTGTCGACGATCTGTTTGTTGAGCACATCGCGCGCCAGCAGGAGCTCGGTCGGCTGCAGGTACGAGAAGCGAATATTGGTGGCAGACGTGTTGAGATACACGCCCGTCTCGTCGATACGGTCGACCCATTTGCGCCAGCTGATCATAAACGGCGTCTTGCCGGGGCCGCGGAAGGCAAGCGACGTCACGTGCGGAAAAACTTCGCCGGTAGCAATGCCAAAATCGTTGACTACGCCGAGCTTTTCGCCATCGACGTCCAAGACCGGCAATTTGAGCATCTCACTCAGATAATTCAATGGTGCTCCCCATCATCATTCCTCCGGACGCGACCGCGCGAGCAGCGTCCGGGGACTTCTGGATATGTATACGCATGCGCGGGCGGCACGCCGCTCGACGCTTACTCCCCGTGCATGCGCAAAAAGCACCTGCATGGGGTCATCGACTGTATGGTCGAGGTTTGGATTTCACCTGCAACCTTTCTCTTGACCCTCATTAACCGCAGTAACTATAGCATCAGCATCGCCCTGCGGCACCGAATTTATGCGCTGCACATTGCAGGCATACCAAACGCTGACGTATCCGTGACATAGTTATCGGGGACGTTCTTAACCGACTACTCCGTGGTGTCGTCGTTCTCGGCCAGTTGGGGAAACACAGCGTCCTTTGGCATGGTGACCTTCGACAGCGAGGTGAGTTTTTTGCTGAGCGATGTGTCCGTCTTGACCAGGTCGCTCAGCGTCACGATCTTGTAGCCGTCGGCGATGAGGCCGTCGATGATCTGCGGCAGTGCCTCGAGCGTCTGATCGGCGCATTCGTCGCTATCGGTGAGCAGCACGATATTGCCCGGCGTCACCGAATCGAGCACTGTAGAGACTTGCTCGTCGGCACCGTTGAGTAGCCAGTCGCCCGAGTCAATATTCCACGAGACCACGGCGGAGACCAGGTCCATCGCATCAATCCAGTTTTGCTCGTCAAAGGCAGCGTAGGGAGCACGCAGCAGCATCGTCTTCACGCCGGTCGCCGACTTAATCGCATCGGTGCCTTTCGTGATCTGTTCGCGTACCGCCTCACGGTCCTGACCCTTGAGCGAATCGTCGCTGTAGCTGTTGGATCCGATCTCGCACCCGGCATCGACAATCGCCTTGGCCGTGGCAGGCGAGGCCTCGGCCGCATCGCCCGAAAGGAAGAACGTCGCGGTGACGCCCTTTTCCTTGAGCACCTGCAAGATCTGCTTGGTAGCGCCGCTCGGACCCTCGTCAAACGTCAGCGCCACGTACTTTTTGTTGCCCTTGGGCGCCACACTGGCGCATGCAACGACGCAATCGGTGGCGGGCACAACCTCGCCGCGGTCCTGCGTCTTGCCCGACTGCTCGCCAACCCACACCTCGGAGCGGCCCTGGACACCCCACGTCTGCACATACTCGATAGCGCCCGTGCCCTCGACCTTGAGCTTGGGCTCGATAACCGTAGCCTGAACCTCGTGCTTCTCGTAGGTGTTACGGCCATCCTTGACCGTCACCTTCTCGCCGCCCTCAAGTTCGCGGCTATCCCATTTGCCCTGCTTCACGCGCTTGCCGTCCACCTTTACCGACAGCTTTTCGCCCCCATGGCGCTTGAGCACGCTGTCATCGACGGCCAGCAGGTCGCCGGCATCGTAGGTGTCGGTCAGCTCCTGGTCGTCGATAAGATTCTGCAGCGTAGAGCCCACGCGCACCGCGGTCTTCTGGCCGTTGAGCTCCACGTCCACGCTGCGGTTGACGTAACCCACAACGGCTGCGATAAACAGCACGAGCGCACAGCCCACGGCGATGAGCGCATAGGGCAAGCGAGACGGACGGCGAGGCGTGCGGCTGTTGCCGATGCGCGCGCTGCGGTCGCTAAACCCGCGGCTATGGTTGAGGTACATCGCGCCGGGCTTACGGTGACGCTTGCACTGACCGCTGGGCAGCTGCCCCAGATCGCGGCGCACCGTCGGACGCGTACCCGAACGCCCGTTTAAGTTGGATCCGTTTTGGCGCATGTGCCCTCCCCCATAAACACAGCAAGCCGGAGCAACAGGTCTCCGGCTTGCCTCCCATCATTTGGTACGTCGCTATTTTGTAGCTTTTGACGAGCTTCCGCTCGCCTTTTGGTATTCGTCCTTAAAGGCCTTGAACATGCCGCGCGTCTTGCCGAGCTGCTTGCCCAGTGCGCGACTGCCCTTGTCCACGGCAACCGATCCCTTGTCGTCGAGCACCTTGGCGCCTTTTTTGACCTTGTCGCTCACCACGATGCTGGCCTCGGCGGCCTTGGCAGCCGCACCGCCCGAATACCCAAGCGACTTGACCTCGTCCGAGACGACCATCGCGCCGTTCTCGTAGCCGCGCAGCATCGTCGGCGGCACCTGCGTGTCACCAACCAAAACACTCGAAGCAGCACCGGCGGTCACATAGAATGCCTGCACGATGCCCGAGCGTGGCTTGAACTCAACGTCCGAGCAATAGCCCACGACGTCGCCCGATTCCGTGCGCACGTCCATACCGACCCAGATGATGCAATCGTCCAGGTTAATGTCAAGGCGCTTGGCGGCGGCGGCATCGTACGTGTCCCTGACGTCATCGACCGCAATGGCGCCCTCGTAGACACCAATGGCATCGAGCGCTACGAATCGGTCGGGACGCTCGATCATGCCCGCGATATCGGACTGGCGGACCATAAAGCCGACCACGCGCGTACCGCCCGGGGTAAAGACCGGAAAGTGAATCTTTCCGAGCTTTTTAGGGCTGCGCGGCGTGCCGTCCTTTTTGGTGCGCTTGTCCGCGGTAGGCTTGCGATAGATCTTGGCGCCGACAAAATCCCCGGCGCGCATTATGCCTCGGTCGAGGGCTCCGCAGCCTCGGTATCGGCCTCGACGGCGTTCTCGACCACAACGTCGGCGGCAGGCGTCACGTTGCCGCCCGAAATGGCGTCGTTGAGCTGCTCGCGCAGCTGGTCCATGCGCTCGCGGGCCAGGTCGACCTTGGCGCGCAGGTCGTCGGTCTTGGCGTCGACCATCGGGCCAAAGTCACTCACCGCAGCACGGGCCTCCTCGGCGCTGCGCTCGTAGGTGTCACGCATATTGTCCCAGGCGTCGTTGGCGATATCGGCAGCCATGGCGCGGGTCTCGGCGCCCGAACGCGGGGCTAGAGCGACGCCGATGATGGCGCCGGCAGCGGCACCAAAAAGTGCGCCGGAGACAAAGCTGAAAGTCTTACCCATAATCATTCCTCTCCTGCGGGCACGTCGGTGCCCACCGTTTGAATGCTGTCCATTATACCCGCAGCGCATCACTTGCCGCTCCACTCATCTGCGTACGGCAAAGGCGCAGGTACGTGACGGTGATAAACGCGTAGGCCTACTCCTGAGGCATAGCCGGCATGGCCACCGTTGCACCCGGGTCCTCGCCAGCGCCATCCACGAGCGGCAGGCCGCCCTCGTGCGCAGGTCCTGCCGGAACCGTCGCCGCGCCGCCAAAGACGGCCGCAGAGGCCTCGTGCTTCTCGGCAACCGCGCCCTCGGTATCAATTGCCACCTGGGGCTCGTCGTCAAAGTTAGGGACGCCCTGGGGCTCGGTGGGAACGGACTCGGCGGCAGGCTCAACGTCGGCATCGGCAGAAGCCTCGTCCCCGGCCGCGCCCTCGTCCTCAGCCGCATCCTCGGCAACATCCTCGCCGTTCGCGGCGGCGACGGCCTCGTGCGGGTCCCTGCCCTCGGCCTCGGCGCGCATACCCAACACCAGGTTGCGCAGGCCTGCGACCGTGCCCTCCACGTCAGGAGCAGGCTGGTCGGCGTGCAGATAGGCCCAGTCCATCATAAAGGTCGCCGAAGACAGCGCGCCGATGGCCAGCGCGTCATCGGGGCATGAAAGCTCAACCTCAAAGACACGCTCATCGTGCTCGCTTACGCGGGTACGGCCGCACGAAATGCTGCCGGCGAGACCGGTCTCGTTCATGAGCTCCACTGTCACGTGCTCCAGCAGATGGCAAAGCTCGGTCTGGCCCATGCAGTCCTGGAATTCACGACCGGAATCGCCTAGGCACAGGTGCTTGGCAATCGCGGGCACCAGGTAATACACGCGCGCCGTGGCCTCGATGTCCTCCGAGGTCATGAGCGGCATGCCGGGGTTCACCAGCACGTGCGCGCAGATCTTGTCCTCGCTGACGGTGACCTTAAGGATGTTGAACAGGCCTGCCATAACTCTCCCCTACTCGTCCTTGCCCTACTCGTCGCCATCGTGCGGATCCGCAGAGCCCGCACCCGACGCCGTCGGCTTCTCTGCCGAGGACTCGGAATCCTTCTTATCGGTTTCGGCCGGAGCGATCACGCGAATGAGCGAGATGCGCTGGCCACGCATCGACTGTACCTTGAACTTGTACCCCGCGACCTCAAACACCTCTCCGATGTCGGGCACCGAGTCGCAAAGCTCCAAAATCCAGCCGGCGATGGTCTCATAATCATCGCTTTCCTCGAGCGGCCAACCAAGCTCAATCGCGTCATCGCACGAAAAACGCCCATCGACGAGCCACTCACGGCGCGAAAGGCGCGTGAGGTACTTGTTGTCGGGGTCGAACTCGTCCTCGATCTCGCCGACGATCTCCTCGACGATGTCCTCGATGGTGATGATGCCGGCCGTGCCGCCGTACTCGTCCACGACCACCACGATCTGGTCGTGCGAGGTCTGCATCTCGGACAGCAGCGGCAGGATGTCCTTGGTGTCGGGCACAAAGGCGGCGTCGCGCAAAAAGCCGGCGATGGGCTGGTCGCCCTTGCCGTCGAGCGCGGGCTGAATCAGGTCCTTGATGTGCGCGATGCCCGCCACGCTGTCGGGGTCCTCGTGATAGACGGGGATGCGGCTGAAGCCGGTCTGGCGCATGGTGGACAGCACGTCGGCGACCGTCTCGTCGTCCTCGCACATGGTGGTGTCCACGCGCGGCACCATGACCTCGCGGGCAACGGTGTCGCCCAGGTCGAAGATCTCATGGATCATGCGCTTTTCCTCGTCGAGCAGGTCGTCCTGCTCCGAGACCATGTACTTGATCTCTTCTTCCGAGACGTTTTGGCGGTCGTCGGCGCTCTTGATGCGCAGAATGCGGGCCAGGCCGTCGGAGCAAGCGCCGGTCAGCCACACGAGCGGGCGAGCGATCTTTTGGAACACGGAAAGCGGGCCCACGACCTGCTTGGACACGCCCTCGGCATTGGCCAGGCCGATGCGCTTGGGGACGAGCTCGCCGATCACAATGGACACAAAGGCGACCGCGACGGTGATGATAACCGGCGCCAGGCCGCGTGCGATGGCGGAGAGCGGCGCGATGCCAAAGCTCATGAGCCACGTGGCAAGTGGGTCGGACAGGCTCGTCGAGGCGACGGCGGACGAGGCGAAGCCCACGAGTGTGATGGCGACCTGGATGGTGGCGAGCAGCTGGTCGGAGTCGGCAGCCAGCTTAATGGCACGCTCGGCGCGTTTGTCGCCTTCCTCGGCCTCGTGCTCCAGCACGGCGCGCTTTGCCGTGGTGAGCGCCATCTCGGACATAGAGAAGTAGCCGTTGATGAGGGTCAAAACGAGGGTGGTGATAAGGGAGATGGTTATGTCCATCGGGAGTTTCTCGAACCTCCAAGATTCGGGACGTTAGGTAGTAAGCGTAGATAACGGATAGGGCAGTTGCGTCCGGCGGCCGCTTGGATGGGTCCGCGGGCACAGACGTGATCGCTAGATTACGAAGAGGATCACCGCCATGAACTGGAAGATACTGCCGGCGAGCACCCACAAGTGAAACACACTGTGCAGGTAGCGCACGTTTTTAGCGATGTAGAACGGCACGCCCACGGTGTAGCACACGCCGCCGACAGCGAGCAGGGCAAGTGCCACGGGGTTGAGCAGCGACACGAGCTCGGGCAGATTAAAGACGACGAGCCAGCCCATCAGCAGGTAGACCAGGCCGCTTACCCAGTGCGGTTGACGCTCGCGCATAAAGCACTCGAGGGCGATGCCGATAATGGCGATGGCCCATACGGCAAAGAACAGCATAGGGCCGCCATCGTTTGCGAGCGTGATGAGGCAAAACGGCGTATAGCTGCCGGCTATGAGCAGGTAGATGCAGCTGTGGTCGATGATGCGAAACACGCGCTTGGCGCGTGCGGGCTGAATCGCGTGGTAGAGCGTAGAGGCTAGGTATTCGAGGATAATGCTGACGCCATAGACAATCGCCGCGGCCATGTGAGCCGGGCCTCCGCCGCGAAGAGCGGCAAATACGATCAGGAGCACCAGGCCCGCGATGCCCAGCAGGCAACCGACACCATGGGTGACGGAGTTCATGATCTCCTCACCCACCGTGTAGTGTGGAACGGCCGCGGTCTTGGGTCGCGGCTTAGAACTGTCGCTCGAATCGGACATGCCGGTTACATCCTCCAACGTAAAGAGTTCTCAACACTATATCAAAGCGTCTGGGTACGTGCGAAATTTGCACCATACGTGACCCCTTGTTTACCCATTCTTTGCTTGTTGACGCATCAACGGCGAACATCCACGGAATTACGCCGTTGAACGCGTCGGTTGGAGGTCATTTTTCGGAAGTATGCGGCAAAATCTGGAACTGCCGACCAGACCGCAGTTTTACCAACAATTTATCAGGGGTTTTGTTGCCAAAAAACGCCGTGTGCTCGGCGGTCCCGAAATTTGCCGCATACTTCCGAAAAACCGCCCGTGAGCGCTGTGCTCGCAGGCGGTATTTGCTTGCGTTACGCAACACAATTGCGTGATTTGTCCAATAGCTAGGCGCTATTTGACCTCGATAAGCTCGTACTTGCTCGTGCCCAGGCCGATCTTCTCGGCGTGCGCGATGCACGCGCGCCAGTCGGTGTCGGGATGCGTGATGCAGAAGGGGTCACGCGCCTGCTCGCCCTCCAGATGCTCGTGGTTATGCTCCATCTTGGCCGCGCTATCGGTGAGCTCGGTGTTGGGCAGCGGCTCGGACGCCATGACGGCATCGGCACAGGCCTGGTCGATGGCAACCGGGTCAAAGCTCGCGAACATGCCGATGTCGTTGACGATGGGCGTGTCGTTTTCGGGGTGGCAGTCGCAGTTGGGGCTGATATCCATAGCGAGCGAAATATGGAAGCTCGGGCGGCCGTCGACGATGGCCTTGGTGTACTCGGCGATCTTGTAGTTGAGCACATCGGCCGCGGCGTCATAGTCGGGCTTGATGCAGTCCTGGTTGCACGCCGCAATGCAGCGTCCGCAGCCCACGCAGCGATCGTGGTCGATGGCGGCGACGTGAACCGTGCGGGTGCTGCCGTTGGCAAGCTCGCGCTCGCGCGTGCCGTCAAACGTGATGGCGTTGTGCGCGCAAATCTTCTCGCAGGCACGGCAACCCACGCAGTTGGTGGTATCGACGCTCGGCTTGCCGGCGGCGTGTTGCTCCATCTTGCCGGCGCGGCTGCCGCCTCCCATGCCCAGATTCTTCATGGCGCCGCCAAAGCCTGCCTGCTCATGACCCTTAAAGTGCGTGAGGCTGATCACAATGTCGGCATCCATGAGCGCCTGGCCGATCTTGGCCTCGTGCACGTACTCGCCGCCCTCGACCGGAACGAGCGCCTCGTCGGTGCCCTTGAGGCCGTCGGCGATAATAATCTGGCAGCCCGTGGCATACGGGGTAAAGCCGTTCTGGTAGGCGGTGTCGATGTGCTCGAGCGCGTTTTTGCGGCTACCGACGTAGAGCGTGTTGCAGTCGGTGAGGAAGGGCTTGCCGCCCAGCTCCTTCACGACATCTGCGACGGCGCGGGCGTAGTTGGGGCGCAGAAAGCTCAGGTTGCCCAGCTCGCCAAAGTGAATCTTGATGGCGACGAACTTGTTCTCAAAGTCGATCTGCTCGATACCGGCGCGACGGATGAGGCGCTTAAGCTTGTCGAGCTGGCTCTCGCGAGCATGCGTGCGCAGGTTGGTAAAGTACACCTTGGCGGGTGCTGCGGGCGCGGTTGCGGTCATAGATCTATCCCCTCGGTCTATATGGCGTTACAGACATAGGAGATGGTACCCGCTGAAGTAGGGTCGAAGTCAAGCACGGCGACCAGTCGTTGGGTGTTTCCTGCCGGCAGTTGGGGACAGTCCTTGCCAACCCGACCGGCAAGACGGCCGATCGGCAAAGACCGTCCCCAATGACTAGTCGTTTAAGTCTGTCCCCAATGACCACTCTTGGTCGTTTAAGTCTGTCCCCAATGAGTGCCCGATGGCTAGGCTCGGGCTTTGCTGTGGGTGAGGGCTAGGCCTACGGCGGCGATGGC
>JACXXQ010000986.1_pt1 | contig 11184 bp, 8 predicted proteins | sample 8621361 | NCBI WGS metagenome assembly JACXXQ01 (sample SAMN15503820, study PRJNA645414) | gut metagenome | isolation source: feces | host: Bos taurus | place: USA | collected 2016 | reverse complement strand
GAGAAATGCATGATGAAAGTATGAGAAATACCGGTTTTTTGTGACATTTCAGGCAAAATACTATGAGAAACACCTTTTTGAAAAGTATTTCTCATAGTGTTATTGCTTTGAATTACAGATGATTATCCTATAAAGTATGAGAATATGAGAAATGATTTCGCAAAATCATTTCTAGTGCCCTAAGCGGAGCTGACCGAAATAGGCGACATTCCGGGATTATTGTAACTGTATACAAAGAATGAGCGATATGGCTTCACGACTTATTACATATTTTGTGTAACACATTTTATGTAACATAAAGAACGTAATAAATCCGGAATATTCAAAGAAGATTTATTCGAGTTATATTATAAAAAACAAACGCTGATGAGAACAAGTAATCATTCTTTTCTCATCAGCGTATATTATGTCAGATCACAACTATTTCTTATCTTTTTTCTCGTCAGCTTTTGTTGCAGGCTTTTCTTCCGTTTTGCTTTCCGGATTGATAATACCTTTTACTGTTTCACCGATAGGCAATTTATCCAATACACCGAGACTTGGAGCTACTGTTTTCACCAATGTGTTCAGGAAGTTGCTTGTACCTCCGTTTCCTCCGTCGAAAACAGTGATATTTCCTAAGTTCATGTGTTCGAACGCCTTTACCTGTTCGCCGGCGATTTCCTTCCACTGGTCTACCATCTTATATTGGATAGCGATAGCCGGATTCGATTCAGCCGCTCTTACCATTGCTTCGAAACCTTCCGCTTCCGCAAGTAATGATTTCTTCTTACCTTCCGCTTCGGCTTCCAGTTTCAATTGGATAGCTTTTGCTTCCGCTTCGGCTTGTGCCAAAGTAGCTTTTGCACGGGCTTCCGCTTCGCGGGTAATCTTTTCAGCGATGGCATTTGCCTGAAGGATAGCTTCCTGTCTGGCGATTTCCGCAGGAACAATCTTTTCAGCCTTCAATGAAGATTCCACTTTTCGTGCCTTAGCTTCTTCCACTTCTTTTTGCGCAATTTCGCGTGCAGTCTGTACGGCAGCTTCCGATTTTGCGGCAGCTTCACCAGCTTGCTTGTCGGCATTGGCTTGTGTTACAGCTAGTTCTGCATTGGAAAGAGCCACCTCTTTCTGTGCGTCATTTCGTCCGATGGCAGCTTTCTTGGCAGCTTCTGCCTGTTTGATTTCCATATCCGAGTTTAGTTCGGCAACACGGCTTTCCTTTTCAGTATTTGCCTGCTCGATACGGATGTTCTTTTCAGCTTCAGCCTTTGCTACTTGCGATTCTTTTTCCGCATTGGCGATGGCTACTTGCGAGATTCTGTCCTTATCCGCATTTGCAACAGAGATTTCCTGTTGTTTCTTCGTTTCTGCAATAGCGATATCCTGGTCTTTGCGGGTTTCCGCAACTTTAGTTTCGCGTTCTTTAATCTGATTGGCAATTTTGATAGCACCCAGCTTTTCCTGTTCTTCGATGTTAGCCTGTGCTTCGTTCAGTGCTTTACTTTCAGCTTCCTTACCTAAGTTGACAATGTAGTTGGCAGCGTCGCGAATATCACTGATGTTGATGTTCATCAGATACAAACCGAATTTGCGAAGTTCGGTATCGATGTTATCTTTCACTTTAGCCAGGAACTTATCACGGTCTGAATTTAATTCTTCGATAGTCATATCGGCGATCACCATACGCATCTGACCGTATACAACATCAGTAATTAAGTTCTGCTTGTCATCCATCGTTAAGCCCAGCATACGTTCAGCAGCATTTTGCATCACTTCAGGATCGGTGCTGATAGCTACAGTGATTGTAGTCGGCACATCTACACGAATGTTTTGAGCGGATAGCGCGCCGGTCAGTTTACATTCGATTTGCATTGGTTTCATGGAAAGGAATTCGTATCCTTGGATAATCGGCCATACAAAAGCAGCTCCACCATGATATAGCTTTGCCGATTTCTTATCCCCTCCCGTTTTACCATATACAACGAGGACTTCATCACTCTTACATTTACGGTAACGCGAAAGGATACCAATAAAAGTGAGTAGGATGACTGCCACTAATATAGCAGCCATGATTAACATTTCTTGTGTCATAAAATTGTGTATTTGAATAATTATTGAATGAATAGTGTTCCGTCTTTGTAACTGGTGATAATCGTTCTGTCGCCAGTCTGATATGTTTTTCCGGATTCGGAGATGACGTCTACTTCGCGCATGGCTCCGTCCCGGGTGGTCTGTACAGTATATTTGCTGTCGCTTTGTTTGAAATAGATCACACATTCCCGTCCCACAAGCTGATCGGTTTGCTCGTTGTGGTTCACTTGTTGCAGTTGGTATGCTTTTTTATAGAGGAACCAGACGGCAAAAACAAAGAAAAGACCTACTAGAATACCAATGACGTAACTTTGCATTTCCGTGTTTCCTGCCAGATACATGTACCAGCCGAATCCAATTCCGAAATGGGTAAGTCCTTTAAAAGAAACTACACTACTGATATCAGCATCCATGTCTACATCTGCATCTATATCTCCGAAAAAGATGGATAATACGAATTGGATAAGAAAGATGCCTGTCGTGACGAGGGCGATGATGAGGAAAATGGTACTACTCATAATTGTGGGGTATTAGTAAATCATGATTATTTTGTCCTGTAAATATACAGGTTTATGTGAATTATACAAAGATAAATGAGATAAAATGATTAATTTTGCGCGCGAAAACCCTAAAATGAGGAATTAGCGTGCAAAGGTATTTTATTTATTTGGCTTACGACGGGACCAACTATCATGGTTGGCAAATTCAACCGAATGGGATTAGTGTGCAGGAATGCCTGATGAAAGCATTGTCTACCTTTCTGCGTCGCGAAATAGAAATAATAGGAGCGGGCCGTACGGACGCCGGAGTGCATGCTTCTCTGATGATCGCTCATTTTGACTTCGATGAGCCGTTGGATGAAATATCAGTTGCCGATAAATTAAACCGTTTGTTACCTCCGGACATTTCCGTTTACCGGGTTTGCCGTGTCAATCCGGATGCGCATGCCCGCTTTGATGCGACTGCGCGAACTTACAAGTATTATGTAACGACATCGAAATATCCTTTTAACCGGCAATATCGTTGGCGAGTTTATAATCAGTTGGATTATGCACTTATGAACGAAGCTGCACGTACCCTTTTCGAGTATACTGACTTTACGAGCTTCAGCAAACTTCATACGGATGTAAAGACCAATATCTGCCATATCACTCATGCCGAATGGACGCAGGAAGATGATGCTACTTGGGTGTTTACCATCCGTGCCGACCGTTTCCTGCGAAATATGGTGCGAGCTATCGTAGGTACGCTGATTGAAGTGGGACGAGGGAAACTTACTGTTGAAGGCTTCCGGCGGGTTATCGAACAACAAGACCGTTGCAAAGCCGGAACATCTGCTCCGGGGCAAGCCCTGTTTCTGGTAAATGTGGAATATCCCGAAAGTATATTTGAATAATAAATAATAAATATTCTCATGTGGTTATTATTAGCATTTCTCTCGGCTACTTTGCTGGGTTTTTATGATGTATTCAAGAAGAAATCGTTGAAAGATAATGCGGTACTTCCCGTTTTGTTTCTAAATACATTTTTTTCCAGTCTCATCTTTCTGCCATTTATCTTGATATCCGTATATAAACCGGACTTGTTGGGAGGAACGATATTTAATGTTCCCGTTGTTGGCTGGGAACAGCATAAATATATCATCATCAAGTCGTTCATCGTGTTGTCTTCGTGGATATTCGGATATTTCGGAATGAAACATCTGCCTTTAACCATAGTAGGACCTATCAACGCCACCCGTCCGGTGATGGTGCTTGTGGGAGCGATGCTGGTATTTGGCGAACGGTTGAATCTCTATCAATGGATCGGGGTAATGCTGGCCATTGTTTCTTTCTTTATGTTAAGTCGTTCGGGGAAGAAAGAAGGAATTGATTTTAAGCATAACAAATGGATATTCTTTATCGTGCTGGCTGCCATTACAGGTGCTATCAGCGGATTGTATGATAAATATCTGATGAAATCTCTGAATCCGATGCTGGTACAATCCTGGTATAATGTTTATCAAGTGTTTATTATGTGTCCTATTCTGTTATTGCTTTGGTGGCCTAAAAGAAAGTCTACCACCCCGTTTCGCTGGGACTGGACGATTATCCTGATTTCTATCTTCATATCGTCTGCCGATTTCGTTTACTTTTACGCATTGAGCTATGACGATTCCATGATTTCCATTGTTTCGATGGTCCGTCGGGGAAGTGTAGTAGTCTCTTTCACTTTCGGTGCACTTCTCTTCCGTGAAAAGAATTTAAAAAGCAAAGCGATTGACCTTATACTGGTGTTAATCGGAATGATATTCTTATATTTGGGGTCTAAAAATTAAAACAGTTACACAAAATCTGTTTGTCGCAGGTTAAATAAGATAGATATGAAAATAAATAAACTTGTAATCACTATATTCTTTTCTGCTGTCGGACTCTTTGCTTCGACCGCTCTTTGGGCACAAGAAGCCAAAACGCTGTTTGTGAATATGCCGGATTCTCTAAGCCCGTTACTAACCAAAGTAAACCGGGAAGATTGTATTGACTTTCTGGAAAGTAAGATGAAAGCGCAAGTAGAGAATCGTTTCGGCAAGAAGTCGGAGATGACTGATCTAAGTAAAGATTATATCCGTATGCAGATGTCTTCTCAATCTACCTGGCAAATGAAAGTGTTGGCTTTGAATGACTCGACGAATGTGATCTGTACAGTCTCTACAGCTTGTGCACCTGCCTGCGACAGCAGCATCCGTTTCTATACAGATGACTGGAAACCGCTTACAGCATCTCTCTTTATTACCCTTCCTGTGATGGGCGACTTTTTGAATACGCCGGATTCAGCAGGTGTTTATGAGTTTGACGAAGCACGCCGTTCGGCAGATATATTATTGATGAAAGCTGATTTTAATAAAGAAAATACAGAATTGACTGTTACATTAGCTACTCCCGACTATATGTCAAAGGAGACGGCAGAGAAACTGAAACCATTTCTCCGTCGTCCTATTGTCTATTATTGGAAGACTGGAGCATTTGTTAAATTGAAAACAGAGGATTAAAAATTGAGAAATAGGGATTATTCAATAATATCCCTGATTAAAGATTTCAAAAAAAGGGGCTGGCTAACAAGTCTCTCATTAATCATTTCACCCGCGCTACAGATAGTTATAGCGCGGGTGATTTTCAATATTTAAAGCTCGCTAGACAGTTCCTTATATTTTTAATTTTGAGAATATCTCAAAATAGCTGCACCACAGCGTAGCTTATTTTTCAATTTAACAAGCATTCGTTGATAAATGCGATCATTTCCGGTGTGTTGGCTTCCACACTTTGAAGCAGTTTGAATTGTGCTTTAGTACGAACCAAATTATGCTCCGGATATTTGATTTTATAATAAGTATCTCCATTGATATAGTCTGCCAAGAACCGTACACACTGCATGTATGGGAATAAAGCGGCTGCATAAGGGAGATTCTCTATCTCAATTGGAGTCAGGAATGATTTGGCTCCTTTCAGATAGCCTTTGGTAAACGCTTTGAATATTTCCATATTGAAGTTTACACGATCAAGGTCTTTATCATCCTCATCACCCGTGTTGGCGCCTGTACGAAGGAAATCGCCATAATCGGAGAAGACAAAGCTGGGCATTACCGTATCCAGGTCGATGACACAAAGCACTTTGCCATCCTCGTCGAACATCATGTTATTCACTTTCGTATCGCAGTGGCAAACACGTTTGGGGAGTTTTCCTTCACGATATAAACGTTCTGCTTTACACATTTCATCTGCACGCTTCTCTATTTCGTCCAGATAGTATTTCACTTCCGATACCCGTCCGGCAGCATCTTTCGCAACAGCTTCACGCAATTGTTTGAGGCGGAACTCCATATTGTGGAAGTCAGGTATGGTTTCACCCAATGTTTCCGGAATATCGGCCAGCATAGCCTGGAAGTTACCAAAAGCTTCTCCAGCATAATTTGAATATTCGGGATTCACCGTCTCATACGTTTTGGCGCGTGGGATGAATACCATCACACGCCAGTAGCTATCACCGTCGAACCAATATGCTTTACCCTCTTCTGTTTCGAGGAAACTCAAAACCTTGCGCTCTATATCCGATTCTCCTGCCTCCGTTAGTTTCTTGCGAATATGATTGGTGACAGCGGTAATATTGGATTGAAGCATCTCTACATTCTGAAAAATGGCATGATTGATGCGTTGCAAAACGTAGTCGGGAGCATCTGCTTCTTTGGTGTTTACTTTGTAAGTGTCGTTAATAAGTCCTGTACCCAAAGGTTTGATTTCTTCTATCGTACCTTGGACTTTAAAATTAGCTACAATGCTAGATAAATCTTTCATGGGTTTTTTCTTTAAAAATTTATACTAAGGTTATCGATAATCGTATTTAGCCGCCTCGTTGGCCTGATTAGCCGAGCGAACAGGTACTAATGTGAATCCCCAATGGTAATCACGATTGGCAGGGATTTGGTGGAAAGGTTCCGGGCGTGCACCCCAACTGTCATATCCGCCTACACCTTGTTGCTTCATGTCCACACAAACCTCTACGAAATCTCTTGGAACGATGTCATTAACATGATGCATTCTCCGCAATACATTACGGGCGGCATTCTCATCATGATTGGCTACTTCTTCCGGGCTAAAGTTATTCCATTGGTAAGGGTGGGGCAGAGCCTCTTCAGAGTCAAAGTCTTCGATAGAGTTGCGCAAGGCATTGAAACCGATCGTACTGTCGGCTACTAAAACCAGGCCGTTTCATTTGGCGGGAGATAAAGCGATCCAACGGGTAGCGGTGTGATGCCCGTTTTCCTGTGGACGTACATAGTTGAAGTACATTTTATCTGCTGTTGTCTTATATACGCCAACGAGGGTTCCATGATTATGGTCGATATAGTTCTCTTCCGGACCACGGCCAAAGTATTGTACATTGTTCATCTGTGCCGGCAAGCGGAAACGAACACCGATACGGGGAACTTCCAGTTTGGAAGCGGCCTTGCGGGCAGCGTCACTTCCGGGAGTAAACGTAGCCATGCGGGTAGCTTCAGAAACTTCAGTTTCTGTTGCCTGCATATCTGTTGACGTGAATTTGGCATTTACATTGACTACTCCGTTCGGATAGATTTTGTATGTGACAACATACAAGTTGCCGGCAGCCAATAAGTAGGTCACATGTAAGGAAACTACCTTATTCTCTGTTGTCATGGTTGCATCCGTTACGTGGAAGTTTTTGCTTGATTGCTTCCATACCTGTAAACGTTTAGGAGCGCCATTACCATAATCATTATCATTAGGAGCACGCCAGAAGTTAGGCTGAATACCAAATCCGTCTTTGAAATATTCTGTGCCGTCCACTTTATACGAGGTAACTAATCCGCTATTCTTGTTGAATACAAAATTCACTTTGGAAGAAGAAACGATTAGCTCATCTCCTTGAGTCGTTGTTTTCAGTGCCGGACCGTTTGCTTTATAAATAGCTTTCTCTGCCTGGATAGGAAGCTGGAACTGGTCGTATGCTATTTCATATCCTGTTGGAATCAACGGTTCAGGTTCTGTGGTTGTCACGCTGAAGTTTACAAAATATTCCACTCCCGGTTGGGCTTTCAAGCCGTTTACCGGTACGGTGAATTCTTTGGATGCCTGCGGAGCAATATCCAAAGATATTTTTCCACCTTTTATAGTCTTTCCGTTAGCGAGTACGTTATAGTGAATCTGATACTTTTTCAGATTGGTGAAATAGAAACGGTTGGTGATTTTGAATATACCGGCAGCGGCATCTACTGCCTCAAAGCCTACATTCTGATGTACATATTTCACTTCAGCCATTGCCGGATGCGGACCACGATCCGGATTGACAAGACCGTTGCAGAGGAAGTTGCCATCGCTCGGCGCGTCTACACCGAAGTCACCTCCGTAAGCCCAGTATTCTCTTCCATTCTCATCTTTCTGGAGAAGACCTTGGTCTACCCAGTCCCAGATATATCCACCCTGTAGGTTCGGATATTTGTAAATCGCCTGCCATTGTCCCCACAGGTTTCCGGTGGAGTTTCCCATTGCGTGCGCATATTCGGAAGGAGCTACAGGACGGTCGCTGCCGTTCTTTCCTGTATTTTCCAGCCAGTCGGCACCCGGATATTGCGGAACATACATATCGGAGTTCCATTCCCATTGAGCACGCTCATAGTTGACAGGGCGATTCATCAGCTCTTTGTCAGCCTCTTTCAGCCACAAGTAAGTCTGATAGAAATTATATCCGTTTCCGGCTTCATTTCCCAACGACCAGAAGGTGACGCTCGGATAGTTCTTGTTGCGTTCGAACATATTGATGGTACGGTCCATGTGTGGTTTCAGCCATTCGGGGTTGTTACCCAATGAACCGCCCTTTCGAAGATCGTAATACATTCCGTGGCTTTCGACATTGGCTTCATCATATACATAAAGACCGTATTCATCGCAAAGTTCGTAGAAACGGCGGTCTTGCGGATAGTGGCAAAGGCGTACGCTGTTCAGGTTATGTTGCTTCATAAGCTCGAAGTCACGACGCATCAACTCTTCTGTTACATAATGACCTGTTGACGGGTTGTGTTCGTGGATATTTACCCCTTTCAGTTTCAGTGGCTGACCATTGATGAACAGGCAAACGTATGGTTTTCCGTTAGCAGCTTTTTGTTCGATAGGTTTGATTTCAATACGGCGGAATCCTACATTAAAAGGAATAATCTCATTTATTTTGCCATTCTCTTTGACGGTCATCAGCAGTTTGTACAGATTCGGATGTTCGGATGTCCATGTATTGACATCTGCCAGTTTCTGATCGAAAGAAAGTGTACGTACTTCGTCCGATGGGATATAGGCGGTCTTCTCTTCAGTAGAGATTACTTTTCCCTGTGCATTCAATAGCTCATAAACTAATGTGAGATTAGTTGCTGCCTTCTCGTGATTTCTCAAATCGACATTCAAGCTGAAGATTCCATTCTTGTAGCTGTCATCCAGGGTAGACTTCACCCGGAAATCTTTGAGGGCTGCTTTAGGTTGTGAATACAGATAAACATCGCGTTCAATACCGCTCATGCGCCAGAAGTCCTGACATTCCAGATAGGAACCAGTGCTCCAACGGAAGATTTTAACGGTAAGCACGTTTTTGCCGGGCTTCACATAGTTGTTAATAAGAAACTCTGCCGGATTTTTGGAGTCTTCGCTATATCCAACTTCTTGCCCGTTGATATATACATATACGCCGGACTTGGCTCCTGCCAGATGCAGGTAGATATCCCGTCCGTCCCAATCTGTCGGAATATCGATATCCCGACGGTAAACTCCCACCGGATTCGCTTCGGGAAGAGCCGGAGGTTGCGGATTGCGCGGCTTGAATTCATAACCATGATTGGTGTAGATGGCTATTCCGTGTCCTTGTACTTCCCAGTTACCGGGTACCTGAATATCATTCCACGAATCTGTATTCGTATTCGGGTCAGTAATGTTGTCGGGAAGCTTTTTGTAAGAGTCTACAAAGTAGAATTTCCAGGTTCCGTTCAGCAAGCGGTAATACTTGCTTCGTTCGAACTTGCCACTCAAGGCATCAGCGCGATTGTTGTATGTCATAAAAGAAGTGCGTGGATACTCTTTGTTGACTTCAACTACCTGCACATCCTGCCAATAGGGTTTCACGGCTTTTTCAGCCATTACATTAAATGTTGTCAGGGAAAATATTCCCATGAAAATGCCTGTTAATAAATTGGGGGTTGGTCGAAATTTCATGTTTCTCAATATTGGTTTTTCATTTCTTTTTTATTTTACTTTGATATGATCGAATCCTTCTCCATAAACTCCGATGACAGCACTTTGTGACACAAATGCATTCGGGTCTATATCTTTAATCAACCGGAAGATGATAGGCGATTCCCTCTTCTTGGCTAATACGAACATCATCTTTACTTCTCGTCCTGTATAAAAGCCGGTTGCATTGATAATCGTAACTCCCCGGTGTGGATATTCGTTGATATGCCGTCCTATTTCTTCATATTTATTGGATATGATAAAGAACTGTACGGATTGGCGGGCACTATTCACTACCTGGTCGAGAACGAAGCTACAAATATAAAGAGTTACAAACCCATACACCACTTTTTCCCAGTCTTTTAAGACAAAATAACTGGAAGAAATAATAATCATATCGCAGATGAGTACTACTCTTCCTAATGTGATGTCCCGGTATTTGTTGATGATGGCTGCGATAATATCCGTGCCTCCTGTGCTTCCGTTTGCCGAAAAAGCAACCCCTATACCACCTCCACAGAAGGATGCTCCAATGACACATGCCATAAAGGGCTGGTCGTGAAGGAGTCCGAAACCTGCTGTCAGCTTTTGAATGACGGACAGAAAGAAGGTGAGGGTAAATACTCCAAAAATAGTTTTAATGCAAAACTTCATCCCCAGCAATTTGAGGGCCAGTAGCAATAAAAAGAAGTTGATGCTGAAGTACGTATACTGTACGGGAAAACCCGTAGCCCAATATACAATAGAAGCAATACCCGGTACTCCCCCGGTAGTGATATCGTTCGGAAGTAGAAAAACGGTCCAACCGATGCCATACAAAATCATGCCGATGGCAATCATTACATAATCTCTGGCTTCACGGATAATGCTTTGCTTAGAAGGTTTTGGAATAGCTGTTTTCATAAAAGTGATTATGATAATCTATAAAATGTTCAAACACGAACCCATGAATAATCCGGCTTTGGGGGAGAAGCCGGATTGGTTCATTATGTTCGTGCTAAAAGGATATATTCAGTTTTATTTTGCAAAAGCGTGACGATAGCCTTGTACTTTATTCCATCCGCCACGAGTGAAATCGGGGACTTCTACCGGAGCAGAATTGTTTTCGATGGAAAGTCTGGTAAGTTCGGCCATGCAACACCACTCTGCCAGGTCATAAACGTCCATATCTAATGGTAATCCATTTTGCAGGCAATATGCCAGACGGTAGTCCATGATAAAGTCCATACCACCGTGGCCGCCTACTTTCTTGGCAGTTTCTTCCAACTCTATGTGAATCGGATCTTTATATTTGTCCATCAAGGCTTTCTTTACATTTTCGGATACAGAGCCATGTGCATTCAGATTTTCA
>JACXXQ010000977.1_pt1 | contig 11235 bp, 10 predicted proteins | sample 8621361 | NCBI WGS metagenome assembly JACXXQ01 (sample SAMN15503820, study PRJNA645414) | gut metagenome | isolation source: feces | host: Bos taurus | place: USA | collected 2016 | reverse complement strand
CTGACGGGTCAGCCTCTCGCCTTATTTTTTAGGCCGTTCATTTTGCAACGAGCCCATGTTTTATTTTTCCGCGCGGATGCGGCTTCGCCCGTACCGGTGCAGGAAGAAGCCTGCCAGCAGCAGGACAATGGTTCCTCCGCCGATCAGTCCCACGGTCAGAAGGGGCAGCTGCTGCTCCTCCAGCAGCAGGACCCGGCCCTGGGTGGGAGCCTGGAAGACCAGATAGCTGCCGTCCAGGGTGCTGTCCACCCGCTGCCAGCGGCCGTCCTGATACACCGCCGCCGCCGGCTTCTCTACTCCTTCCGCCCGCAGGCGCACGGTGATGGTATCCGACTGGCTTCCGGTGACCGTGTAGCTCCAGGCGGAGCGGGAGGTATAGCCCTCCACTTTTTGGTCGGGCAGCTCCTCCTGGTCTACCGTCAACGAGGCGTCGGGGGAGAAGGTGCCCTCCACCAGCAGCTGAGCCACCCCGTCCTGGTCGGCCAGAGTGGAAGTGGGGGTGGTGAACTGGACGGAAAGGACCATGGAGCGGCGCAGATCCTGAGTGGGGAACTGAGGCCACTGGCCATACTCCTCGCCCTGCTTGGGGGCCTCGGGCACCAGGCTTGTGTCCAGATCGTCCCCGTATTGGAAGGGAATCTCAGCCACGGTCTGGCCGTTTACCTCAAAGCGGTAAGAGAAGGTGAGAAAGTCTGCGGGGATGTAGTCTAATTGGGAGAAGGCGTCAAAGTCCAGGCCCTGAGCGGTCTGGGCATAGTCCACTCCGTCCAGCCCGGCCAGGTCCTCCATCAGATAGCGGTTGCCGGTGAGGGTACCCTCCGCCTGTCCGGCGATGGCGCCCTGGTACTCCCCGTCGCTATCGGCACGCACCATGGTGCGGCAGTCGGTGATGTCCTGGCCCAACCCGGCCACACCGCCCAGCCAGCTCTGACCGGTGAGGTCCGTGAGGGCAGCGCAGCGGATCACCTTGCCACGGGTGCGGCCGGCGATGCCGCCGCAGTAGTCTCCGCCGGTCTCCACGGTGCCCCGGGCGGCGCAGTCCACAATGGTGCCCGCCTCGCACCGGCCGGCTACGCCGCCGCCGCACTCATTTTTCACGGTGACGTCGCCGTCAAACCGGCAGTCCCGCACCACAGCCCGCAGGGTGGCATATACGTCGCTCATCAGCTTCAGGTCACCCAGGTCGAAGGTGGCCTCCGGGTCGTCTCCCAGTTCGGTGGACACGGTGCCCACGATGCCGCCCACGTTGGTGTCGCCCTGCACCGTGCCCGATGCGGTGCAGCCCTTTACCAGACCCGGTCCCTGGTCGATTTCATCGGTGAGGTCGGTGACGGTGAGCTCCGGCTCCTTGCCAAGACCGGAGATGGCCTGGCGTACGGCCTCCATGTCGTCAAAAATAGCCTGGCTGGTGGCGTGGAGGGCGTCGTTGTCCGCTCCCGCGGCCTGGGTCATGCTGTCTACCCGGTCCTGGATGGCGGTGAGCTCCCCGTCAATGTCGTCCAGGGCGGACTGAGCCTTGTCGCCAAGGGTGTCGGTATAGGTTTTCAGCAGATCCCGGATGGCGTCTGCCTTTTGGTTGACAGCGTCCAGGTCTTCCTGAAGATCGGAGGAGAAGTGGTCCCCTGCCTCGTTCAGAGCGGTGAGGGCCTCGTACAGGGCGTTGAGGGCCCGGTCGATGTCCTGACCGGTCTGCCCCAGCGCCTGGGAGGTCTGATCGTGGATGTCATTCCACTGGCCGGGCAGTTTTGCCGCCAGACGCGGGATCTCCTTCAGCGCGCCGGCGATGGCCTGCACATGGCCCGTCAGATCCAGAGAGGGGAAGGGGAGCTGAAGTGCCTGCTCAAACTGTCCGGCGGCAATCAGCCGTGCCACATCCGCTACATACTGCTTTACGTTGTCCAGCTCTTCCGCCATGGCCTGGCGGTGGGTGCGGATGAGCTGGAGCTGGTCCCGGATGGCGGAGATGGTGCCCTCCAGAGCGCGAATGGCTTTTCCCAGGCCGCTGTCCGCCTGACTGGCCAGCTTTTCCAGCTTGCTCAGCAGGGTATCCGTCTGATCCAGCGCCTCCTGGAACTGGTCGCTCGCCTTCTCGCTGAATTGGTCCAGATCGTCCCGCAGGCTGTCCAGGCTGCCGCTGATGGCGGTGGTGTGCTGGTAGAGCTGGTCGGACATGGCCTTGAAGTCGTCCCGGCCCTCCGTCCCGGCGGCGTGGGTGCGGTCCTGGATGGCGGACAGGGAGTCGTGGATGGCCTGGGCGTCGTCCACACCCCGGGAGACCATGTCATTGAGCTGGTTGGTGAAGTGCTCCAGTTGGTCAAAGAGGGTGGAGAGGCTGTTGGTAAGCTGCTGGGAGGGGGAGGGACCATAGGTGAGGCTGGTGTTGGGCTCAAACTGGCCCGCGATGCCTCCCACGTCCTTACGGCCCTGGATGGGAGCGGTGTTGGAGCAGTTGGAGATCTCCCCCGACTGAAGGCCCACAATGCCGCCCATGTTGTAGCCCACGTGCTGATAGCCTACCGCGCCGGAGTTGGTGCAGCCCCGGATGGTCCCACGGGACAGACCGGCGATACCGCCCACACTGGTGGGAGTCTCCTGGTCGGCCTGGGTGTTGATTTCGCCGGTGTTGGAGCTGTTCTCCACCGTGCCCAGGTTCTGCCCGGTAATGCCGCCCACGTTGGTCACGCCGGTGACAGCGGCGGCGCTGGTGCAGGACTGAATGCAGCCGCTCTCGCCGTTGAGACCCACCAGACCGCCGATATCTTCCTGCCCGGACACGGAGCCCTGGGCGGCACAGCGGCTGACCGTGCCATAATTTTCGCCCACCAGCAGGCCCGCCTGACTGGCGGAACCCTGGGGAGCCAGGTCCCCTTCCACGGTGAGGTCCTCCACCACGGCGCTGGCGGTCAGGGTACGGAACAGTCCGGCTTTGGAGCCCTTCTTCTCAAAGGAAAAGCCGGAGATGGTGTGGCCGTTGCCGTGGAAGGTGCCCTGGAAGATGGGCACCGGAGTGAAGTCAGAGCCGCTCAGGTCCAGGTCGGCGGTGAGCTCCACGGTGATACCCTGGGACCAGGTGTCCCGGGTACATTGTTTAGAGAAGTTGGTAAAATCCTGGACGGTGGCAATGGTGACCGTGTCCGAGGCCGCAGCGGCGGGCAGGGTCAACGTACAAAGGAGCGCCAGTACCGTCAGGAGGGCGGCTCCCCGCTGTATTTGTTTCATGGTGTATGCTCCTCCTCTTCTGAGGTGTCCAGCTCCTGATATTTGCTCTCGATGAGGGCGTCCACGCTGCCGTGGAGCACGCCCTTGAACTCGCCGTCCACAAAGCCGGCCACATGGCCCCGGATGTGGCCGTCCAGGCGCATAGTGCCCTGGTTGAAGCGCTGCTTGCGGTCCCGGTTGAGGGTGATGGCGGTGCGCTCAATGAGAGCGTCGCCCAGCATCAGCAGCTGGGGCAGCACGGTCATGACCAGGATGATGGAGGTGACGGTGCCCCGGCCCAGGGTCTGACCCACCGAGCCGATGGTGGCGTCTGTGGAGATGCCGCCGATGAGGAAGCCGGCCACCGCCATGATGGTGCCCGAGGTGAGAATGGTGGGGAAGCTCTGGCTCAGGGCCTCCACCGCCGCCTGCTTGCGCTCCATCACGGTTTTCAGCTCCATGTAGCGGTTGGTGATGACGATGGCGTAGTCGATGGTGGCGCCCATCTGGATGGAGCTGACCACCAGATAGCTCAGGAAGAACAGATTCGTTCCGGTAAGGACCGGTACCGAGAAGTTGATCCAGATGGAACCCTGGATGGTAAGGACCAGCAAAATAGGCAGGCCCGCCGACTTGAAGGTGAACAGCAAAATCACCATGACAAACAGAGCGGTGAGGATACTGATCTTCATGTTGTCGCCGGAGAAGGAGCTGGCCAGGTCAAAGGCGTTGGTGGAGTTGCCCACCAGGATCACATCATCCCCGTAATACTCCTGGGCGATGGAGCGGATCTCATCCAGCAGGGCGTAGGTCTCATCCCCCTCGGTGGGGACGTCGGCTACAAAGACCAGCCGGGACCAGTGCTCGCCCCGCAGCTGCTCCAGGCCCACGTCCAGCCGCTCCTGGAGGTCGTCTACTTTGTCTGCCTGCTCCCCGGTGAGATTCACCACTCCTTTGTCCTTTTGATCCAGCAGGAACTCAAAGACATCGATGAGGGGGACGGAGTAGTCGTCCGGGTCCTGGAAGATAGCGCCGTACTCCTCCACGCTCAGGCCATAGGCCTGGTAAAGAAGACGGGCCAGCTCAATATCCACGCCCGCCAGCTCGGAGAACTGCCGGGGGTTCATCTCGTCGGTGAGCATCCGCCCGTCCTCTACCTCGATGTTGGCAAGGCCGGTGGCCTGGGTCACCTGGGGCAGCTGAGATACCCGCTCCAGAACGTACTTTTCCTTGTTGTAGTCCCCACGGGGCACCAGCACGGCGATGGTGTTTTTCTTGCCAAAGGTATCGGTCACCTTTTCGTCGGCAATGCGCCAGGCGGGCTTGTTGTCAAAGTCGGTGTCATTGGTGTCAAAGACATAATCACAATGGGAGGAGAGCACCGCTCCGGCAATCACTACCACCAGAAAGATGGGAGGCAGAATGTAACGCAGGCGAACAACGGCTTTGCCCCAGAAGTTGATCTTGGGTACCAGATTGCGGTGGCGGGTGCGGTCGATGGGGCCGCTGAAGAGCATGAGCAGGCCGGGCATGAGCAAAAACACGCACAGCATGGAGCACACGATGCCCTTGGACAACACGATGCCCATGTCAAAGCCGATGCGCAGCTGCATGAGCATCAGAGCCACAAGGCCCGAGATGGTGGTCAGGCTGGAGGAGGAGATCTCCACAATGGCCTTGCTCAGAGCGGCGATGTCCGCCTCCCGGGGGTCCAGACCATTGTCCCGCTCCTCCATGTACCGGTGACAGAAAATGATGGCGTAGTCGATGGCCAGAGCCAGCTGGAGAACCACGGCGATGGAGTTGGTAATAAAGGAGATGGTGCCGAAAATAAAGTTGGTGCCCATGTTCAGCACCGCCGCCGCGGCAAAGACGATAAGGTAGACGGGCACCTCCATGTAGCTCTTGGAGGTGAACAGCAGCACCACCACGATGACCACCGCCGCAATGGCCAGGATGACGGTCATCTCCTGCTGGAGGGTGGCCGACTCGTCCCGTCCGATCTGGGTGGAGGAGTAGACGTCGTAGCCTTCCAGGGCGGAGAGCACCTCATTCATAGCCTCCACCGTGGCCGGGTCGGTCTCCTCTCCGTCAAAGGAGATGGTGAACAGGGCAGAGGAGTTTTTGTAGTGTTCCTCGGTGCCGTCAAAGGCCACCTCAGATACGCCCTCAATGTTCTCCAGCTTGTGGGACAAGTCAAGGGCGGTCTGGTAGGTCACGTTGGATACCATCACGTTGGCGCTGCCCAGGGTGATGAATTCCTCGTCCATGATGGTGAGGCCCCGGCGGGTCTCGGTCTGGGCGGGGAGGTAGGAGGTGATGTCGTTGTTGACCTGGACTTTGTTGATGGAGGCCGCACAGAAGACAAAGGCGGCAATAAAGACCAGGTAGAAGGCCTTGCGCTTGTCAACAATGAAGCGGGCCACTTTGGTCATGGGACTTTCCGTACGTTTTTCCTGCATAAGAGTGCCTCACTGAATGGGAATGAATTGTTCCAGGTTGGACAGCAAGTGGCTGGTGGGGAGAGGCTCATCGCTGGAGAGCCACCAGCGGATGAGGGAGAGCATAGCGCCAGTGTAGAAGTGGGCGGCCACCTGGGGATCCACCTGAGGGGAGACGGCCCGGAAGCGGGGCTCCGACAGCAAGCGGCACAGCTCTCCGGCAGCGCAGTCCTCCAGGGTGTGGGCCAGGGTGTCTGCGCCGCTGTTGAGACAGGCGCGATACAGTGCCCGGCGCTGGGCAAAGAACTGAAATACGTTGCGGGCGGCGGTGAGCAAATACTCCCGGAGGCTGCGCTCCGGGTCCTGAGGCAGGCAGGTGGCGGCGCACTCCCGCTCCAGGCCCTCCAGCAGATAGCGCAGCAGCTCCTGCTTGTCGCTGAAGTGGGCGTAGAAGGTGGTGCGGTGTACCATGGCCCGGCGGCAGATATCGGTGACCGACAGCTCCTGGAAAGACTTCTCCTCCAACAGCTGGGCCAGAGCCTCCACCAACAGCTTGCGGGTCTTGCGCTGGCGCAGATCCAGGTGTTCCTCGTTTCCGTATTCCATAGCGACCTCTCCTTGTTTGGAATGGGAATATCATACTCCGTAAATATACATTCGTCAAGATAAAATACAAATGTAGATTTATTGGGAAAAACCACTGAACTTGGCGGTTAAAATTCTCTGTTCAGACGAAGAGAATAAGGTTGCGGGCAGATGGAAATATGCGGTATTATAAGGAGAAGGAAGCGTTTTCTGTCCAGAACCTCTGGCAGCCGCATTCCATCATTTGCAGGCCGGAGCGCTACTCCATTTCAATAGCCATCCGGACCAGAAAAAAGGAGGAAAATATTTGCCGCCGGCCGGCGGTGCGGCAGTGTGGAGACCTGCCGTAATCCTGTCAGGGTTTCGCTCTCTGGCAGGGAGGTACGTGAGCAGAGGCGAGCGTACTACGGCCTGAGCCCATGTCTACTGTGAGCCTTCAGCACATCTTCAAGATCTATGACGGAAACGTCACCGCGGTGAGCGATTTCAACCTGGAGATCGCCGACAAGGAGTTTATCGTTCTGGTTGGACCCTCCGGCTGCGGTAAGTCCACCACCCTGCGTATGGTGGCCGGCCTGGAGGAGATCTCCAAGGGCGAGCTGCGCATCGACGACCGCCTGGTCAACGATGTGGAACCCAAGGACCGCGACATCGCCATGGTCTTCCAGAGCTACGCTCTGTATCCCCACATGACCGTGCGGGAGAACATGGAATTCCCCCTGAAGCTGCGTAAGATGGACAAAGCGGAGATCGAGCGCCGGGTCAACCAGGCCGCCGAGATCCTGGACATTACTCAGTATCTGGACCGTAAGCCCAAGGCTCTGTCCGGCGGTCAGCGTCAGCGTGTGGCCATCGGCCGCGCCATCGTCCGTGAGCCCAAGGTGCTGCTGATGGACGAGCCTCTGTCCAACCTGGACGCCAAGCTGCGTAACCAGATGCGCGCTGAGATCATCAAGCTGCGTCAGCGCATCAACACCACCTTTATCTACGTGACCCACGACCAGACCGAGGCTATGACCCTGGGTGACCGCATCGTCATCATGAAGGACGGCTTTGTCCAGCAGATCGGCACTCCCCAGCAGGTCTTTGACACCCCCGTGAATCTGTTCGTGGCCGGCTTTATCGGCACTCCCCAGATGAACTTCTTTAACGGCAAGCTGGAGAAGACCGGCGCCGGCTATCAGATCCAGTGCATGGGCGCTACCATCCCTGTCACCGACGAGATGGCTCAGAAGCTGGCTTCCAAGGGCCAGGGCAATGCCGACGTGATCGTGGGCGTGCGTCCCGAGCACATCACCGTCCAGACCGAGGGCGGCAATGCCATCCAGTGCACCGTTGAGGTGTCCGAGCTGATGGGCAGCGAGTTCTACCTCCACGCCACCGTGGGCGAGGGTGAGAAGCAGCAGAACGTGGTTATGCGTATCCAGACCACCGAGCTGCCCGCCGAGTTCCGCGCCGGTGTGCCCTACGGCACCAAGATGGGCTTCACCTTCCGCAACCAGCTCATCCACCTCTTCGACCCCACCACCGAGAAGAGCCTGCTGGCCGACTAATCTGAATTGTAAAACGCCCGGAGCAGATGCTCCGGGCGTTTTTTTGGGCATCTCCGGCACGACCGAAGATGCCCATATTTATATTCGTTAGCGGAACTGATTCAAATCCGGCTGGTAGACATAGCCGACGGCATCCAGAGTCTGAATGATCTCCTCAGGGTCCGCGTCTTCGGCATGGCACAGCTCCTCCAGGCTGGGGTAGTTGTCCCGCAGCTTGGTGTTTACCACGCTCAGCAGGAGAATGGGGTCCTTAGGCAGCATATCCGCTTCCCTCCTGTCTTAGGTATTCAGTCCCAGACAATAGATCTGGTTGGCGTTGTCGAAGAAGACGTTCTGCCAGTGAGCGCGGGGCACCAGACGCTGGATATAGCGGATATACTCCTCCAGGTTGACGATGGGCCAGTCAGTGCCGAACATCACCCGGTCCCAGCAGCCCACATAGCTCAGCCAGCCGCGGAGCAGCTCGGCATATACGGCGCGGTCCAGGAAGTAGGCGTCCAGGTCCACCCGTCCCTCCAACAGGCCGGACAGATCAGTGGACACGTTGGGGTTTTTCTCCAGCACAGCCGCCGCCTCCTGGAGGAAGGGGTTGCCGAAGTGGCACATGACGAAGCGGGTGCGGTGGTTGTCGGCAGCCGTCTCATCCAGCACCAGGGGATGGCTGTACTTGAGATAGGCCCGAGAGTAGGAGGTGAGGCCCATATGGATGGCGACCGGCTTGTCGTAGCGGGCGGCCAGCTCATAGATGGGCTGGTAGATGGGGTCGGTGAGCCAGATCTTGTTGTAGCCGGGGTAGAGCTTCACGCCGCAGCAGTTCTCCCGCTTCAGGTGCTCCTCCACCTGGTCGGGCAGGTCCTTGGGGATGGTCTCGCCCCGGTCCAGCACCAGGCTGTCCAGCCCGACGCAGTAATGAAACAGGTCGGTGGGGTAGTTGTGAAAGCCCACGTCCAGGCTGCGGTTGCCCATGACCACGCCGTGGACGATCTCCAGCTGTCCGTACACCTCCCGCAGGTGGTCTACGGAGTTAACGTGGCCTACCTTCTCGGCCATGGCGTCGGTGCGGGGTTCGGAGGGAAAAATATGTAAATGCGCATCAATAATTTTCATGGAAAAGGCTCCTTTCATACCATTTCATTATTATAATGCGCCAACCTCCGCTCCGCAACCCCCTCAGCCGGGGAGCGTGGGGGAAATTATGGCCCAAAGTGCGTCTTCACTGAGCCCTTTGCTTGTATATTCCGCCTCCGTCCCGTCGGAATATCGAATGGTGAAGTTGATGCGGGGACCATCAATGTCCCCTGTGTCCTGGTAGGAGCGGGCGCGGGCGGACACCACCTCCCGGGTCATGTCCTGGGCGCGGAAGATGGGGTTGTCTACCGTCTCCCGGTATTCCTCCGGCACGCTGTCGCACCAGGGAATGGAGTAGAGCCGCACGTCATAGGCGGCCGGGTTGCTCACGTCCACCGTGTTCCCCTGCGGCGTGCCACTCTCCGGGAGAGACACCCGCACGGTCACATCGCTGTATCCCCGGCTCCAGCGCAGGAACAGGGTGTTGCGCACCCCCTCCTGGTAGGAGAGTGTGCCCTCAAACTCCCTGTAGAGACGGTTTTCTTCCTGGGTGACCAGGGTCTCCCAATCCACCGGTGGGTTGGTCGGATGGTTCATCGCTTCACCCCCTTCTACACAGGTTGACGCTTTTTTAGGGAAAATTGTTGCAGGGGAGAAAAATTTTTCAGAAAAAATTCAGCCTGCCGCCCAGAGGGCAGCAGGCTGAAACAGAATGGAAAATTTACTGAGCCACAGTGACGGAGGTGATGTGGGGGTTGACGCCCTCGTACCAGTAGAGGAAGCCCTCCATATCAATGGTCTGGCCGATCTCCAGAGCCTTCACCGCCGCGTACACGTCGGTGGTGTTGTCGCAGAGATAGGATTCCACGGTGAAGGTGTAGGTCTGGCCGTTGTAGGAGGCGTTGAAGTACAGGTCGTCGCCGTCGGTGCCGGAGCCGTCCCAGCTGTACAGGAAGGCGGCCTCATTGCCGCTGGCATCCTGAGAGGGCTCCACAGTCAGGCCCTTGAAGGAGACCCGCTGGTTCTGGTGGTCGATCAGGGTATCGGCGCCCAGCAGCTCGGTCACGTCCAGAGGCTCGGCCACGAAGGTGTCGCCGCCCTCCACGATCTGGATGGAGGCGTCGATGATCTCCACCTCGCCGGACCACTCGGTCTTATAGCCGGTGACCTGGATCTTGGTGCCGGGGATCAGCTGGTCGTAGAGCTCCTGGGAGCAGGCGGCATCATAGACAAAGTAAGCGCCGTCCTGGTCCTGGGTGTACAGGGTGGCCTTGTCCTTCCACCAGGACTGCTTGGCCTGGACATAGGTCTCCACGGTGACCTGGCTGTCCAGGGCGGCGGCCATATACTCCTCGTAGCTCATGACCTCGCCGGCGGTCTGGGAGCCGGAAGCGGAGGACTGGGACTGAGAGGTGGCATCAGAGCCGCTGCCGGAGCTGTTCTGAGAGCTGGTGTTCCCGTTGCTGCCGCAGCCGGTGACGGCCAGGGCCATGGTGAGAGCCAGGGTCAAAAGAATGGTACGTTTCATCTTGCTTCTCCTTTTCAATGGGTTTGGACAGGTTGTCCGCTTTCATTATAGCTGGAATTTTCAAGAAATCAATGGCCAGTCCGCTTTTTCCGCGCGCTGAGGACCACCCACACCAGGATCAGAATCCAGTCCGCAGCCAGGCTGCCCAGCAGGATCACCGCTGTCTGGGGCAGGGGTCCAAGATCGGCGGGACCGGAGGCGGAGGCGCTGGTTTCGTCCAGGTGGTAGAGGGCTTTTACCTCGTTAAAGAGGGAATCCCAGTATGTAACCTTCGTAATGCTTCAAGATCGCGCACATGGCGTTTGTGTCGCCGTTTGCCGCTGCGGAAATGACAGGGAACGGCAACAGATTTTCAGATTTCCTAACGGTGTTCATCATCTGCTTTTCCCTCCAAATACTGTTTGATCTTCGCAAGCGCGGATTTCCTATGCCGGAAAACCGTCGTGCGTACAACATTCAGCAGTTCGCCAATTTCCGCGTCGCTCATATCCAAGAAGTAGGACAAGAGAACAATATCGCGTTTCCTTTCGGGCAAAGCGTTAAGGGCTTCGGCAAGCAGTTCATTTTTGACGAGTACATCAAAGCCGGACACTTGAAAACGGTAATAATCGCTTTCGTATTCGTCCGTCGTGAAAAGCTGCGCAAGTTCGCTTTCGCTCAAATCCGAAAAAGTTACTTCGCGGGCTGCGCGTTTCGCAAGGGTGCGGCGGTAGCTTTTCGCTTCGCCTACCAACGTTTTCTTTGCCAATGCGTCATACTGATGTTGTATTCTTTCCTTGTCGGAAGAAGATAGCTCCATAGAGTTCACCTCCTATTACAATATATTTGGACAGGAAAGCCGGGCAGCCAGTCCGGCTTTCCC
>JACXXQ010000976.1_pt1 | contig 11237 bp, 17 predicted proteins | sample 8621361 | NCBI WGS metagenome assembly JACXXQ01 (sample SAMN15503820, study PRJNA645414) | gut metagenome | isolation source: feces | host: Bos taurus | place: USA | collected 2016 | reverse complement strand
AGTTACGTCCATTATTAACTAAAATCTTGAAAAAATGGTATTTACTGACATCAAATCCCAGGCTAATGAACGGGCCCGAATTGTCAAACTCCTTATGGAGAAAACACAGACATCAGAATCCGTAGTGTACAGATGGTTGTCCGGACAGATCACACCCCCACCGATCAAACAAAAAATTATTTCAGAAGTATTAGGTCATCCCATTGAAGAATTATTCCCGAAACTATGATTGATTTTGCTAACATTGAATTCTATAGTACACCTGAAGGTGAAGTTATGGTAAAGCCGAAGAATGGTCCTGTAAAAATATTACAGGATACAGACAGAGAACTGATACAGGCTATGCTACAAGTGATCAATGACAGATATCCTGGTGCATTTGCAGTTTTATCTGATTTATATTCTAGCAGCAGCATGAACCGTTCATATTACGAATTTATGATGGTACACAGATTTTGCAGATGCAATTTCGGTGCCTTTGACACGCTGCAGCTTGATATCGATTTAAGAGGGAACCTGCACCTGGAACAAGTCCCCTGCCCGCTTCGCAATACAGGTGACTGCAAATTTTGCGGCTCAATTTGCTCGCCGGTATTAAATACAAAGTTATCTGCTCACGAAATGAATATCCTGGAATACATTGCATCAGGTCTGACTAATCAGCAAATTGCCGACCAGTTGAATATTTCAATATTCACCGTTATTCGCCATCGCAATAATATAAGATCCAAACTCGGTGCTAATAATACTGCAGAACTTATCGCGAAATATAAATCTATGTTACACATTTAAATCTACGGTTATGATGACAGAAGGTGATCCTTTAACTACAAGGAAGGTAGATCTCGAGAAGAACCCACAAGGTACTGAATTAAAGATAGCCCAGCAACGGGATGTTGAAAAAAAAGGACGATATGTTGCTATTCCAGGCGATAAGACTCACACCCGGATTTTTGTGAGATACGGTGATGATGTAGAAGCCCGAATCGCCGCTTTTCTCAAAAGGATTAATAACAGGCCCAATATGTGGAACTGACAAAAAGCTAAGTTAATAATTGATATTACAGAAGATTATGGTAAAAGAAGATTTCGTTGATAAATTCCCAGATGTGAAAATACAACAGTTCGAAACTAAGGTGGTTCTTAGTCATTCAGAAGTTATAAAATTAGTAGAAGAAGCGATGACTTCATTAGGTATGGGACTAATACATATGGAGCGTCGAGGCCGTAAAATAACTTGTTTTACTTCAGACAAGATGAAGAATGCTCTTGACAAAATGGTCAAGGGGTTTACCGTCATAGAACCGAATACGGGCGAAGAAGGTATTGTTCTGTCTGATAAGCCTTTTCTTAACTGTGGCGAGTATTGTGTCAGGGTGGAGTTTCCTGGCGAAGAATTTATTTATAGTTGTGAATACTTTATTGATTAAGTTATGACAAAGAAAAAGGATGTTGTTGCAGTTAATAATCTTAAGTATATCAAGAAACGTAGAATGCAGAAGTTCCAAGCACGTAAGATTATGAGATTTTTCAGAGAATACGGAGCTGATCCATTGTGGGTTAATTCTATTGTAAAGGTTCTAAAAGTTTTGCATAATAATTGAGGTCATGGTATGCATTTGTTTCGAATAATCTAAGGGAATTATTATGGTATGGACAATATTAGTTTTTACTGTTCTAAAAAGGCGGTTGATAAATTAAAAAAGAGAATAGAAGAAGGTTATCCTGATAATTGTTTGCGTATCGTAAAAATTGAGGATCATCCTATAGAGAAGGATATATCTGTATTTACTGTAGAATATTATCATCCTGAGATGTTAATACATCTTGGTGCAGATAAAATGATTGCCCAAATGGATATATAAAATATGAAAGAAGGAGATTTAATCATAGTATCTGCTGAAGCCACAGGCTTAGGTGAACCAATGGAAGCCGTTATAGACAAGATCGAAATATTCATCAAACAAACCCTTGTCTCGGTTACTTATACCCACCCTAACGCTTTATCCGGTTTCGGTGGCTGCTTTGCGGATGTACATATAACATTAAAAGAAATTTGAATTATGACCAGAAAAAAAGATATAGTGAAATTGAATAAACTGCACCTGGTTAACCGCAGAAGAATGAAGAAGTATCATGCCCGTAAAATTCTCCGGGCATTCTCTCCGTATGGTATAAAAGGCAACATATGGTTTGAAATCACACGACTGTTCCTTAACAACAAGCTGCATGGCCGTGTCAGAATAGATATAGTCCCAAAGAAATAGTCCTTTTGCGACTGATCCATTATTTTTTTCTTTGCAAAAATAGCCAAAATATGAGCCAATATTATACAAAAGAGAACACCGACAGAATCAAACGAGCTGCCGAAGGCCATGTTCTGGAAGTTATCAGAGACTTCCAGGATATGGAGGAACAGAAGGGGTATGACTATCGCGGTAAATGCCCGGTATGCGGGAAAAACACCTTTAATTATAATTCAAAGAAAGAACTGTACGGATGCTTCAACAAATGTAACGTAGGTGGCCATGATGCGATCACCTACCTTATGAAAGTACAGAATATGGCTTTCAATGAAGCTCTGACATACCTGGCCAACAGGTTTGGTGTATCCATTCAAGCAGATCCGGTCCCGGCCAAGCCCAGGGCACAGAAGCCCAAACAGGGCTCAAGAGAACTTAAAGGAATGGATGCTTCCTCCTATTGTGTCTCGATGTTGCATAGCTCTGGTCTGACAATGGATGATGTCATAGCCCATGTATATGATACTTCAGCAAACCATACGATCACACAGGCCCATACCTTCAGCAAAGGTACTGTCAATTCCAAGGGTGACATCGACCTTCAGGGCGATGATGTGATCATCAAGTATTATGATTTATCCGGTCAGCCGGTCACATACGAGCAAAAGGATGGCAAGGGCCGGCCAACCGGCAAAATGCGTGAATACTTTCGTGTCCGATGGCAGTATCCTGAAGAGCATCTGGACAAGGAAGGTAAACCATTCAAGTACCGTTCACCTTATGGGGGCGGTACTCCGATATACATTCCGGACAAGATCCGTCAGTTGTATAACCATGGTGAACACCTGCAGCGACTCTTCATCCAGGAAGGTGAGAAGAAGGCAGAAAAGGCCTGTAAGCATGGTATGTATTCACTGGCCATATCCGGGATCCAGAACATTGCTTGCGGCGGTCGCCTCCCTGAAGACCTGATCCGGATCATCGAGAAATGTCATGTCCAGGAAGTTATTTTTATCATGGATTCAGACTGGAACGACCTGTCTGCGAACATTCGCATAAACGATCAGGTCGAAAAGAGACCGCGTAATTTTTTCTATGCTGCACGGAACTTCCGTGACTACATGGGATCTCTCCGGAACCGGGAGTTGTATGTCGAGATCTATGTTGGCCATGTCCAGAAGAATGACCAGGGCGAAAAAGGTATTGATGACCTGCTCGCCGGTTCCCTGCAGGGGAACGAACAGGACCTGATGAATGACTTCAACACTCTGATTAACGAGAAAAATCTGACAGGGAAGTATCTTCAGCTTTTTCGGATATCCGCATACACTGACCACAAGTTATCGTCACTGTGGGGGCTGGATTCAGTCAAACATTTTGCGGAAATGCACAAGGATGTTCTTTCACGTCTGCCGGAATTCCGATATGGCTCCCATCGCTGGCGTATCAACGAATCCGGCCAGCTTGAGTCTGCCCAGGCCATTGAATCCGACGAAATGTTTTGGGAGGCCGTCGAGAAATCGCGCCGGAACGGGGATACTTACACTGATTATGAGTTCCGATATGTTCCCAGTCGCAGATTCCTTCAGAACCGTGGCTTTGGCCGATTCCGGAGACTGGACGGCTCTTTCCAGTTTATCAGACTTGAGCAGCCGTTTGTCAGAGTGATCGAGGCGTCAGAAGCCCGAGATTTCCTGTTCGAATTTGCTGAAAACAACTGCAACGAATCCATCAATGAAATGTTATCCAAAGGTGTAACGCAATATGTTGGTCCGGACAAACTTTCCCTATTGCATTTTATCTATCCGGATTTCCTTCATCCGGTCGGTACCGAACAGATATTTTACTTCCAAAAGAATTGCTGGCGTGTTACCCAGCATGAAGTGAAAGAACTGGGTTACGAATCGATCAATCATCATGTCTGGGCTGAACAAAAACGTGATTTCCCGGCTAAATACCTTGGCCGTCCGCTGATCACATTTACCGGACATGATGACACGCTGGACTATTCCTTGTCTCCAGATGGTAAGAACTGCCATTTCCTGCAGTTCCTGATCAATACCAGTAACTTCACATGGCGTAAGAGAGAAGTGGAGATTGAACCGGAAGAATTGCTTGAGAACCGGAAGCACCTGCTGGCCAAACTCTGTGCAATTGGTTATATGACACTTGAATATAAGGATATGTCTGTAAATCGGGCAGTAATTGGTATGGATGGAAAACAGTCTGAAGTAGGTCAATCAAATGGTCGTACAGGTAAGTCTCTAATTGGTATGCTGATGAAATATGTTATTCCTACTGCATACATCAATGGTAAGAAAAAAGATTTGTTGGATGATCAATTCATCTGGAATGATGTAGTAGAAAATACCAAACTAGTATTTATAGACGACGTTTTAATTAACTTTGACCTTGAACGCCTTTTCCCTAACTTGACTGGGGACTGGACAGTGAATTATAAAGGGGGGCGCCGAATCACATTCCCATACGAGACTTCTCCCAAAATCTATATCGCCACGAATCATGCCATCCGTGGCGAAGGTGCATCATTCACTGATCGCCAGTGGTTGCTGGGATTCAGTGACTTTTACAACGATACACACAAACCTTTAGACGATTTTGGTTGTAATTTTTTCTCCGAATGGGACTTTGATCAATGGAACCTGTGCTGGAATCTAATTGCTAATTGCGTACAACTCTACCTTCAATATGGTGTAGTACAATCACCTCAGGAACGTTTGATCGAGCGGAGGTTACGACAGGAAATCACCGAAGTATTCATTTCATGGGCAGATGAATACTTCAGTGACGAAGCTCACTTAAATATCAGGATGGTTCGTAAGGCACTATATGATGAGTACTGTAATTATGACCCGAATATGCGTAGATTTAAAAATTCTCCTTCAGAGTTTAAATCAAGAATGAGGAAGTATTGCCAGTTCCGTGGTTACATCTTCAACCCTCAGAAACTGGATCCGGTTACTGGTAAGCCATGTAAATTTGATCCTCGTAATGGGAACCCCATTCTGGACGACAAAGCCGGTGGTGTGGAATACTTCACGATCGGCACACAGGATTACTATACATCACCTGAATACGCCCAGCAGAAGGCGACTAACAATAGTGACAATAGACTTTCATTTTAACCTATGCTGAATAATTTGTCAAGATATCGTCTGAATACAGATTCTGAACTGGATCAATACCGTCAGGATTTGCATAAATTCGTCCGATTCCAGGGCGAAGTATATAACATGCTGGATGGTCTGGCCATAGGCGATTCAATTAATGTGTGTGATGTCGTTAAACCGGATAGTATCGATGTTTTTATCAAAGTTGTATGTCTGTACATTCTCCTGCATCAGCAGGACGACATTTCTAAATCAAGAATTGAATTTTCTGAAGATTATCGGAAGATATACCGCAGGCCGGGGTTCATCAGGCCCAATCACCACGATAAACACTTTTATTCTAAAAGGTGATATACCCCATTCTAATACATTGTAAAGATACGTCTTTTTAGATAATATGCAAATTATTAAGCACTTATATGAGTAAAAAAAGTAATAAAATTATGGTATGCGTCAGCCCGGACAACAATATCCGGTCAAACATGGTTTGCGATCTGGCAATCAGATGTCGCCTGGCTACCATCCGTAGTGATGCAAAGAAGATCGTGAGACATTCTGTTTATGATATTGAACTCTCTGAAGCATACTACGTGCTGGTAGATGATTTTAATTTCCGTGACAGCCCTACTACTACTCAGCGCTTATACGAACTGGCTGCCCGTGGTATAGCTATTATTGTAGGCACTAGAAAATTACCCAGAGAATTCGAATTTTTGTGTGAAGTGTATTTTCCGGAACATCTCTCGTAAACACCAGCATGACATTTCATAGGGTGCCATTGTCAAAGCATTTCTTGACAGACCAGGCGTGCGCGTACTGTTAAGTACGGATTGCACGCCTGGTCTGTTCTTTTTAGACGTTTTCCCTTTTACCCTTTTCACAGATATTAAGAAATTGGTGTGCATTTGTGCAGAAACGGACTTCCAGGCATATAATAATATTCTTTTTTTATTTTTTTTAAGAGTGTAAACATACCCTTATTTTATTTAGAAAAAAAATCGTGCAATCGTGCAAAATGAATTTTTATTCACATAATAAATTGATATACAATAAGTTCCTACCGCACTGTTTTTGCACTATTCCGCACTTTTCGTACTTTACGGCTTATTTTGCACGAAAGTACCGGCGCACTCGGTTTTGTACGGGTTTTGTACAAAATTAGTACGAACACAATTCTCTAATTATCAACACAATATAAATAAAATATTGGAAAATTGTACGCAAGCACGATTTTCAGGTACATTTTTTCAGAAGGGGTGTGTTATAACCTGATTGTATGCGAGAAATTTACCGCATAATTAGTATCTTTGCGAAAAGCATCTGATTATTATGGAAAGACCTTTCGTTACAATTGAATTAGAACCGCATTTACAGGATTTTTTATTCCATGAGCTTAAACAAAACCGCCGGTCTGGTGAATTGATGGCTGATGGCACCAACGATATCGGCCGCATGATACAGGCTATGATTACAGTCAGTGACCGGCCGCGTAAACAAGAGATTGGCGACAACCCCTTGCGCATAACGCTACCAGTCCAGGAGTGGAATCATGCGATCTTCAGTGAGAATTTTATCTATATCCCGGAGTGGAAGCAAAAGCAGCTGCGATTGTTCATCGAATCTGAATTCCGCCTTCGTATCAAGGAGTTCTTTTTTATAGGATATGCAAAGGGGTACCGGCAGGATAAGATCATCCAGTCATTCCTGCACAGTTACAACATTAAGCGGAATGCACTCAATTATGATACCATAAAAAAATACGATTACCGCAACCGCAGGCGGATCACAGCTGAGATATCCAGAGAATTGCAATTAGATCTTTTCCCTTAACATCATTTCACAAATTAATTCTTAATTGATTTTGCAGGTTCCCTTGCAGAAATCCTTAAACTTTAAGCAATTATGCAAAATAAAGAAAGTAGACGATCTTCCATCTGCCGGGTATCATTAATCACCCTTGCAGAATCTTCCGTTACCAATATTCCAGGTGATCCGTTTATCAAGGTCACAGGCAACTGGGATGAACTGGATTATTCTAATGCTGAATTCAGCGAACAGTTATCATCAGATGGCTCTTTTTATGATATCAGCCTGTCGATATCATTTTCTGATTCTTCACCGGATAAAAAAAGAGAACTCTTAGCCTGGGTAGGCATTTACATTCTCGCCCGGTTAGATTACACTGATGGTACATCACGTGTCATAGGAACCGACCAGTTCCCGGTTGTCCTGTCATTGTCTGGTGAAGGTTCACCACATACTTTACGCATGTCGTATAAGGGGCAACAACCGGAATCAAGCAAATTTTTATAGTCCTTTTAGTTGGTGATAAGTGCTTATACTTTTGTATATCGAAAAACTATAATAATATGCATCTATCACATTTATATTCTTCCATCATGCGTGCCCAGTGGATGATTGATCTCCGCGATGTTGAATCATCCCAGCAGATCCTATCTCAGATCATTTCAGGATCGTTGGATAAATCTTCCGAAGGTACTCTTGCGGATAGAAAGCCATTAGAAGGACAAGCGTATTCTAAGGATATGCGGCGTACTTCTTCTTTTTCAGGTGACCTTCCGGCAGACACCATAGCGATAATTCCGGTTCATGGCACAATGATGAAGTACGGTACCTATTGCGCGTACGGTACGACAGAGATCGCAGATATGATTTACGAAGCAGCTTCTAACCCCAACATATCCGGTATTATACTGGACATGGATTCAGGCGGCGGTTGTGTCGATGCCATTGCGCCACTTACCGCCGCCATCGAATATGCTCGTAAGAACAACAAATCGACGATTGCATATTGCGATATGTGTGCTTCTGCAAATTATTACGTTGCCATCTTCTGTGACGAGATCATTGCTTCCAACTCTATTTCTTCCGAATTCGGATCCATTGGTGTTATGATGTCGTTCCCAGACTATGCTAAATACTACGAACAGGAAGGGATTAAGATCCATACGATCTATTCTGATCTGTCGAATTATAAAAATGCTCCCTTTGAAGCTGCTAAACTAGGTAAATACGACTTGATCAAGCGTGAAGAACTTAATCCGCTTGCTCAAAGGTTTCAGGATGATGTCACCTCACGTCGTGGTGACAAATTAGACAAGTCTGTCGAAGGTATTATATCAGGTCGGATGTTCTACGCAGCTGATGCGTTGTCATTCGGCCTGATTGATGCCATCGGCGATAAACAGTATGCTATTAACAGGGCACGTGAGATCAGCAGAGAAAATGCGGTCTCTGCCTATTTACAATCTAAAAACATAAAGTAAAATGCGAAACAGAAATTTATTGCTGACGGTTACCGCCGTCATGTCGTTTCTGGGTATCTCCGCGTTCGCGAAAGATGCCGATGGTCGTTCCGTTCTTTCTGCCGGTGATCAGCAGAAGCTGTCTGATAAATGGGGGCAGCAGTTTACCGAAGCATTCGTCAAGGATCTGGCAGAACTGGAGAAAGAAGGGATATCTGCCGAGGAATCAGTTAAGGGCGTAGCCTCTCAGTTTGAAGAACAGGCTAAAAAAGATGCGGAAACAATTGCCCAGTTAAAGAGAGAGATTAAAGCGTTGCAGGATGACAACGCAAAATTGGCCAAACTCCCCGGTGTAGGCGGAGAAGCAGTTATTGATCAGACAGGTAAAATGAAGAAAGAATTTAAACCGGACATGAGCCTGATGCACAACAAGGCATATTATGCTGCTGCCACAGGCGATGTCTGGACTGGTGACAGCACTGTCGATACCAATGAACTGAAGACTGAATTCGGCAAATATGTATCTTCAGATAAACTGTCAATCTTCCAGAAACTGGTTGGTCCTATCTCTTGCACAAGCTACATGTCTACAATCATCACAGACAAGTTCGAAGTACGTGCATCTCAGGCAGCCATTGATTCAGTACTGCAGACATTCACCCCTCGTTTTACACCAAAAGGTAAATCCAAGTTTACTCCCCTGACGATTAAGATGTACCCGATGAAAATTAACGTGTCCATCTATCCGTCAGACATTATCAACGACGTGTTGGGATACTTGTATGATGAGAAGCTGGAGCCAAAAGATATGCCCATTGTACGTTATATCGTTGAACAGCTTATCAGACCAAAACTGGACGAAGACCGCGAACTGGCATTGTGTAAGGGACGTTACAAAGATCCCGTAGCAACCGAGGACTCATTTACGCCAAACAAGGCTGAAGAGACTTGCGATGGCTTCCTCACTCAGTTATGTGATCTTAAGAAGGCTTCAGATACGGATATTACTTGGTTGCTGGATGGTACTGCAGAACTGGGTAAGGGTGAAGAGTTGCTGGATCAGATTGAACAGGCTGTTGATGCAGTCAGTCCGCTGTACAAGAATAAAACCATGTTCATTCATGCAGATCCGGATCTGATCGTGAAATATGGTCGTGCATATCGCGACAAATATCCGAACACAAAAAATGAAGATGGTGAGAAAATTAAGGTCGATTTCTCAAGATTCACATTCGGTGCAATTGAGGGTATGCGTGGTACCGGAGCTTTCTTTATTACACCGAAAGAAAACTTCAAGCACATTATGTCAAGAGACCCGAAGACCATGGGACTGCGGATGACGACAGACGACTATCAGGCCAAGATCCTGGGTGAATGGCGTGAAGGTACCGGTTTCTGGATTAAGGAAGCTATCTTCGCCTACCTGCCTACGGCACTGGTGGATGAATTGGCTCCGGCTGAGCTGGGCGTTTAATTATAGGAGATTATAACTATGGCAGAGACTTTAGTTTCCGTTAAAAAAACAAGCTCTTCGGCTGGTCGGCCGAAGGGCAAAAAACATTATATCATTCTCTTCCGCTGGGAGGATGTGAAGACATTTGAAAAGGATACCGATGGTATTACAGTTACTGCTTTTGCTTTTGCGGAAGGCAAAAAACCGATTGCTGTATATGGTACATCCAGTACCATTAAATCATGGGATACTCTTACCGGTTCTGCAGATGCCAAGGGTTACTTGCATCATACAGCATGGGAATCACCAGGTGACACCAAGGAGATGGCCATCTGCCGCAACCAGCTGGTCAATGAAGATCTTGGTTCAATCGTAATTAATTGCGGTACCGAAGATGCGAAAATTGCTGGTTCGCCTTGTACTCCACTGGTGTTTAGTTCCGATGAAGGCCAGGACGATAAGGAAGCCTGCAAAAATGTTATTGAGCTGGCATCTGAAATTCCTTCCGCTCCTCTTGGCCGTATTCCTCTGAATCTGATCCCCAAAACGGAAGATCCGGATATCGATGGTTACTTAGGTTTAACAGCGGCAGCTGCCGCATCATTAGAAGAAGGTGTATGACAAAGAAAAAAGATAATATAGAGCAGGTTGCTACAGTAGAGCAGCCTGCTGAAAATCTGGGTGCAGTAGATACAGCATCCGAAAATAATTCTGAGAATACAGATAAGACATCTCAAATTCAATCTGATTCTGATTCGGCAGAAACGTCACCAGATTGTGATACAGACGATACGAATGTGATGGCTTATGATCCTTTTTATACTGTCGTGATTCCCTTTTTCAAAGCAAAACACCGGGAAGAAGAGGTTGTGAAGATTCTTGAATCTTGTTCTAAATACCTGCTTGAAAATATACGCTTTGTGATAATTGGTGACCAGGTAGAGTATACCAAGAATATGTTTATAAAGCATATTGAATACAAAGATGCCGATGGTAGCCAGTTGGATATTCTTGAAGTTTTGAAACTGGCCGTAGTTTCAGAATATGTTTCGGAGAAATTCATTCTGATTGAACCAGGTTCATATCTGACCTAAAATCCGCAAGCAATCTCAATGGCAATCTCAATTGCAGTAAAGAGCTTGAA
>JACXXQ010000974.1_pt1 | contig 11269 bp, 14 predicted proteins | sample 8621361 | NCBI WGS metagenome assembly JACXXQ01 (sample SAMN15503820, study PRJNA645414) | gut metagenome | isolation source: feces | host: Bos taurus | place: USA | collected 2016 | reverse complement strand
TGGAGCACCTCAAAAACACCATCATACACTAAATCAGTAAGTTGGCAGCATCACCCACTAAGACCGCACGAATATAACGGTGGGTTACCCCCAAACGAATCGGAAAATCGATACTGGAAAAAACTCTAACTCGGTGGCCAGTTTTTGTTGACCACTTCAGTTTTCGTGTGATCCGATTTTTTGTCTGTTCGCAACTTTCCGGAAGTGTACCACGGTCAGGGAATAAACGAAGCGGTCTTTTCTGGCCCTGCGGGACGTCTCACAGAGCAGGGGGCAGACACCACATGTTGTGTGGATCGTCGTGAATTTTGCCACAAGATATTGTGTCAAAGGGCGACAGTGCCCCGGTGTGTGGAAGAAAGATCCGGGACTCACAGAAATCGGATCTGCACGGTGGGGAAACGAGTAAGGGATATGATTTTAACTAAAATAGCAATAAATCATTCTTAGTATGATTTATTACGTAATCTAAGCCTGATTTTTATTCATCATTTACTTCGAACAATTCTTCAATAGATTTTGTCGGGTAGAAGAGCGAATTACAGTTTTCTTCCTTTAACTGTATAAAACCCATTCGAAGGTAGAACTTTTTGGCGTTGTCGTTCAGTGCTTCCACGAACATTCCGTGTATACCCACAGCTTGCGAGGCCTGATACACAACTTTCATAGCATGAGTAACAAGTGTTTCTCCATATCCCTGGCGATGAAGATTTTTATCAATTGCCAGACGGCCCAAAGTCACACTAGGAACATTTTTATAGGGCACACGCTTTTGTTGTGTTTTGCTGGGTAGAAGTGTTTTCTCAAAACAACTGCCAGACAGAGTGTAGTACCCCATGACACGTGGTTTATCCTCTCTCGTCACGAGCAGATAACCACGTAAAATCTTACTGTTGTGCTGACGTTTCAGATGATCGGTGAGAAAAGTATTCAGATACTCTTCTCCACAATCGAAGTTGCTTAATTCATATTCAACTTCCTCTGAAAAAATCTCAATCCTTAAACCGTCCATTTGTTACTCCAGTTCCCGGAGACGTTTAGCGGCTCGTTTCAGTCGTTCATTTGGTACTGGCGGATTAGTGATGGCATCCATAACCAGGTTCCATGACTCCTCATTAAGGAGCAGTCGACGGTGCTGATCAATAACTTCTGCAGCGCGTTCTGAAGCGGTACTGACCATAAACTGTGAGATTGACTGGTTAGTCATTGCTGCAGCTTCTTCGATCATGTGTTTGTCGTCTTCATTTAATCTCAGATCTATGCGCTGCTTTTTCAGTACTGACATGGTTTTCCTCCCTGATCACTCTTATTCTTAAAAAATAAGAGTGATCAGCTTTGTTAAGTTCGAGCCTTAAGGCGATTACATTTATCTAGGCATGTCGTGGTGATACGCTGATAAAACGTACGGAAATACACCGTACAAATATAATAGAGTTATGGTATGCAGGTTTCAACCACAAGTTGGCTATGAATCCGGGAATTGTACTCCATTAGCTTCGGCCTGTTTCAACCAGTTCCGCATGGTTTCATCGGTGACGACCCACCGCGGTTTACGCCGGCGGGGACGGGGGGTTAGAATCCAGCTCGCCATCTGCCTGACATAGCTTATATCGGTCAGCGGAACCTGGCGGACCTCATCTTTCGGCGGATGCCCCCGTCGTGCCCGGATTTTTCAGACAGCACCCGCACAAACGGCCTTAAACCATCGAGACCAAACGATTCCGGGGTTAGCGTTCTGGCTTCTCCGATACGGATGCCGGTGTTCCACATGGTCGCAAACAGCATGTGATGACGCTGATCGAGCATATAAAAGAGGAAGGCACTCACTTCCGGCGCCAGAAGATAAGCCGGGGTGGCGCCGGTGGAGGTGGCCATGCGTCGTAATGCCACGGCGGTCGCAAAATCAACGCCGGGTGCAATCGGTAATAACGAAACGCGTTCTGGTGAATTCTGCAGGGGAATGATGTTGTTCATAGGCTATTTTTCACGTAGCGCGCGGATCCTTTTATTGTCTTATCCCGCATTATTTCGGCTAAAACCAAAGGAATCTTTTCCTGCTCAGATCCTCCATGAAGCCGGTAATGACGCGGGGTGAGGGCTGTTAAGTTTAATCTTTATGCTTTTGATAAGTAAATCATATAAATGTTACAGTCACAGGAAGTGCGGATGTATATTGACCTCCTTGTACAGTATTCCTGATAACCACAGGAGATACATCTACGGATGCATTGAATTTCTTATTCCCCTCTAACCAGATAGACTTATTTATATTATGAGCCACCCCAAGATTAAACCCTTGAGTTTTGTCTTTCGTCCAGCTAAATCGCAAACCCAAATCTTTATTAGTTGTGTACCATGTTGTTGAGTCTATTTTTTTACTTGAATTATCACCAAATGTGATTTCAAGTTGATTAACATTTCCTCCAGCAGTACAGTCAATGATAATTGGTACTGTAGTGAATTTTTTTGAACTTATAATCTGTCCAGATGTGCTGATCATAGGCAAAACAAAACTTCCAGAAATCCCTGCCCCATTATTTATTTTACATTGAGCTTTAGATAAGGTAATAGACACACCAAGTGATTTAGTGGCAGTTTGCGAAGCATGGGTGATACTTATCGAAGCCATAAAAAATAATAGGACAGGAACTTTTTTAATCATAGGTAACCTCTATATTTATGGTTGAGGAAACTTTCCCTTCTTTTGACAGGCTTTCACCTGGAAAAGAAACAGGTTTAAGTCTCAGTTTTCCGCTCAAAAGGTTTTGATATGCATCACTATCACTCCATTGATACTGAGTATTAAAACCTATATCTGAATATCCACTACTGGCGCGTGACCACTGCAAGCTATACCCTAATCCTGTAGTACCTGAGTGCATGACTCGCTTGTCAGAAGATGTTCTATTACTCCCAGGAACAAACATAATCCGTACATTATCAACATGAGCATCACACCTGAAATTTAGATTAGCCTCTTTAGACGTTGCTCTTGATGAAATAATATCTTCAATTTTAACAAATGAAAAATCTATTGAAGAATCAATTTCCAGTTGACATGTAGGAATCTTAACCTCTGTTCTTATTGGAACCTGAACTGACTTAGTCGCTCCCTGAGCTGACTGTAGATTTGACATTAATATACATATGACTGTTATTGCTTTATATAATTTTTTCATCACATATGTTCCATTGTGACATTCAGGAATGTTTCTATTTTACCAGTAGCAATTTTCCCGTCTCCCTTTTGAAGGGTTAATAATAATGGAATAGTATTCCCTGTATGTATATTAACTTTATCCTCAACAATAAGTTTGACAAATTCATTCAGTGGAATAGCAGAAGCGTCTGCTTTTTTCGTTAATTTATAAGTAAGGCTTCCACTGGTGTTTTTTGCATAAAATACGCCCTGTTTATTTGCAGAAACATCTTTATACTGAGGCTCAAATTTAAAATTGAGTCCTAAGCTAGCCCCCCTGTTCCTACATTCTGCCCTTAAGTTAAGATCACGATGTGTTGTTCCTTTGAGTACATCTGACGTGGTTACAGTGTTGAAATTCACTTCACTTGGGCCAGTCAAAGTGCAGGTAGCGATGTTAGAATAGGAATAGTTAAATGAACTCCCTATGAGAGGTATAACTACTGAGCTGTCTCCACCTAATCCTCCTCTACCAGAAATTGTGTTTACAGAAAATGTTCTGCTTTTACTGAAATCAAATCTGTTATCCACTCTTAAAAATATTTCATGTCGTAGTTCACCAGGATTCCAGGTAACTTTACCATTTCTATCCGCATATTTTATACCGCCAAGATTTATTTGGCCTGCTGCACAGTGGTATGGTATGCCATTGGGAAAACGCCATGACAGCCCGGACACATTTGACCTAAATGTAATCCCACCTCCACTGACACTTTCACATAAGGCACCTGATGAATAAAGATGTAATTGAGCATAACGTTTACCATCCCAGCCTGACTGGTCCGCATCACAAACAATTTTCTCAGAAATTTCGACCAGGTATCTTGCTATATTACTATTATTTGGAATACTGGAATCAAATGAATAAGTATGGCCACTATAACCAGGTGAGATTTTCAGTTTCCCTGTGCATGCTGCCAGCGCCACATCTCCATAACACAAAAGAAATAAAAAAAATAATAAATTATATTTATTTTTCATTATTTACTCCTTTGAACAGTGTAGCTGGTTGCAACGCCATAGTCATTAAATGCTGTTACCGTGATGTTTCCACTAGTATTTACATTTCCCAGACAAACTTTCGAGAATGGGGAGAATACTCCCATCTTATTTTTTGCATCAGAATTTAAATCAATTGATTTGCCATTAATTTTAACATCACTAATTGCAAAGTAATATGGCGTTGTATTTTCAAGGCAAGAATCCGTGCCCGAGTTAATCAGCTTAATATTATTTTCTGCCTCATCTCGACCATTTTTTAGAGCAATTGGTCGATATATTAATTTTACTCGATTATTAATTGCCAGTGACAGACTACCCCCATCTCCCTTTGGAGCTGGAGGGATCTCCTGAACATTAAGCCAGAAAATCGATTCTCTGTCTTTAGGTAAATTATCATTAATATTAACAATGCGAACTATTTGCTTCTGTTTCGGGTTCAATTTGAACACCATTGGACTTGGAGAAAAAAATACGACCTCTCCATTCTTGTCTATATTATCAATCCATACCTGACCACCATATTTATGTTCACTTTCGTTATGGATGTTAACAGATACACTTTGCTGTCCTTCATTATATATATACCGCGTACTATTGAGAGTAAAAGCGGCATTAGCGTAAGAGCTGAATACACAGAGAGCTATAATAGAAATAAATTTATTCACAGTTTACCTCCTGAATTTCTGATAAATTATCTTTTAGTCCCGAAGTACTTATGGTACATGATCCAAAAAAGACTCTCTCATCATTCTTGTCAATATTAAGAAGTGAAATCCCATTGTTATTGACAAAAGAAATAATCTCTCCATTGCTATTCTTAACTGCGGTACCCATAGGAATAACAAAGCCATTTTTGTCATATACCTTTAATACATGTCGGGACATGTTTTTATATTTGATCTTTTGTAGTTTTATCGCTCGGTTGGTGGGAACAATAGTTTCTACATTATCAGTCAATTCAATATTAGACGGTAATTTATCCGTACTTATTTGGATATCGTTATCCATATAAGTTGTCATTGGATATGCTATACGTCCACGCCAATCACTTTCTACCCCATTTGTAAACGCGTAACCAGCTAATCCTTCCATCTGCACAATAGCAACACTGTTACTACTCATACTGGTTAACATAACTCCACCATCTTTCACACCAATAATTGCCCCTCCTATCTGAGCTGAGGCGTTCGTACTATTACGGTTTTTAGATACTGACGCCGATGTTCTAAACATACTGGATGTATAGTTTGTACTTAATGATACACTTTCGTTATCTTTTGATGCAGCAGCATTAACATTATAGTTAAAGTTTTTTGTAACATCCTCAGAAAAACCAGCATTAAAACCGATGCCAGAGTTACGGTTGTATGTCACTCCTGAATTTGAATAGAATTGACGATCGTTGTGTCTAAATGGAATGTTGATATTAAAACCTAACATATAGTCAGACTTTGCTCCATCTCCTCTGGAGTAACTACCATTGACTGAGGCGTTTACTGTTCCAAAATTTTGAGTATATGAAACATTTGCACCGGTAACACTATTATCATTCCAATAAAATTTTTTCCATCCAGTCACACTGAGAAATACGTTAGACGCTGGAAATTGTTGAGTAAGCGTGACCTCATAACGCTCCTTTTCCTTTTTGTCCTTTCTTGGCGCTCTGTAATCAAAATTAGCGTATTGTGTATAACCTTCCGACGAAAATTTATAACCGATAATTTGTAAATTTCCGTTTGCACCAACATTTTTTGAGTAGTTTGCAGATGTACTATAACCTTGATCTGTTTCGAGCTGGTTTTTAGCTCTTGATATATTCCCACTAACAGAAACAGCACCTAAGCTACCAATAGAACCCACAGCACCGATTCCAGCATTGCTGTAATGCTGTTCAAATAACAAACTTGCATTTAATGTTAGGAGATTTAAACCATAATCAAAACTACCATATGCAAAAATATTATCAGGTTCCCATGTCGCTTCTTTATTCCCTATGCCAAAATCATAGTTATAGTTCCCGGGTGAAAGCAAATTCGCAATAAAAGTAACCGGAATACGAGTCTGTTGTTCGCTACCATCTTCTTCAGTTACAGTCATTACTAATTCACCAGAACGAATACCTCTAACGTTGTTGATGTGAAAGGGGCCCGGAGAAACCAATTCTGAATGTAAAACAACACCATTTTGTTTTACTGTTACTCTTGCATTACTTTTTGCTATTCCACTAATTATGGGTGAATAATCACCTCTTCTTTCTGGCGTCATTGCGTTATTGCTCCGCAACTGTACACCGTAAAAACTTATATTATCCATCAATGATGTGTTGGTGTATGTATCACCAATTATTAAATCACCTTCAAGTGATTTTATAGCACGAGATAATGTTACATCATCAGTTGTGAATTTATCATGTTCATATTTATACCCACGACCATATAGTACCCACTTATCAATGTTAACATTTCCTTCCAGATTTCCATAAATGGATGAATCTTCATCATTCTTGCTAAGATAAGCATCATAATTTAAATTAAAACCAGGGTCTCCGTAACTCCATTTATGTTCTGTATTACCTTTCTTTATATATGCTGCCTGTGGCATATATAAAGAAAAAATTTGTGAATTATTATCAAAAGTAGTTATGCTGTTTTTTTCCTTACCAATTTCATAACACTCTCTCTTGATGTTAAAATATTTATTGTAAAAATCTCTATTTATAATTATTCCTAAATCAGATAACCATTCATCTTTTAAACAGTAAGACTCTTTATCATCCTGGCTCACTTCTAGCTTTGCACGACCAATAACTTCATCATTTAACTTTACATCTACAGTATAATTACCAGGCAACACTGTTGAGCTATTGAAAAATAACTCAATATCTTCTGTGTTTTGGCCAAATTTATGTCGTATAAATTGCAGGTTCAATTCTTTTTCTGAAGCGGAAGATTTACTGCTTATTAGACACAACAATAAAATTTTTAAAATCTGATGTTTTTTTCTATTCATATAATATCCATCAGTAATATTGCGGGCAATCATAGATATGCCCGCCAATGTAAAATACTTTAAATATTACATATAAGTGACTAAGAAGGATGCTGAAGTAGTAAATACGCCAGCTTTATATCCACCATTAGACGGAGCGCGGTCATCTTTTTTCAGCTGGGCTGAATAGTTAAATGACTGAATTGCAGAAGTGTGAGTGTATTCAGCCGTAGTGAATGAAGTATTAATATTAGCACCACCAGACCCATTTCCAACGTTTGTTGCGCGCAAAGTCATATGGTATCCTTTAGCAGCAGTATTTCCTGAAGCTGTATTATTAAAACCTAAACTGTTCATAGAACCAGACCAGTCAATACGAGCATTTGTTTTCGCTAGGCAGTCATTACTGCCGGGCGCTGGTTTTAGTTTAAAATCCACTACAGTGCCATGACCACTAATAGCAGCCTGCCCAAGATCTATAGTTGATGTACGATTACCATTGACCTCAGGCTCAATTGTACAAGTAGCACTCGTTATTTTGCCATTGAAGTTAATAGTACCTGTATTCGCAGAAGCATTGGTAGTCGCAAAAGCCATACCACCTAAGATAATAGCTAGCAGTGTTTTTTTCATCTAGATATCTCCATTGTTCGATATTATTTTTTAGTTCGGTGGAATCACCAGAAAACATAGCCATTCCCTATTAATAATAGATATGCTTTATGCTTATACCACAGAGTAAATCATAATGACGTACAATAAACATGAGCACTGATTTAAATACAATGTGAAATATTATAGATTCTCAAACTAATGTCTTGTAGCTCCCTTATTTTTAGCGATAGGTATCCTTGGTTTATTTTATGGTTGTCACATATTTCTTTTCTATTTTTACCATTAACAAAATAGTCTTCTAATGCGTTGATTACTTTATAGCTTCTGATTGAGGAAACATCAATTAGAAGTACAAACTGCTTTTTATCTACCTTCCCAGGTCGGAGTTGATAAGAAGTTAAGGAAAGTATCGTTTCTTCCATATTTATCTTACGCATAATTAAATAGTTATCAATATACATTAACTACACTGACACAAAAATTCAATAATAAATATCCACCTGTTTTTGTCAGGGTTATAAAATGTAATTAAATTTAATTTCTATAATACGGAAGAATATCAATAACTTTGTGGTTAACTTCCTGTAACTTACGCAATAAACTAGTGACATATGATGGTGTTATATCATGCTCATTACATACTTCTTTTAAATCTCTGCCTTTAACAAAGTAATCTTCTAGGGCGTAAATACCCCTAGAACTACGTATACTTGATAACTCCACTAATAATTGGAAGCACCTTGCTTTAACCATTCCTTTCACAAGATAACCAAGTTTCTCCCTGAACAAGTATTCATCTTTATTAAAAGATCGCATATACCCTCAAGTGACATTTTTATGATCCCAATCATCTCTGCTGATTGAATTATATGGCATAAAAAAAACAAAAATAAAGGGAAGAGTATAAATAACACACTGAACATATAGAAAAAAAAAATAAACAGCCAAGAAGAACCAGAGTTTTATGCTAAAAAAAATCAAATTCACAACAAAAAACGCCACAAAAAACAACAAATTCAAACCATTACTTCAAATTTCAAATTGTTTCAATTGTTAGTTTTTTGTTAGTTTTTTGTATGGCTTTAGATACAAAAAACACCAATCTTTGTTACAAAGACAAAAAAAATATAAAAACCCCAATCAGGCTAACTTTTCAGCAATCAACAGTCACTGTTTTAATCAAATCTAATTTTATCAAGAGCATCATAATCGCCTCACTTCTGTAAGCGTCCAGCGAGAACCGTATTGACGGGGATGTGTTATTCTGTTAGCAGTGCTACGCGCCAGGGGAGCAGTTCATTCACCCGATTGATCGGCCAGTCTGCTATGACGTTAAGCACATGACGGAGGTAGCTTTCTGGATCCACGCCGTTCAGTTTGCACGTCCCGATCAGACTGTACAGCAACGCTCCTCGCTCTCCTCCGTGGTCTGAGCCGAAGAACAGCCAGTTCTTTCTTCCCAGACTGACCATCCGCAGCGCATTTTCAGCGATATTATTGTCCGCCTCAGCCCAGCCATCATCTGCATAGTACGTCAGTGCCGGCCACTGGTTCAGGGCGTATGCGAACGCTTTCGCCAGTTCTGAGTGTCGCGACAGGGTTTTCATCTTTTCACGCAGCCAGCTTTCCAGGGATTTCAGCAGCGGTTTCGTTTTCAACTGACGTTCGGCAAGGCGCTGCTCCGCCGTCATTCCCCTTATCTCTGCCTCGATGGCGTACAGTTCGCCGATCCGTTTCAGCGCTTCCTCCGTCAGGGCTGACGGGGTGCGAACGTGCACATCGTGGATTTTACGGCGGGCGTGAGCCCAACAGGCGGCTTCCGTTATCCGGCCATCCCGGTACAGCTCGTTGAACCCTGCGTATGCATCCGCCTGCAGCACACCGCAGAACCCCGCAAGATGGGTCTGCGGATGGATGCCTTTTCTGTCCGGGCTGTAGGCGAACCAGACCGCCGACGCCAGCGCTGACCCGGCGTTGCGGTCGTCACGAACATACGTCCACAACCGCCCGGTCTTCGTCTTCTTATTGCCCGGCAACAGCACCTGGACGGGGGTATCATCGGCATGGAGTTTGCCGTCGGTCAGGACATAGTCCTGAAGCACCTCTTCCAGCGGTGACAGCAGCCGGCAGCACGCATCCACCCAGCCCGACAGCAGTGAACGGCTCAGCTCCACACCCTGACGGTCGTATATTTCAGACTGGCGGTACAGCGGGGTGTGCTCTGCATACTTTGAGCTCAGCACCCGGGCCAGCAGCCCGGTCCGGCGATACCCCGCTCAATGGGGCGTGAAGGCGCGGGAGCCTGCACTATAGCGTCGCATTTTGTGCAGGCATGCTTTTCCCGCACCGTGCGGATAACCCGGAAGGCGCTGCGCATCAGCTCCAGCTGTTCGGCTGCATCTTCACCCAGGTATCTCAGCGCACCACCACAGTCCGGGCAGCATGGCTCTGCAGGTAGCAGCCGTTTTTCGTCACGAGGGAGAGATTCGGGGAACGGTTTGCGGGTGCGGGTCTGACGCAACGGGCGCTGTACTGCCGGATCATCCACCCGACCGGTCAGCGTATCGCTCTCTTTCTGCAGCCGGTTCAGATCGGCTTCCATTTGTGCGATACGGGGTCTGATGCTCAGTCGAACGAAAACTCACGTTAGGCGAAAAAAGCCGTCTGGAAAATCGATTAATAGACAGTGGTGTCCGTTAAATGCCATTTCCGATTAAAAACACACCGTTTTAAGCGTATTTTTCACTGTCCACAATATTTTGATTTATCGGACAAAAAGTTCTTAACGTGTGAAACCGTTCCGTTGAGCGTCAACCCCCGATACGGCGGGAGACTTTTTCGGAACGACTGCCGAAGTTCATCCGGCGTAGTTTATCCAGCTGCGTCTGCAGATGATCTATTTCACGCTCCCGGTTGCTCAACTTTTCCTGCAGGGCGTGGATCAGCGCTTCCTGTTCGGCCAGGCGCTGTTTCAGCAGAAGGATGTCGTCAGGAGAGGTGTCGTTCATAAGCCCGCATTTTACCAGGCTTATTCTGTAACAACCAGGATAAAGAGACCTACAGCATGGTCAGGGAGGTCAGCAACCGCTTAGGCTGCCGCCAGTCGATACCTTCCAACAGCATTGCCAGCTGCGCTGGCGTCAGGAACACTTTGCCATCACGGGCCGAGGGCCAGGCGAAGCGGCCGCGTTCCAGCCGTTTGGTCAGCAGACACAGCCCGTCGCCGGTAGACCACAGCAGTTTGACCTGGCTGCCACTGCGGCCGCGGAAGATGAAGACATGGCCGGACATCGGATCGTCTTTCAGCGCCATCTGCACTTTTGCAGCCAGCCCGTTGAAGCCATTTCTCATATCGGTAATACCGGCAACCAGCCAGATTTTTGTCCCGGAAGGTAACGGGATCATCGCTTCATGAATCGCCACGGATAATCTAGACACTTCCGAGCCGTTGATAATACTGGTTTT
>JACXXQ010000965.1_pt1 | contig 11383 bp, 10 predicted proteins | sample 8621361 | NCBI WGS metagenome assembly JACXXQ01 (sample SAMN15503820, study PRJNA645414) | gut metagenome | isolation source: feces | host: Bos taurus | place: USA | collected 2016 | reverse complement strand
ACCATAATTTCCTCCTTTGAGAGAGTGCTACATAACAACTAAAGTAGCACTACTTATTTTTTAAGAAGACCAAACGAATCCGCTAATTCCGCATAACGTTTAACCCGTTCCTGAACATAAGCATCAAGTTCTTTTCCTGTTTTCTCAAAAGTGAAAAGCCCCTGTTGTTCTTGAATTTTACGGAATTCCTCTGTTTTATAGAGTTGATTAAAAGCATTCACCCACCAGTTATAGGCTTCATCACTCACTTTAGGACCAACATAGAAACCACGAATAATCGCCCAATCGATGTCATAGCCTAACTCTTTTGCTGTCGGAGTATCTTTGAATACGCCCGGCAAACGTTCATCGCTGTATACGGCAAGCACTTTGACCGGTGCTCCGCTTTCAACCAACTCTTTTGCTTCCGCCGCACCGGTGATTAAAACTTGAACGTGGCCGCCGCGTAACGCATTAGCACTTTCACCGCCCCCTTCAAAGGCAACAAAACGCATTTTCTTATAATCGACACCCGCCGCACGTGCGGTTAATGCTGCTGTCATCCAGTCTTGACTTCCCACTGAACCACCGGCACCGAAAACCACTTGTGACGGATCTTGACTCAATGCTTGCATCAATGATTTCAAATCCTGATATGGTGAATCTTTTTTCACTACTACGGCACCGTAATCACTACCAACAGCCGCCACCCAACGAACATCTTTGCTGGTATAACGACCAAATTTACCTTGTGCCAAATTTAAAAGAGAGCCGCCGGAAAACGCGACAATAATATTCGGATCAGCCGGATTAGAATTAATAATATTATTATAGGCAACTGCCCCAATGCCGCCCGGCATATAAATAGTGCGCATCGGTTTTTCCAATAATTTTGTTTGTTGCAGACTCGTTACCGCAATACGGCAAGTTAAATCAAAGCCGCCTCCCGGTTGTGCCGGTGCAATACATTCCGGTCTGTTCGGTTGTGATGCTTCCGCCGCCGCTATGGTAGGAAGTGAGATTAAGCCGAGTAGTGTAGATATACACAATAATTTCGATACTACTTTCATAGGAAGACCTCCAATAGATTGTTAATTACTTTGAGCGGTTGTTAAATAATAGTATAAAAATATTTTAGTGTATACATCAAAATACAATTTAATTCAAAAAATGAGATCTTGATCCAAGATCATAAATATTTTTTAAAAAATAAAAATAATTTGATAAATTAGGACAAAATAAATATTGGCGAGATAAAAAATAAAAACCCACAATAAAAAATATTGTGGGCTTTCTTGAAATAATTATAAATTTTAAAAGCCTCCGTAGAGGCTTTTATATTTATAATTTATTGATTAAAAAGAAATTTATTTAATCTTTCTTTGTAAGCGTTACTAATATGATCACTTGCCATTTTAGCGGCCTTTTCCGGATCTCTCACTTCCAATGCAGCCACAATTTGCTCGTGTTCCTTTTGAGCATCTTCCGCACGCGCTTTATTTTCTAATGTGCTTTCACCTAACAACAACATTGAATTTTGCAATGCTTGAAGTGTTTTTAATAAATAGCGATTATGTGCGCATTTGTATAAAACTTGATGAAATAATTTATTATTTTGTGCGATTTCTGCGGTAGATTGTGCTGTCAAATCTCGCTCCATCAAGGTTCGTAACACAAAAATCTCTACATCTGTTGCGTGTCTTGCCGCTAGACTTGCCGCTGTACTCTCTAAAACACGGCGCATTTCATAAAGTTCACCAACCATATTCTGATCCAATTCAGTAATAATCAATCCGCGTCGTGGATCATTACTGACCAAACCTTCATTAACTAAACGATTTAACGCTTCACGAATCGGCGTGCGACTTATGCCAATCGCATCGGCAAGTTCAGTTTCCCTAACGCGCATTCCCGGTTGCATTGAGCCGTTAGTTAATGAGCTGATAACATAATCATAAGCCTGATCCGCCGCTGTTAACCCTTTGTCATAACTATCAATTTCCATTGTTTCTTTTAATTCATCCAAATTCTTTTTACGAGGTGCCATAAAATTGCCCAAATTAAATTTAAATAACGATGGGCGAATGATACCGATAAATAAGTTTTACTTCAAATTCATTTGATCTAAAAATTTTATTGTGTACAATTAAATTCAAATGTATACGATTGAGGCGAGATCATTATGAATAAAGTTTATGATGTTATTGTTATCGGTGGAGGTAATGCGGCACTCTGTTCTGCATTATCTGCCAAAGAAAATGGGGCAAAATCCGTACTTTTGCTTGAAAGTGCGCCAAGAGTTTGGCGTGGTGGTAACAGCAGCCACACACGAAACTTACGCTGTATGCACGATGCACCAACCGACGTATTGGTTGAAAGCTACAGCGAAGATGAATTCTTCCAAGATGTATTTCGTGTTACTAAAGGACAAACTAACGAAGAAATGGCACGTTTCGTCATTCGTTCCACAGCCACCTGTACAACTTGGATGAAAAAACACGGTGTTCGTTTCCAGCCCTCTCTCGGCGGCACATTGCAACTTGGCAGAACCAACGCCTTCTTTTTAGGCGGTGGCAAAGCATTAGTTAACGCTTATTACAAAGAGGCAGAACGGCTCGGTGTTGAAATTCGCTATGAAACGGAAGTTACTCGATTAAATATGGATAACAATAGTTGCACCTCAATCACAATTAAAGATGCAAACGGCGAACATCAGCTTCAGGCAAAATCTTACGTTATCGCTTCCGGTGGCTTTGAGTCCAATCGTGAATGGTTAGAAGAAGCGTGGGGACCTGCCGCAAGAAACTTCCTCATTCGCGGAACTCGTTTCAATCAAGGAAAAATGCTCAAAGAGTTAATGCGTAACAAAGCAAAAATTATCGGTGATCCGACTCAAGGTCACGCCGTTGCTATTGATGCCCGCTCACCTCGTTATGACGGCGGCATTGTTACGCGTGTTGACTGTGTATCACTAGGGATTGTTCTCAATAAAAACGGCGAACGTTTTTACGATGAAGGCGAAGATTTCTGGCCGAAACGTTACGCCATTTGGGGACGTTTGGTGGCACAACAACCGGATCAAGTTGGCTACTGCATTATTGATTCAAAAGCTATCGGGCGTTTTATGCCATCCGTTTTTAAATCTATCAGTGCCGATACTTTAGAAGAGTTGATCGCGAAACTTGGTATTCCGGCGGAAACCGCTCTAAAAACCATTCAGCAATATAATGCCGCAGTAAAACCCGGCACATTCGATCACAATAAATTGGATGATTGCCACACCGAAGGTTTAACACCGAACAAAACACACTGGGCACTCACTATTGATCAAGGTCCGTTCTACGCCTACCCATTAGCAACCGGCATCACCTTTACCTATATGGGGGTAAAAGTAAATAAACAGGCTCGCATTACGATGGAAAATGGTGAGCTTGCCACCAACCTTTTCGCCGCCGGCGAAATTATGGCAGGTAACATTTTAAGTCAAGGCTATGTAGCCGGCTTTGGTATGGCTATTGGTACTGTATTTGGACGCATCGCCGGAGAGGAGGCAGTTAAAAATGGAAACAATTAAAATCATTGAACAGGCAAAACATTCCGTTGGAATCTGCAATTCTTGTCGTTATTGTGAAGGCTTCTGTGCCGTATTTCCGGCAATGGAAAAACGGTTAAATTTTATGGATGGCGACATCAATTATCTTGCCAACCTTTGTCATAACTGTAGTGAATGTTTTTACGCTTGCCAATTCGCACCACCACACGAATATCAGGTTAATATTCCGCAACAATTAGCGAAAGTTCGTCTACAAACCTATCAACAATACGCGTGGCCGGGTTTTATCAGTCATTGGTTCAAAAAGAATGGCGTCATTTCAGTCAGTCTGTTTATTTTGGTACTTGTTGCGTTATTCTTCGCCGCAAGTAACGGCTCAACAGTTTATCAACCGGGTAATTTCTACAGTATTTTCCCACATAACTTCCTTGCCATTGTTTTTGGTATCGGTTTCCTATGGCCTGTGCTATGCCTGATAATGGGATTTAGGAATTTCCTTAAGGATGTAAACGAAAGCGTTGCCTCCTTATTTAAATTATCTTATCTAAAACAAGCACTTAAAGAGGGTTTAAGCTTAAAATATCTCCACGGTAATGTGAAAACCGGCTGTACCTATCCAGATGATAATATTTCACCGTGGCGTCGCCGTTTTCATCACTGCACCTTCTACGGTTTTGTATTATGTTTCTTAGCAACCGCTTCCGGAACAGTAATGCATTATGCCTTGCAACTGCCTGCACCATATTCCTTTATCAGTGTACCTAAATTATTGGGAACCGCCGGCGGCATCTCTTTGGCTATCGGTACTGTCGGTTTATTCCTATTAAAACGCAAAAGTGACGAAAACATCAAAGATATTCGCCAAATGGGAATGGATTACGCCTTTATTCTTCAACTCTTTTTAACTGCCGTAACCGGTTTACTCTTAATGTTATTCCGTGAAACCGATGCATTAAAAGTTTTGTTGATTGTCCACTTGAGTGTCGTACTTTCTCTCTTTATTACACTGCCGTTCGGTAAATTCGTACACAGCCTTTACCGTTTAGGCGCATTATTGAAATATGCAAAAGAGAGCCAAACACATTAATTAGGTAATACTCCAACATAAAAAACGCCTATAGTTTCAACACTATAGGCGTTTTCTTATCAAGCAAAAACCGGTCGATTAATACAAAACTCTTGCCTTGATGGTGCCATCAATCTGTTTCAATTTTTGCTGTAGGCTTTCCGTGTTTTCAGATTCCACATCAATCACCACGTAACCGATTGCTTCATCAGTCTGCAAATATTGTGCGGCAATATTAACGCCATTATCCACAAAGATTTGGTTAATTTTATTCAAAATACCCGGGCGATTATGATGAATATGCAATAACCGTTTTGCTTTCGCCAAACTGTGGCTCGGCAAGGACACTTCAGGGAAATTGACGGCGGTAACAGTTGAACCGTTGTCAGAATATTTAACAAATTTGCTTGCCACTTCAGTGCCGATATTCTCTTGCGCTTCAGAGGTTGAGCCACCGATATGCGGAGTTAAAATCACATTTTCAAAACAGCGCAACGGTGATTCAAACACTTCATTAATCGAAGCCGGCTCTTTCGGGAACACATCAATCGCGGCGCCACGTAATTTTCCGGCTTCCAATGCTGCACTTAAAGCATCAATATCAACCACTGTTCCGCGTGCGGCATTAATCAAAATAGCGCCCTGTTTTAATTGTGCAATTCGCTCTGCACTCATCAAATTCTTGGTAGAACTGTTTTCCGGCACGTGTAACGAAACCACATCGCTCATTGTTAATAGCTCTTCCAAAGTGCGAACCTGTTGCGCATTACCCAATGGCAATTTGTTTTCAATATCGTAGAAATAGACACGCATTCCGAGTGATTCGGCAATCACACTTAATTGTGAACCGATATGACCATAACCGATAATACCGAGAATTTTTCCTCTGGCTTCGTTTGAACCTGCTGCTGATTTATTCCAAACACCACGATGCACCTCAAAATTGGCTTTCGGCACATTGCGCATTAATAACAACATTTCCCCTAACACCAATTCTGCCACGGAACGTGTGTTTGAGAACGGCGCATTAAACACCGGAATACCACGTTGTTTCGCCGCTTCCAAATCCACTTGGTTGGTGCCGATACAGAAACAGCCAATCGCAATTAATTTATGGGCGTGCTGCAACACTTTTTCGGTTAAGTGGGTGCGGGAACGGATGCCGATAAAATGGGCATCTTTAATCGCTTCGATTAACTCTTCTTCATCAAGCGCTTTTTTGTGGTATTCGATATTGGAATAGCCGGCATTATGCAACACTTCCAACGCACTTTCGTGCACGCCTTCCAACAACAAGAACTTAATTTTTGCTTTATCTAACGATACTTTAGCTGTCATATTTGCATTTTCCTTTATTATATGTGTGAAATTTATTTGAGAATTTGTGCGCCGTCAGGGCTGCCGACAATCACGATATCCGCCGGACGTAACGCAAAAATACCGTTGGTAACCACGCCGGCAACATTGTTTAACTCTTTTTCCATTTCAACCGGATTAAGAATTTTAAAATTATGAACATCCAAAATAATATTGCCGTTATCAGTAACCACGCCTTCACGATATTCCGGTGAGCCGCCCAACGCCACCAATTTACGTGCCACTTGAGAACGCGCCATTGGGATCACTTCAACCGGCAATGGGAAAGTTGAACCTAACACATCCACCTGTTTAGAACGATCGACAATACAGATAAATGTTTTTGCTAACGCTGCCACAATTTTTTCTCGGGTTAATGCCGCACCACCGCCTTTAATCATCATTTTATGCGGTGTAATTTCATCCGCACCATCAACATAAATATCCAAACCGGAAACATCATTGGCACTGAACACTTCAATACCTTGCGCACGCAACAATGCTTCTGAGTTTTTTGAGGCTGCCACCGCACCTTTAATTTTATGTTTAATTGTTCCTAATGCTTCAATAAAGCAATTTACTGTGGAGCCGCTGCCTACGCCGACAATCGTATCCGCCTGCACATATTGCAACGCCGCATTTGCCGCCATTTTCTTCATTGTTAATTGATCCATTTTGCCATCCTTTCATTCAACTATTTGATAAAAAAAGCGTCAGCAAGTCATTAAGAAATAGTTTACCGTGTTCAGTAATTTGCCAACTCTCTGTCCGCTCTACAATATAATCCTGTTTTAATGCCTCGTCTATCTGCTTTTCAATCACATTCAAGCCTAATCCGGTAAATCGCTCAAAATCGGCTTTCGGCACCGCTTCCAACAGGCGAAAACGATTCATAAAAAACTCAAACGGACGATCTTGCCATTCTACATAATGTTGTTGATAACGATATTGCCCTTGCAAATAGCCTTTCGGGTGTTTGGTTTGCGAATAACGCAAAATTTGCCCATCGCTGAAGCTCACTTTGCCGTGTGCACCGCAACCAATCGCCAAATAATCACCGAATCGCCAATAATTTAAATTGTGTTCGCACTGGAAACCGGGCTTGGCATAGGCTGAGGTTTCATACTGCTGATAACCGGCGGCAAGCAGTTTTTGATGCCCCGCCTCAAAAATTTGCCAAAGATCATCGTCATCCGGCAGACGCGGCGGTTTACTGGCAAACAGCGTGTTCGGCTCGATGGTTAATTGATACCAAGAAAGATGTGGCGGCGCTAACGCGATTGCTTGCGCCAAATCCGACAATGCGCTCTCCACACTTTGGTTTGGCAAGCCGTGCATTAAATCTAAATTAAAACGTTCAAATCCGGCCGCTTTAGCAAAATCGACCGCTTTTTTGGCTTCATTGCTGTTATGAATACGTCCCAACAGTTGCAACTGTTGGTCGTGAAAGCTCTGCACGCCCATAGAAAGCCGTGTTACCCCTGCCTGACGATAACCTAAAAAACGCTCCGCTTCCGCTGTGCCAGGGTTAGCTTCTAAAGTAATTTCAATATTTTGGCTAAACGGGATACGCTGTGCAATTTGTGCCAATAAATACGCGATACTTTCCGCAGAAAACAGGCTGGGTGTGCCACCGCCGATAAAAATAGAATGTAATTGCCGTTGTTGAACAAAATCGAGCTGTTGATCTAAATCCGCCAGCAGATGTTGGATATACTGCTGTTGCGGAATGTCGCCTTTTTGTGCGTGCGAATTAAAATCGCAATAAGGGCATTTCTGAACACACCAAGGAATATGAATATATAAACTGAGAGGAGGTAAAACCATCATTTTAATTGCTGTTGTAATTTAATTAACGCTCTTGCCCGATGTGAAATTTGCTGTTTCTCTTCTTTGCTTAACTGTGCAAATGTTGCCTGTTTATCGGCGTAAAAGAATAACGCATCATAACCGAAACCGTTTTCGCCAATTTCCTGTTCGGTAATGACACCCTCACACTCTCCTTGCGCAATAATTGGCACCGGATCATCAGCTGAACGCAATAGCACGATGCAGCTGACAAACTTGGCTTTGCGTTGTGCTGCCGGAACGCCCTCAAGCAAATGCAACAATTTCGCGCGATTATCCGCATCACTGGCGTGTTCGCCGGCAAAACGTGCTGAATACAACCCCGGCTGCCCATTTAAATAATCCACCGCCAAGCCGGAATCATCCGCAATTGCCGGCAACCCACTGATTTTTGCCGCGTGCCGCGCCTTAATCAACGCATTTTCAACAAAGGTTAAACCGGTTTCCTCCGGGCTTTCAATTCCTAACGCTGTTTGTGCCACCACTTCAAACCCAAACTCCGCCAACACATTCGCCATTTCATTGACTTTCCCTTGGTTTCCGGTCGCTAATATGATTTTTTGTTTCTCTTTCATTCCTTCTTACTCCCTTGCAAATAAAGCATTTCTAAAGCGATGGTTGCGCCGGCAAGCGCGGTGATATCTGCTTTGTCATATGCAGGAGAAACTTCCACCACATCCATTCCAACAATATTCACATCAGACAGCTTTCTTAAAATTTTCAATACTTTATCTGTACTTAATCCACCGCAAACCGGTGTGCCGGTGCCGGGAGCAAATGCCGGATCGAGGCAATCAATGTCGAATGTCAAGTAAACCGGTAACTCCGTTCCAACTGTTTCTTTAATACGCTGAACCACTTCATCAACAGTTAAATCATTCACTAGTGGTGCATCCAAAACGGTGAAGTCTAACTGTCGATCAAACTCTGTTCTAATGCCGATCTGAACAGATCTTTTTGCATCGATTAATCCCTCTTTCGGCGCGTGATAAAACATTGTACCGTGATCATAACAACTGCCGTTTTCGTAGGTGTCGGTATGTGCATCAAAATGGATCATTGCCAATTTACCAAAATGTTTGGCGTGAGCACGCAAAAGCGGCAATGTGATAAAGTGATCACCACCTAAAGTTAGGCAACGTTTTCCGGCTTGTAGCAAGGAACTGGTATGCGCTTCCAGCTGTTTAACAAAATCCTGATTATCGCCATAGGAATAGACTAAATCGCCACAATCGACAATTTTCAACCGTTCCCGCACATCAAAATTCCACGGGAAACGGCAATGTTCCCACGCTAAATTGACAGAAGCACGGCGAATTGCTTCCGCGCCAAACCTTGCCCCCGGACGACCGGAAACAGATGCATCAAACGGCACGCCAGTGATTACCCAATCGGCATCGGATTGCTGTGGCACAAAATTTAACGGTAATCGTAAAAAACCAAAATTATTAGAAACCAAAGAAATATCTTCTTTATGCGCAAGCGTATTAAACATTTTTCTTTACTCACTCCTCTTCCAGATAAGTATAGCCGTTTAAACCCTCTTCCAATTCTTTTAAGAATTGTAATGCTTCCGATACCGGCAAATCTGAATGTTCAATTTGTTCTCGATAACGAGCAATTAAATTTTTCGGGTCAAGATAAACATATTGCAACATATCTGCAACCGTATTGCCTTCATCATAATCTAAGATTTTTGCCTGCCCATTATCATCCAGCACGATATCCACGCTGGTAGTATCTCCGAACAAGTTGTGCATATTGCCAAGAATTTCCTGATAAGCCCCGACCATAAAAAAACCAACCAACGGTGGATTATCTGTCGCATAATTAGGCATCGGCATCGTGGTAGCGATACCGTCACCATCAATATAATGATCAATAATGCCATCGGAATCACAAGTAATATCAAGCAATACTGCTCGGCGACTAACCGGCTCATTAAGCTGCGTTAATGGGCAGACCGGAAACAGTTGATCGATACCCCACGCGTCAGGCAGTGACTGGAATAGCGAAAAATTCACATATAATTTATCCGCAAAACGTTCCTGTAATTCATCAATAATAGTACGGTGCGAACGATGACGCTCATTAAATAATTCCCCCACCTCGTGGCAAATATTGAGGTAAAGTTGCTCTGCCCAAGCTCGTTGCTCTAAATTAATCAAACCGACATTATATTGATTATGTACATCAGACAAATCAAATTGACTTTCGTGAATCCAACTGCGTAAAGAACGTTTTTCACGTGATGACAAAATGTCATTCCACGTTTCCCACATACTGTGCAACACCATTGGATCACTCTCTTTCGGTGCTTCAAGTTGCGCCGGCAAATAACGCTCAACACCGATAATATTTGATACCAGCACGGCGTGATGTGCTGTTACCGCTCGCCCCGACTCAGTAATGATTGTCGGATGCGGCAAATTATATTCTCGACAAGCTTGACCAATTCCCCACACCACAGTTTCCGCATATTCTCTTAGACCATAATTAACGGAACAATCTGATTCAGTGCGATTACCATCATAGTCGACACCTAAACCACCACCAACATCAAAACATTGAATATTTACACCTAATCGATGCAGTTCAATATAAAATCTTGCACTTTCACGCACACCGGTCGCCACATCGCGAATGTTACCTAATTGAGAGCCTAAGTGAAAATGCAATAACTGCAAACAGTCCAAACTTTGTTGATCTTTTAATAAATTCACTAAATCAAGCACTTGTGATGCCGATAAACCAAATTTTGATTTTTCACCGCCTGAGGATTGCCATTTCCCTGAACCTTGCGAAGCCAATCTGGCGCGCACCCCTAAGCGAGGGCGTACATTCAATTTTTTCGCCTCTTCCAACACTAAGAAGATTTCGGAAATTTTCTCTATAACTAAATAGACTTTATGACCTAATTTTTCGCCCATCAACGCAAAACGAATATATTCACGATCTTTATATCCATTACAAACTATCACTGTTTTAGTTTGTCCGGCGTGAGCCAACACCGCCATCAACTCAGCTTTCGATCCGGCTTCCAACCCCAACGGCTGCCCCGAAGTAATCAATGATTCAATAATACGGCGATATTGATTTACTTTAATCGGATAAACCAAGAAATAATTGCCTTCATACCCAAAATCAGCCCGAGCCTGTGCAAAAGCAGCATTAATTGAACGCAGACGGTGTTGAATAATTTGAGGAAAACAAAATAGCGTTGGTAGGTGTGCACTCTTTTGTTGTTGAACCTGCTCGACTAATTTAGTCAATGCAACTCGATTTTCAGGTTTTTCCGGATTTGGACAAACATAAATATCACCGTTTTCATCCACATTGTAATAATTCATTCCCCAGTAATTGATATTACAGGACTCACGGATAGTATCCATATTGGAAACAGTTTGAAATTTAGGATTAAAGGTAGCGTTTTCCACGACGTTAATGCTCCTTATCATTGAAAGAAAATTTTGAAGAGGCAATCCAAAAGTAGGTTGCAAGCATAAAACAAAAGCAAACTTAAAGCTAGTTACGATTAAATTTTAGGATTAAAAACTTATTGGAATAATTAAATAATTATA
>JACXXQ010000963.1_pt1 | contig 11404 bp, 11 predicted proteins | sample 8621361 | NCBI WGS metagenome assembly JACXXQ01 (sample SAMN15503820, study PRJNA645414) | gut metagenome | isolation source: feces | host: Bos taurus | place: USA | collected 2016 | reverse complement strand
GTCGCGAATAGCTTCACTGTGTGGACGTGCTGCATGAACCGGGCGGCTGTCTAAGATTAGCAAGGTCTAAATACACCTCCCGTTTCAGATGGTTCCTAAAGGTGATGCTTGTGGTTATGATAGACAGAAAGATAAGATTTCCGAGGGTTAGCTATGAGTGATGGATGGTTAGATTCTACTATGCAAGCAATAAACGATAGGATTAAAAGCCCATTATGGGGATATATCATTCTTGCATGGGTATGGTTCAATTGGCCTAACTTAGCAATGCTCTTTATGAGTGATGCTCCTGTTAAGTTTCGAATAGATTATATTCTGTCTCAGGAATATTTTTATGTACATTATCTGTTAGCACCTGTCTTTTTTGGAAGTGTGCTAGCTGTTATTACTCCTTATGCTCAATGGTTACTTTCTCTTGCTCAAAAATGGGCTACAGATAAACACAGTGAAAATATTTATCTTTCAAAAGAAAAGGAATACCTTAATTCAATCAGGTTAACGGGGTTAAAGGTTCGGGTTGCCAGAGAAGAAGAGAAAGAAAATGCTAAAATTGATGCTGATATTAAAGCGGAAGTAGAGCGTGGTAAGCGTGAAGAGTTGGTCACAGAAGACCTTGAGACAGCAAGGAAACAGATGCTTAAAGAGATTAGCAACTTAAAAGAGTCAGTATCTATTGAAAAACAAGTTATTGAAAATATAGCAAAAGAAAAAGAGAGACTACAGGATTTGATTGTTGCCTCACTTGATGTAATGAATGATTTCTTTAAAGTTGATAATAGCCGTTCATTACAGCAATTGAAGAGTAGGGTAGAAGAACTTTTAACAGTTTCTGATATTGAAGCTTCTACCATACGTAACGCGCTACGACAAAAGAAAGAGCTAACTTCAACACAGACATTAAAAATGTTAGATATGGTTGAGTCTAAAATTAAAAAGGAAAAAGAAAAAGGTAATAATATAGAGTCGAATGAATTAATTAACCAATAATGCTATGCCTGTAAATAACAGGACATAAACAGGTTAGTACCTATGCAATTTAACGGTATTTTTCCAAGTATCTATGCAATCCTACACAGATTCTATACAGTATCGACATAGTCTCTTTTTGGTCTAACTTATTGAAATATATAAAGAATCTGTGAAGTCTCTTTTCAGGGTAAACTGTATCGTGTTAGTCGTCCCTCTCCAGACACTACATATAGTGCTATATACAGGGCTATATAACGATATGTAGATAGTTGGTATCAAACCACTTAACGATTTCCTACGTGAAAGTTAGAAAGTGATAGTTATAGTTACCTTGTCAAAACTTCGTAGCCCCTTCTTAAAAAATCGTGAAAGGTAATCTTGTTATCTATACAGAATCTACGTAGATACTTCTTAGTGCGCAAAACAGCTATTATGTTAAAAACACACTGTATATGTATCAGTACTGATTTATAAGGGTTTTGTGTATTGGCTGATAAGAGACTATACAGCGCCTTGAGAGCATGTCTTGTAAGTTATTGATACATAAGGTCACAGAAGTTTGTAGCTGTTACAGAGAAAACTGGGCAGGACTTCACAGAGCTATAAAATGTTACAGCCATTGATAGGTGAAATCTTCTTGATAGATGCTTTGAAGTGTGATGAAGGATTTTTGAGGTGGAATTAACAGATGCTATGAAGAAAGTCAATAGTTGGTTATAGATATTTTATTTCCTTTTGCAAAGGGGGTGCTATATCGTGAATCTGGGCTACTAAACGGGTATAGACCTGTCGCAGATATTTTTGAAGATTGTCGGGAAAGGGAACTCGAAGAGGGTCTAATCGATTTTATAAAAAATTAGAAGCTGGATATTAGTTGTACAAATTTTATACAAACAAAAAAGGACTCCGGTGAAGGAGTCCTCATCAGGTAGATTTTTAATGTGGCTACTACCATCCACCCATACCGCACCAAACCTTACCCCACCGAACCGCACCCTACACGACCTTACCTCGCCGGACACTGCCATAGAGAGTGTGCTTGGTTGCTTTGGAAGTAAACCTAGTACAGTAAGCTATTATACATATCGAGATAGTAACGTCAAGAAACTTTTAACAGGAGGGGTTCCTATGGTCACATATCCCCTCTCTTTCCACTAAGTAAGCCTTAGCAGCACCTAAGCAACAATTGACTAACAGATTCGGTAGAGTCTATCTCATAGGTCAACTTCATAAACTCAGAGCTAAGTTACCTTGAAAGATTCTACCAAGAACTACACAGGTGTTATTTAGTCTGACTGTGAAGGGATATTTAACGGGAGAAGAGATACGATATAATCCGAAGGGAGAGTATCATCTTAACAATTATCTTAAGAATAAAAACTGAAAAACTCTTAACAGATAACCACCTAGAAAGAAGGGAACGATAAGACCAGAGGTAGTGACCTGTTAAACAGGCTGTTTCAAAGTCTCTTAAAAGTCTGTTAAGTAAGGTTATGTGAACAATCTTACCATTTTGTCAATGCTTTTGTCTTTGACCTAAATCAATAAAATGTATCGTTTGATATGCTTTTAAACAAAATAGCTAAAAAATCTTTTTAGAGGGGCGCTTCGCTTGGGGTCACTATGAATGATTTTTCTCTCGCTAAGAGAGCGCTTACAGAGGTCTTTCAAATCTCAATAGCCAGCCGAGGAACACAGGAAACCGAGGGAAGAAAAACTATTGTGATTACCTTGAACAAGGTCTGTAAAGGTCGTTTAAGAGGTCGGTTAAGAAAGGAGCCTCCCTCTCTGGGGTTATCGCTCTTCTCCCGATAAGTGGGGCGGTTAAGAGGGCTTGAAGTTATCTGTGAAGGTACTGGACAGCCTTATATATTGGGTGATTACAACTCGTTGAAAAATAAGCATTTTTAGAAGCTACTGTTAAGGTTGCAGAGTTGTCTGTGAAGAGACTTGTCAGTTCTCTATATATGGCTAATTACAACTTATTGAAAAATAAGAACTTTTAGAAATTACTGTCAGAGAGGTGAATGCTTGATAGATACAGCTTTCCGGTTCTGTCAAGCTATTTATTAATAGATGGCACAAAATGCTAAAGACACCCCTGTACCATAGACTTCTATCTGTCATCTCGTGCAGGGGTTTTGAAGGAGTTTAACGGGGGGCTGTGTGGTCGTTATCCTTAAGGTCAAGCGTCCATGTACGACCGAACAGTTTAAAGACAACAAGCACTCTGACGAGGACGTAGCGAAGTAGCAGGCCTGCAATCAGCCCAATACCTCCACCAGTCCATACATCAGGTGACCCCAGCTCAGGAGGGAGATTTACCATTAGTTTTCCTTGTAAGACGCTCTCAATCGCATTCTGACACAAAAAGTACCTGACCTTATGAGTTGACCTGAAGAGGTCGTTTAACTCGTTACAGGGCGATTGAAGAGGTCTGTGTGCAATGCAAAATATGCGACCAAATACATAGCCACGCCTCATATTTTACTCTCCCCATAAACCCATTATACCACAGATGTTACGAAAATGTTAAAAATACTTGACATTAGTCTTTGAAAATGCTAATATTGTATATATAGGTTAACAGAATAATAACATCTTATGAGGGTCAGAACATGAATGCAGGATTCAGAATTTAGAGCGATGCTTCAGGCATCAAGAGAACGCAACAAGCACAACTCCTACGCTTACACAAACAACCCCACCAGCTACGAAGTCCCAACCTTTAGCAAATCCGAACGTAAGAACATTGAAGCGGTCATTCGTAGCATTACGCCACGAGACAGATTTATGCCAGTACGCAAAACAACAAAGAATACTATTAAAAATTATCTGGCTAACTTTGACAGTTACGAGCAGTTACCAAGCAAGCTTGATGATATTTTTATTGGGTTCTGTAGAAGTGAAGGCCACCCGAAATACAACAAAAAACTATTTTATCTTCTAAAGAATCTTGATGAAATTAACTCATCCAGCGTGACAAATCATCTTCAGCGACAAGCAACCAGACTTAGCTACGAATTACCAAGCGATAAATATTGTGCATTGCTTGCTGTAATGTGTGCAAAGCTAATTGGTATTGTTGAACATCATATTGTCGTTGGTAATATCAGCCTTACGATTAGTGAGCCAGACTTTGAATTTGACGTATACGCACAAGCAGAGGAATTTTAAAATGAAAAACAAACACACTTTAACCCGTATTACAAAGACAGCCTTTGACGAACTTAACCGAATCAAAAACATTACAGGTCTGCCACACTCAGCAGTGATGAAGCTTGCAATTAACCGTGATATTAACGAGCAGGATTTGCTTAATAGTCGTTTAGAGGCAGCAAGACACCATATCAGGATTAAGCAAGATGACCTTGATAGTCTGAAATCCTTAAATGCTTTTGGACTGGATTTAGCAAGGTTACTAAGTATCAAAATTCACAAATTAGCGATGGAGGTTTAATGTATGACTTTTATAAACATCGTGACCATTTGGTAAGATTTGACGGTAAAGTCTGGAAAGACGTAACACAAACCAATAAACCCAAGTTTACCCACCAGCAATTAGCCTCAAGATTTGATATCTGGGCTGAAGCACAAAAAGATAATGGTGATTTCGAGTTTATCAGAGGTTTTGATTATGCTTACGAAAGCGACCTTAAAGACGCCATTGAATTAATGGAGAGCTTCAACTCTATTAAAAATAGTGACAAGCACAAAGCCAACGGTAACAGATACGATAAAGATTTAATCATTGATGCAATCACCAAAGGGCAATCACAAAGTTATATTTCTGAGAAATACGGCTTATCACGTAGTCAATACTACAAGATTAAAGCGTCTGTGTAAGTCTGTGAGAATGAGTGAGACTCAAAGATGAGTTACCCTATTGCTAAGGTGTCTCACTCCCTCTGTAACCCGCATGGTTACTGGCCTCAGAATGGCTATTTTGGCAGATTTAAGATGTGTTTTTATAGGATTTTAAAAATGAATAATTTCCCACTACAGATTTTTATTGATACCGACACCGCCATGATGATTCAGGCTTTCACTGATGTAGGTGTTAGCATTGACTTTGATAAGTTGTTAGAGTTAATGGCTGATAATGCGGAAAGCATCTCTGACTTTATTCACTCGGTGGAGTTTAACGAGCCTCGAATGATGTTACCAATTACAGACAGTAATATGAAAAGATTGGTTATTGAGCAAACGAACAAATACAGCGTTAGCCCTGAAAGATATCTCAAGGCAGCTATAGCAATTTTGTACGCTGACAATATTTTGGTGACGGATTCGAAGGTGGTACATTAATGGAATTGGTGATTATCTGTTTTGTATTGGTTGGTATGATTGCAGGTGCGTCTGTTAAAGTATAGATTGTTATCAATCTGTTAAAAGCTGTTGACAAACAACCTTGAGCATGACATAATTGTATATATAGGAAGAGCAATTTTTCCTAAAATCATATTTTCAATAATCCGATGGATGGATATTCTGAGTTGGAAAGGTGCAATGCTTTTCGTCATGGCCTCTCTTATATAACTTGAGAGGCTATCTCAAAAAGTCTTTGTTCATTCGTTTGAATCCTTTACAGCTTTGCCCTGACTCATGATTAGGGCTTTCTTTAAGAGTTTTTAAACAGGGCTTTTAAAGAAAGTTTTTCCTGAAACTTCGTTAACGTTATAAAGCAAACCTCCAAAGCCCTTCACAGATTATGTTTAGGGCTTTTCTTAATAGAGCATCTTTAATAAATCGTTAAGTTATCTTCTAAGTGTATTGGCGTTGAAGGTGCTCTATTAAGAAATAACCACACTTAGAGGAAATAATAATGACAAATGATTTGTTTATTAACGGTCGAAAGATTGATAGCTTCGGTGACTGGTCGCCACAGACTGAACATCCAGCTATCACTATTCAGCGTAAAGAACACGATGAAAGAATTGCACTTGAGCAAGAGTTAAAGATGTCACCAAAGGTAATTTCCTTTGTGTCTCCTGAGCCTCAAGAGATGCCTGATGTATGCAAAACTGAAGCATTACTTGAGCTTGAGCGTGAATATTACCCACTGCTGAAAGCACAAAGAATTAAACTTGATATTGCTTACGACAATGTTAAGAACTTCGAAGAAACCTCGAAACCTTCAGAGTATGATATTGCTTACGAGATTAAGTCAAACCCATTTATCTATTATGAAGGAAACTTTAATGATGGTTTTGGTACAGCGGTCGAAGACGTTCCAAAAGTTCTTCAAAGTATCCCTGAAGGGTTCCGGTTAATTGATGTCAGACAAGCATTAAGGGGTTCTGGTCAATTTATTCTGATGACTGATAAAACAGATGAAGAGATTCTTCAGTTAGCTGAAGCTAATTTGACTAAGCATTATTCCGGTAAACTGGATAAGTTAAAGCAAAAGCTTAAAAAAGAACTTGATACTATGAAAGAACTTGTTAGTGAATATGAGTCGCAGAAGAAGATTGCTTTGATGGCTGATATTGAGCAGTTAACGAAGATTTCTCAGAAGTATAGCAAGGCACTTTGATTATGAATTAAAGAGGTGATTAATGTTTGAAGAACGTTTAGAGACTATTCGGTCTGTTTGTGAAAACTTAAAGTTACAAACTAAGCCAGCCTTAAGAATTAAAAACAAACATCATGTTATCACCTCACACAAACCAAAAACACGCAAGATTCCAAAGTGGTGTATCGACCGTATTCCTTCTGATGCTCAAATCATAGGTGAAACGGAATTACATTATCTTGTCCGACATTAAAAAAGAATTGGTTGGGTAAATACGGGGAGAGATTAACCTTAATTGGTTGGTCCTCTCCTTTTTCGTATATGAACACTTAAGAGGTGAAAAATATGAATGAGCAAATTCACAGTTGATAGTTTTATCGTTGAGCTAGGCTTCAATGAGAATGTTATTAAAGGTCTGCAAAGAGTTGAAAAGGCAGCTTTGCAGTCAGCACAAAGAATTGAACGTAATTTGAATAGAGCGTTTAAGGTCGATACCAAGCAACTTGACAGCAATCTGACAAGTTCTTTGAAGTCAATGGAAGGGAAAATTAATAAGACCTTTGACCGTCTGGAAGCTAGAGCAAAAAATACTAAAGCTTTCCGTTTCACAAGTCAGGTTAATGATGCTATTAATCCTCCAAAAAAATCAAAGCCAAGAAGAGTTACTAGTGACCGAGCTATTACAGCGGCTTATTCAGCGAATATGACCAAGCTGAAAGGTCTTAACCCAATTGTCGAGAAATACATTAAGAGCCAGTTTTACGCATTAAGTAGTAAAGCTGGTCAGATGGATAACACCAAGTTTAATGAAGCCCTTGCTAAACTAAATTCAAGTGTACGAGAAGCAATTGCTAAAGCCAGAGGTCATACATCCACCAGCATTAATAGTGACAAAGCAGCTAATAGTCTTGATAGTCTGTCTTCAGCAGCAGTTAAAACAGCAGGTGCATTTATCTCAATGCAGGCTGTATTAGCCAGTTATCAGAAGATTATGGAAATTGGCCTTCAACGTGCAAGTGCTGAACGTTCAATTGATTTCGTATTTGATAAAGATGCAGGTCAAGTAAAAGAGTTCACAAAGTCATTAGCTCAAACAACGGGTTTAGATATCGCTGAACTGCAATCACAGTTTGCTGGTTTCGGTGCTTCAGCTAAAGAGTCTATGGGTATTCAAGGTTCTGAAGAACTTTTTAGAAATATGATTGGCTATTCTCGTTTAATGGGTCGAAGTGAAGAAGAGATTAAGCGAGCACTGACAGCATTATCACAGATGGCTGGTAAGGGTCAGATTATGGCTGAAGAGCTTAAGGGGCAACTAGCTGAAGCTGTTCCTGGTATGGTTCAGGTATTCGCTAAAGCAACCGGAAAGAGTGAACAGGAATTATTTGATGCCATGAAGAAGGGGGCTTTAAAATCTGCCGATACTCTTCAGAAGGTCACTCAGGAACTGAATAGACAAATCACCGCTAAAGGTGGCTGGAAAGCCATTTCAGAAAGTACACAGGCACAACTAGGGAACTTGAAAAACTCTTGGAATACCACGCTTGATAGTATCTTCAGAGGTTCTGAAAATGGTCTGCAAGATTTTACACGAAGCCTAACAACGCTTTTAAATGCTCTTGGTGGAAGTGGTAAGAGTCTTGGTGAATCTCTTGGTAGTCTCATGACTTCTATGTCAAGTGGTGTCGATAGTCTGACTGATATTAGTTACAGAGTGAGAGCGTTCTTTGATGAGGTGACATTAGCTTACCGTGGTTTAACCGATGAGCAAAAGAAAGTAGTTGATGCTTTAGGTTCTGGCTTGATTAATAGTTTAAAAGTCTTGGCTGGTGTTATTGCTGTAAATAAAGTTGTTGGTGTAACCAGAAGTATTTACGGGCTTATGACTGCTATCACAAGATTAGGTCAGGTCGCTGATACAACAGCGGATAACGTGAATAGAAAGAATGGAAAACCATCAAGACTAAACCCTATGAATATGCTATTAGCTGGTAGTGCTATCTATGCAGGTTATGAAAGATTAGCTTCTACACCTGAACGAATGGAAGCACAAGCTAAATTACCAGAGCTGGCTAAAGAATCTGGACTTAAGCCAGTATTTACTATGGACGATGTGAAAGGTTGGTTTAATAGTGCAGCTATGAATCTTGCTAACTTCCAGCATCCAGAATTAATCACCATGAGACAAGATGCGGCATTAACGAATACGGATATCCAAAGCCTGAGAGATGAAATTAGTGCTTTGAGCAAACGTATTCAGGAGCCTGTGAAAGTTTCACTTGGTGGTGAAGTTGCCATTAAACCAGATGAAACCAGCTTTATGACCTTTAGCAGTAATATCTACGACCAATACGCAGAAGCTACGCTATTAAGTTCATCATTCCCAGAAGATGATTGATAATAGTCGAATGCTACGTGATTTCTTCTGAACAGATACCAACATCAAAAATTAGATTTCACGTAGCTCACGCTTAACAGAATAGGAATAACAACAATGTTTGACACAAAGCAAATTAGATACTCAGGTAAAGATGGTATCTATTTTCACCTTAGAGATAATGTAGAATCTTTTCTTGCCTTAACAGCTACTGAACAGATGGACTATGACTCACCGATGATGGTGACAACTCAGGCTATGCAATCGGGGCAAACTATAACTGATAATGTTCAGAGAGCACCTAAGACCATCTCTATTAGCGGTGTTGTAGTGGTTGATTCGACGGGTTCAGTTCTATTAACCAGACAGGGGCAACTTGTAGAAACCTTTATTTCTACGGTTGAACAATGGCGAGACCAGAAGCAAATCATCACTATTGTTTGTAGAGATGGAATAGCTATCACTGATAGTATCATTACTCAGTTTAAAGCGAGTAAAGAGCATACCATTGCTAATGGTCTTCGTATTCAGATGACCTTCCAAGGTGTAGAGTTTCGTTCAATCGTAGGACAAACTGATATCTCGGCTGCGACTGGAAAGGCCGCTACCACGAATGATGGTGGTGCTACTTCTAAGAAGAATACAGGGAACACTACAACGAGCCTTGGAAGCCCTATGCTGACCTGTAAAGAGCTTTTTAGCTATTCGGCAAGTGAGTTATCAGATGAAGCGCTAAAAGCCCGTGTAACGTGCTCTAAGAGCGTTAGCGTTAAAAATGGTGAGAGCACCTTCACAGCCTCAGCTAATGAGCAAGCTTCAAAGGTGCTTAAGTCGGGTAATGCTTTACGGAAGTTTAGTGTGAATCCTAACAAGCGCTACTGACGATAGAATCTCAACTATATGATAACCTCATCAACATCTATCAACCCCCTCTCAGTGACTTCAGAAAGCGACTGTATAGCCTCTGTAACGTCCTCTGAGGGGGTTTCTGTTATTGGTAGGTCAATTACCTTACCGTTGTGAAAAGTTACTTTACATCGACGTTTAGCAGTATTCAAAACGACCTCTTTAACAGCACTTTTGATTATCAGTTGTGCTTCAATCCTTCCCGCCTTTGTAGTCAAGTCACAATCAGACAAACACCCCACATCAATAGATTTAAGGCGTTGTGTCTCCTTCTCGATATCCGCATCAACCTGTGATAGCTCACCTTTTAACTGTTTTAGTTTGCTGGTAATAGCGGACAAGTCTTCAATTTCAAGTGATAGCTGTACCAGCTTTTCAATATTGCTTGAGATGTGTTCACGGTGTAGCTTCAGTGTGTCTATGGTATTCGTCATATCGCTATCAAATCGGTCTATACGGGATAGCAGGGCAAGTAATGTACCATCGGTTTGCTTACGTGACAGCCCTTTGGCATTGCAACGGTTTTCATTTCGAGAAGGACAGCGATATATACCGCTTCTTGTATCGCTAAAGCCTGTGATAATCAGAGCATGACCACATTCAGAACAACGGATAACACCTTTGAAAAGATTCACACTCAATGGTTTATCTGAAGCAGGCTTTCTTCCATAACGAGAATATGATAGTTGCTGGACTTTGTAGAAATCAGTCTCAGGGATGATAGGGGGGAAATAACCAGCTATCTCCTCACAGCCTTTAGGTGTGAAGTAACCAATTACAGAGCGATTTTTCAGAAGGTCTTGCACTGAGGTTTGACCAAACTTACCTGCTTTGTACTGGTTAAGTGTCTGGTGACCTTCATCATTAAGAGTCCTGACAATCTCCCAGATAGATTTGCCCTCTAACCGTAGCTGAAAGCACCTCTTCACAGTTTCTACCTTCTCAGGTATTACAGAGAAGCTTTTACGGTCATCATTAAGCTTAAGCCATGCAGGACAACGCTTAGAAACTTTGATACCAGCTTTAGCAGCTTCTTTCTTTGCATCCCATGCAGCTTGTATACGCTCAGACTTCCTCAAACTTTCCTCATGCGACCGCTGCATTATCAAAATGCTTTTAATCAGAGCTAACGGGTCTTTAAGAGATTCCCTTGTGTAATGTTCACCATCGGACAGGGTGACTACATCTACACCAGAGCGAAGAATGTTTCTGAGTAGCTCGCTTGCTTGGCCTACGTCCTGACGTGAGAGGCGGTCAAGAGATTCTATCAAGAGCGTATCACCAGCTTTAACAAGCCCTTTCTCGATAGCGGTTAAAAAGTCACCTAAGCCACCTTTCAAGTGCTTACCAGTGAATCCACTCACACCTAAATCACGAAAAGATAAATCTTGGTCAAGGTAGTACTCAGGATGAGCCTTAAGCCAGTCATTAACCATCTTAGACTGTCTGCGTAGTGAGTCGCCTTTGGCTTGTCGCTCAGAACTGAATCTGATGTAGCTGATTACACGTTTCATTCTTTACCACCATAAAAACTAATAGCGCGATTGTATCGCTTTAGGTGGTGTATTTAAACGTGTCTGATGAAAATCACCCGATTAACGCCGCGCTGATGTAAACCGCGATTAAGCGTTTGTTCC
>JACXXQ010000961.1_pt1 | contig 11425 bp, 8 predicted proteins | sample 8621361 | NCBI WGS metagenome assembly JACXXQ01 (sample SAMN15503820, study PRJNA645414) | gut metagenome | isolation source: feces | host: Bos taurus | place: USA | collected 2016 | reverse complement strand
TCCGCACCTGTGCCAATTCGTCACTGAATGCGGAAATCGTCATCTGTTTATCCATAAGTTTATTATATCACACTTGGCGGTATCTGGCACTTTTTTCTGTGCGGTATTGCCCAAATGCTATTTTTTTGCAGAATGCCCTTCCTCTCTTGCTTTTTCCCTGTATCACTACTATAATGTATGCTGATTTCTTATCACATTCTCCGCACCCTCTTCTTACACCAACGACCGGAAAAGGAGATGCTTATCCGATGAAGCGCGCTGCCATTCCCCTGATCCTGCTGGTGTCTGGATTTGTTCTGGGGCTGCTGTGTTCCGTATCGCTGCGGCACCCTGCCGCCGCCACGCCCGCTGCCGTGATTCAAAAGGAAGAGACTCCCTCGGAATCCGCGGTAAACACGACCAGCCTGCTTCACACTGCCGCCGCGGTCACCAACGCCTTGCATGACCAGGACTACGAGACTCTGTCCACCTATGTGCATCCCACCCGCGGGGTGACCTTTACCCCCTACTCCACGGTAGCCCTTCAGCGCGACCAGAACTTTACCGTCGATCAGATCAAGAATCTGTCGTCGGATACCAGCACCTACACCTGGGGCTATGAGGACGGCCGGGGCGAGTCCATCCAAATGACCATGTCGGAGTATTTTGCCCGCTTTGTCTTTGATGCGGACTATACACAGGCCCCTAAGGTGGGCGTGGACCAGATCATCACCAGCGGCAACGCCCTGGAAAATCTGACCGAGGCCTACCCAGACTGCCACTTTGTAGATTTCTGCTATCCCAGCCGGGACCCTGCCAACGAGGGACTGGATTGGTGTTCCCTCAAGCTGGTGTTCCTGGGAGAGAAAACTTCCTGGTATTTGGTGGGTGTGGTCCACGGAGAGTGGACCATCTGATGCACCCAAGATCATCCTTCAGCCGAAGACGGCTTTCATATTAGAAAGAGAGGCTTGCCGATACTGTGAAAATCATCATTATAGGCACCGGAAAAGTCGGTTTTTCTCTGGCGGAGCAGCTTTTGAACGAAAAGCATGACATTACTATCGTGGACACCCAGGACAGCGCCCTGCACCGCGCCACCGACGCGCTGGACATTATGAGCGTCAAGGGCAACGGCGTATCCACCGACACCCTGCGGGAAGCGGGAGCAGAGGACGCCGATCTGCTGGTGGCTGCCACCAACTCCGACGAGGTGAACATGGTCTGCTGTCTCACCGCCAAGCACCTGGGAGCCAAGTACACCATCGCCCGCATCCGCAACCCGGAGTATAACCTGGGCCTGCACGAGCTGAAAAAGAACATGGGCATCGATATGGTCATCAACCCGGAAAACGCCACGGCGGTGGAAATCTCCCGCCTGCTGCGCTTCCCCTCGGCGGCCAACATTGAGACCTTCTGCCGCGGCCGGGTGGAGCTGATGGGCTTTCGCCTGCAGGAGGGGGACTTCCTGGTCAACCAGCCCCTTCACGCCCTGTCTGCCCAGGTCAAGCAGCTCTCCCTGCTGGTGTGTGCCGTAGACCGGGACGGCGAGGTCACCATCCCCAACGGCTCCTTTGTGCCCCAAGTGGGGGACAAGCTTTATCTCATCGGCCGCCCCACCAGCCTGGACCAGTTCTTCCGCCTGCTGGGCCGGTACAGCCCCAAGGTAAAGACGGTATTCATTGTGGGCGGCGGCAAGATCTCGGTGTACCTCACCGCCATTCTGGAAAAGATGAAGATGCGGGTCAAGATCGTGGAGCTGAGCGAAAAGCGCTGCCGTCTGGTCAGCGAGATGATGCCCCGCACCACCGTCATCTGCGGCGACGGCACCGACCAGGAGCTGCTGGAGTCTGAGCGCATGTCCGCCGCCGACGCCTTTGTCGCCCTCACCGACCGGGATGAGGACAACCTGATCATCTCCCTGTACGCCATGCAGCAGGGCATGCACAAGGTGGTCACCAAGTGTAACCGCCAGAACTACACCGGCATTGCCCGGGCCGTGGGTCTGGACAGCGTCATCTCCCCCAAGCTTATCACCGCCGCCCAGATCCTTCAGCTGGTGCGCGGCATGCAGAACTCCCAGGGCAGCGTGATGAACACCCTCTACCGCATTGCCGACGGTAAGACTGAGGCCATGGAGTTTACCGTCGGCCCCTCCACCCGTCATCTCAATGTGCCCCTGCGGGATCTGCATCTGCACAAGGGCATCCTCATCGCCGTCATCATGCGGGATGGCGAGATCATCATCCCCGAAGGTTCCTCCTGCATCCAGGAGGGTGATTCGGTCATTATCATCTCCCGTGACCGGCCCATCCAGGATCTCAATAACATCTATGCCGAGGAGGACGCAAGCTTTCTCCTGACTGGAGGCAAGGATGAACATTAAGCTGGTTTTTAAGCTGCTGGGCCGGATTTTGTCCATGGAGGCCGCCGTGCTGGTGCTGCCCATGGCGGTAGCTCTGCTCTACCACGAAAGCCCCATGCCCTTTGTGTGGAGCATTCTGGTCATTTTGTGCATCAGCCTCCCCCTGTCCTTTCTGCCCGCAGAGCGGCACTTCCACGTGCGGGAGGGCTTTGTGTCGGTGGGACTGCTGTGGCTGCTCACCGGCGTGGTAGGCGGACTTCCCTTCTATTTTTCCGGCTATTTCAACTCCTTTATCGACTGCGTGTTTGAGGCCTCTTCCGGCTTCACCACCACCGGAGCTACCATTCTCACCAACATTGAGGCCCTGCCCTACGGCATCCTCTTCTGGCGCGCCTTCACCCACTGGCTGGGCGGCATGGGCGTGCTGGTGCTGGTCACCGCCATCGTCCCCTCCCTGGGGGTGCGGCCCCACTACCTCACCCAGGCGGAGACCCCCGGTCCGGTCTTTTCCAAGCTGGTGCCCAAGCAGTCTCAGACCTCCAAGATCCTCTATCAGATGTATTTCGCCCTCACGCTGGCAGAGGTCATTTTGCTGAAGATCTGCGGTCTGCCTCTGTATGACGCCCTCATTCACTCCTTCTCCACCGCCGGCACCGGCGGCTTCTCCAACCGCAATCTCAGTGTGGGCGCCTACGGCAATCCCACTGCCGAAATCATCATCGCCATCTTCGCCCTGCTCTTCTCACTGAACTTCGGCCTGTATTTCCTTCTGCTTCAGCGCCGGTTCAAGGAGGCGCTCAAGAGCGATGAGGCCCGGTTCTTCCTGCTGCTGGTGGCGGGCTCTACCGCGCTGATCACCATCAATATCATGCCCATCTATGAGAACGTGTGGGACAGCCTGCGCTACGCCTTCTTCCAGGTGGCGTCCATCATCTCCACCACTGGCTTTGCCACGGCGGACTTTGTGCTCTGGCCCCACTTCTCCCAGATGATTCTGGTGATCCTCATGTTCTGCGGCGCCTGCGCCGGCTCTACCGGCGGCGGCATCAAGTGCTCCCGGGTGGTCATGCTGCTGCGCTCCATCCGCCGGGAACTGCACCGCATTGCCCATCCCCGCTCGGTGGAAGTGGTGCGTCTGGACGGAAAGCCGGTGGATGAGAGCACTCTGCACTCCGTGCTGGTGTTTATCGGCTTTTATATTCTGATCATCCTCACTGCCGCTTTGGTGGTCTCTCTGGATAACGTCCCCTTTGACGTCTCCTTCTCTGCCGCCCTCACCTGCGTGAGCAACGTAGGTCCCGGTTTGGCAACCATCGGCCCCTCCGGCAATTTTGCCGCCTTCTCCCCGCTGAGCAAGGTGGTCCTCTCCCTGTGTATGATCATCGGCCGGTTGGAGATCTTCCCCATCCTGGTTCTGTTCAGCCGCCACACCTGGCGCCGCAATTAGCATTTCGCCTGTTTCTGCCCGCAGTGTTCTGCTGCGGGCATTTTTTGTGCCTCAAGACTGCGTTTTGCACAATCCGTCCTTGCATTCTATCCTCGGTATGGTAAAATGATGATAAGAGGCCTGTAATTTTCTGTATTTTTTGGTCGTTTCCAACAAGTGCAGGCTTTTATATCCAAAGAAAGGGCGTGTTTTTATGGAGAACCTGTACTGGCTGGGCTTTGCGGGCGCACTGGCTGCCCTCCTTTTTGCTCTGCAGCAAAAGGGGCGGGTCATGTCCTATTCGGAAGGGACCCCCGCCATGCAAAAAATTGCCGGGGCTATCCGCTCCGGCGCCAATGCCTACCTCAAGCACCAGTACGCCACGGTGGCCAAGGTCTTTGCTGTGGTCTTTGTTCTGCTGCTGGTCATGGCCTTCGGCACGGGCGGACAGATGCTCTCCCGATTCACTCCCTTTGCCTTTCTGACCGGCGGCATCTGGTCCATGCTGGCCGGTCTGGTGGGCATGAAAATTGCCACCAATGCCAACGCACGCACCGCCCAGGCCGCCAGTGAGAGCCTGAACCGGGGACTGCGGGTGGCCTTCTCCTCGGGCTGTGTCATGGGCTTTACCGTGGTGGGCCTGGGACTGCTGGACATCTCCCTGTGGTTTGTCATCCTGCGCCTGGGGGCCGGGATCAACGACCCGGTGACGCTGGGCAATATCATGGTGATGAACGGCATGGGCGCCTCCTTTATGGCTCTGTTCGCCCGGGTGGGCGGAGGCATCTACACCAAAGCTGCCGACGTAGGTGCTGACCTGGTGGGCAAGGTGGAGGCGGGTATCCCGGAGGACGATCCCCGCAACCCCGCCACCATTGCGGACAACGTGGGCGACAACGTAGGCGATGTGGCCGGCATGGGTGCTGACCTGTATGAGTCCTACGTGGGCTCCATCCTGGCCACCTTCGCTCTGGGGGCCAGCGCGGGCTACGGCTGGAACGGGCTGATTTTGCCCATCCTGCTGGCGGTGTGCGGCATTTTTTGCTCCATTGTGGGCAGCTTTTTTGTCAAAACCGAGGAGAACGCCTCCCAGAAATCCCTGCTGCGCTCCCTGCGCACCGGCACCTATCTGGCGGCTGCTCTCTCTGCCATCGCCGCCGCTCCCCTCACCTACTTCCTGCTGGGCCACTGGGGCGTCTACGTGGCCATTCTGTCCGGGCTGGCCGGGGGCTGCGCCATCGGCTACTTCACCGAATATTACACCTCCGACACCTATAAGCCTACCCAGCGGCTGGCTGCCGCCTCCGAGACCGGCGCGGCCACCGTGATCATCGGCGGCATCTCTCTGGGAATGCTGTCCACCATCGCCTCCATCCTGGTGGTGGCCATCGCCATCCTGGTCAGCTTCTACGCCGCCGGGGGAGCCTCCTCCTTTAACCAGGGGCTCTACGGCATCGGCATCGCCGCCGTAGGCATGCTGTCTACCCTGGGTATCACCCTGGCCACCGACGCCTACGGCCCCGTGGCCGACAACGCGGGAGGCATTGCGGAGATGTCCGGCCTGCCCGAGTCGGTCCGGGAGCGTACCGACGCTCTGGACTCTCTGGGCAACACCACCGCCGCCACCGGCAAGGGCTTTGCCATCGGCTCGGCCTCCCTCACCGCTCTGGCCCTGCTGGTGTCCTATGTGAACATCGTGCAGACCAAGACTCCCGAGGTACTGGACCTCACCCTCACCAATCCGCTGATGCTGGTGGGGCTCTTCATCGGAGCCATGCTCACCTTTGTCTTCTCCGCACTCACCATGAACGCAGTGCAGACTGCCGCCCAGTCCATCGTGGTAGAGGTACGCCGCCAGTTTAAGGAGATCGCGGGCATCATGGAACATGAGACTGACCCGGACTACGCCTCCTGCGTGGCTCTATGCACCAAGGGCGCGCTGCGGGAGATGGTAGTCCCCGCCCTGCTGGCCATCGTGGTGCCTATCCTCACCGGCCTTATCCTGGGCCCCATCGGCGTGGTGGGTCTGCTGGGCGGCGTGTCGGTGACCGGCTTTGCCATGGCGTTGTTCATGTCCAACGTGGGCGGCGCCTGGGACAACGCGAAAAAGTACATCGAGGCGGGCCACCACGGGGGCAAGGGCTCCGACTGCCACAAGGCCGCCGTGGTGGGCGACACGGTGGGCGACCCCTTTAAGGACACCTCCGGTCCTTCCCTCAACATTCTCATCAAGCTGGTGTCCACGGTGTCCATCGTGTTCTCCGGATTGGTGGTGGCCTTTCACATTTTGTAATGTTTCTCCCTGATATCACAAAGAGGACCCGGCTCAGGCCGGGTCCTCTTCTGTTTCCTCACTGATCCAGTTAATGGAGGCCTGGGCTGTCTGGAAACTTCCTGATCTCCAAATTCCAAGCTTTTCATACTCTTCCGCCGTCATCAGGGGGTAGTTCCATAATCCCACCTGGTGAGTATAATTCATCCAGGACTGCAAAATCTTGCTGTTCTCCCCGGTACTCATGGGATAGGTGAGATAGCCCCGGCAGTTCTCCCCACCCAGCGGGATAGAAAACAGCGCCATGAACAAGTGCTTTTCTGTCGGGCTCCAGAAGATAGAATTTGTAGTGAACACTTCCTCCTCCAGGCGGTAGTAGTCCCCCAGATAGGTCGTTCCATCCTTGTCATAGAGCAGCCGCCCGGTGACGGTTCCCTCCATGTGAACACCCTCTACGCCTGTGTGTGCCGCAGACTTGAGAGCAATGCACTCGGTGGTGCGGTACTTGGGCTGGACCTGCCACTGGAAGTGGTGGATGATCTTCCACTGCCTGCCTGGAAGCTCCACCGCCAGGTTGGTCACCTTCAGCTCTTTTACTACATATTCGCTGTAATAGACCCCCGTGGAGGTGTACATCATCTTCCCATTGTTAAAGGGCGCTTCAGTTACCTCCGCCTCCACTCTCAGGGCCCCCTCCAGGCTGGACAAGTCCTCCGCTGACAGGTCGTCGGCCACCTGCTCCGGCATCCCCAGCTCCACCAGGTTGGAGCGGATCTCCTCCAGGCCCGCCTGCTCCCCTGCCGGCCTTGGCGACCACTCCATAGGATAGCGGCTAAAAAGGAGGGTGGCCGCCGAAATGCACACCAGCAGAGCAGCAAACCAAGTGATCCAGATACTTCGGTCAGATACCCGCACCGGGGCGGGCTGTACCTGATAGCCTGCCTCGTCCAGCAGATGGGCAAACTTACTCAGGCTGCGCAGGATCAGGATATAGACCACCAGGAGAGCTCCTACAATAATCAGCCCCTGGACATTCAGCAGGGCAAATGCAGCCAGCACCAGATAGAACCAGATGAGCGCTCCGGCGGCTCTCGCCTCGGCCGGCTGTCCCGCCCGGCGGCGTACTTCTATGATACCCTGCCACAGGCAGATATACTGGATCAGCGGAAGCATCAGTCCAGAATAGGACAGCCAGCTAAGGGGCTGTTCTGAAACCCAGATGGTGGCATTGAGTATCAAACCAGCAAACTGAAATGCCGCCTGGATCAAACTGATGACCCAGCAGGCAGTAAAGCACCGATTCTCCCTCCGCAGCGCCCGAAAGCCCAGCCACAGCAGTACCGTACCCACAGCCACCATCAGATCCTTTACGATCCAAACATTCAAGGTACACGTGGTCAGTCCGATGCCCCAGACAATGCGGTGTATAGGCCGCCGACACCGCATCCAGGGCATCCGGCTCCCCGGCTGCCAGGCGGCGTACCGCCTCCTCTCCCTTCATGGCCCTCACCTCCTCCTGCGCGCCTCTATTCTATTATACACGGCCCGCCCGGTTACCCCACGGCGTTTTTCCAAAATATTCGTTTCTCTCCTCCATTTTCTTGGTTCTTTTTCCTCTTGTTATTTTCCTACTAATTTAGTAGGATAATAGTACCGAATGGCACTCCGAAAAACGGGCAAAACTACTGCCAACTGGAAAGGAGCGTTTATACTATGATCAACGTACGAAAGGCCGCGGTGATCGGCTGCGGTTTTGTGGGAGCCTCTATCGCTTTCAGCCTGATGCAGAAGGGCATTTTCTCCGAGCTGGTGCTCATTGACGCCAACCGGGAAAAGGCGGAGGGCGAGGCTATGGACCTGAGCCACGGTCTGCCCTACACCGCCTCCATGCGCATCTACGCCGGGGACTACGACGATGTGGCCGACTGCGCCATGGTCATCGTCACCGCCGGAGCCAACCAGAAGCCCGGCGAGACCCGCCTGGACCTGATCGGCAAGAACGTGGCTATTTTGAAGAGCATCATTCCCCAGCTCACCAGCCGGAATTTCAAGGGCATCCTGATGATCGTGTCCAATCCGGTGGATGTGCTCACCTACGCCGCTTGGCGGCTGTCCGGCCTGCCTGCCCACCGGGTGATCGGCTCGGGCACCGTGCTGGACACTGCCCGCCTCAAGTACCTGCTCAGCCAGGAACTGGGGGTGGATAGCCGCAACGTCCACGCCGCCATCATCGGCGAGCACGGAGACAGCGAGCTGGCAGTGTGGAGCAGCGCCAACATTTCCAGCGTGGATCTGGCCCAGTTCTGCACCCTGCGTGGCATCCAGGACCAGGCCGCCCTGCGGGACAAGATCTACCACGAGGTGCGGGACAGCGCCTATGAGATCATCCAGCGCAAGGGTGCCACCTACTACGGCATCGCCATGGCGGTCTCCCGCATCGCCGAGTGCGTCATGAAGGACGAGCACGCCATGCTCCCCGTGTCGGTGCTGCTGGAGGGCCAGTACGGCCTGGACGGCCTGTGCCTGAGCGTCCCCTCCATCGTGGGAGAGAACGGCGTGGAAACCGTGCTGGAGATCCCTCTGGACGAGAAGGAGCACCAGGCCCTTCTGTCCTCCGCCCAGCAGCTCAAAGAGGTCATCGCCACCCTGGACCTGCCCTAATTTTCATGAAAAAGCCGGAGAGCGACAGGTATCCCAGCATAAGAACAACAAACCGATTTTGCGTATCGAAACAAAGGCGCCTACGAATTTTTCGTAGGCGCCTCTATTTTCATGAGACCCCAGTTGTTTGCATCGAAACTTCATGATTTCGTGATTTTTATTTGTCTTTTAGAGCCACACCTGTTATACTGGAAAATAGAAGAAATTTAGGAGGTGCAGGATGGCTATCAGCTATAATCGGCTGTGGAAGCAGCTGATCGACCATGGTTGGAGCAAGACTGACATGATGCACCGTGCAAACATCAGCACCAATGTGTTAGCGCGATTGAGCAAGGGCGAGCCGGTCTCGATGGACAGCATGGAAAAAATCTGTACTGTGCTGGGGTGCAACATCGGAGACGTGATGGAATTTATTCCCGATACAGAAAACGGAGGAACAAACCCATGATAACAGGCGTGATTAAAAATAAAGTAGACAAAATCTGGACTGACTTGTGGGCGGGCGGCATCACCAACCCCCTCACCGTCATCGAGCAGATGACCTATCTCATGTTTATCCGCTCTCTGGACGAAAAGGAGCTGGAGACGGAAGAATTTGAACACATGACCGGCGAGCAGATGGACAAAATTTTCCCCTCGTCTGCTGTGGGGCAGTCCATGCGCTGGAGCAAATTCAAGAACAACGACCCCCGGGACATTTACGATGTGATTTCCCGGCTGGTGTTCCCGGCCATCAAGAACATGAAGCACGGTCATCTGCCGGACTTCAACGACAAAGGCGAGCTGGTAGAGCTTACCGATGAGACCGAAGACGGCCCCCAGAACGAGAGCGCCTTTGCCCGCTACATGAGCGACGCCATGTTTCTGATTCCCACCCCCCAGGTGTTACAGAAAATTATCACCGGGCTGGACGACCTGTATGAGCACGACATTTCTGACCGGGATATGCAGGGTGACCTCTACGAGTACATGCTGAGCAAGCTGTCCACCGCCGGGCAGAATGGGCAGTTCCGCACCCCCAAGCATATCCGGGAGATGATGGTGGAGTTATTGCGGCCCACCCCGGACGATACCATCTGTGACCCGGCCTGTGGCACGGCGGGCTTTCTGGTGTCCGCTTCCGAGTACATCCGCCGTTACTATGAGGACACCATGACCACCGAACAGTGGGCGCACTTTGCCGGGGACGCGTTTACCGGCTTTGACACCGACCGCACCATGCTGCGCATCTCCGCCATGAACCTGATGCTCCACTCCATCAGCCACCCGGATATCGACTACCGGGACAGCGTGTCCAAGCAGAACCAGATCAGCGACCAATATACCATGTGTCTGGCCAATCCACCGTTCAAGGGCACCGTGGACGCGGAGAGCATCCACGACAATCTGAAAGCGGTGACCAACACCAAAAAGACCGAGCTGCTGTTTCTGGCGCTGTTTCTGCGGATGCTGAAAAAGGGCGGCCAGTGCGCCTGCATCGTGCCGGACGGGGTGCTGTTCGGCTCATCCAAGGCCCACAAAGCCATCCGCAAGGAACTGGTGGAGAACCATCAGCTGCGGGCCGTCATCTCCATGCCCTCCGGCGTGTTCAAGCCCTACGCGGGGGTGTCCACGGCAGTGCTGGTGTTCACCAAGACCGGCGCGGGCGGCACCGAAAACGTGTGGTTCTATGACATGAAGGCCGACGGCTTTTCTCTGGACGACAAGCGCAGCGAAATTTCGGACAACGACATCCCCGACATCATCCAGCGGTTCCACAACCTCGATCAGGAAGCCGACCGCCCCCGCACCGCGCAGAGCTTTTTGGTACCCCGGCAGGAGATTGCCGACAACGACTATGATCTGTCCATCAACAAATATAAAAAGGAAGAGTATGTGCCGGTGGAATATCCCCCGACAAAAGAGCTGATGAAAGACCTGCATGCGCTGGAGGCGGAGATCACCGCAGGGCTGGCGGAATTGGAGGGGATGCTGTGATGGCAAAGTTAGGAGATATTATAGAGCAAATCCGGGGGGTTTCATATAAACCAGCGGATTTGCATGATAATCTAAATAACAACAGTGTTATTTTATTGCGTGCAAACAACATTCAAAATGGAAAAATCGTGATTGATGATGTGGTATATGTTTCAAAAAATAAAGTAAGTGAATCTCAATATTTAAGGCAGGGAGACATACTTGTATGCACGTCTAGCGGCAGTAAGGAACTAGTTGGAAAGGCCGCATTTGTAGATAAAGACTTACCTATGGTATTTGGAGCGTTTTGCAAAGTTGTACGCCCTAAAATAGAATGCTGTGAATACATGGGACACTTCTTTCAGTCCCCTTATTACCGCAACCATATTTCAGCAGCATCAGCGGGGGCTAACATAAATAATTTGAGAAATGAACACATAGCTGATTTACACATTCCACTCCCATCTTTTGACGAACAGCGCAAAATTGCGGCGGTGCTGGATAAGGTCAGCCACCTGATTTCCAAACGCCGCCAGCAGCTTAACAAGCTGGATGAGATGGTCAAGGCTAGATTTGTGGAGATGTTTGGAGAGCCTATCTACAATAGTAAAGGGCTACCAACCGAACAAGGAATAAACTTTTTCAAATTATCAAATGGAAAGTTTCTGCCTGAATCAAAACGCTTTACTTCTGGTATTCCTGCTTACGGTGGTAACGGTGTTTCATGGTATACAGATGACCCCATGATAAAAAATAATACTCTTGT
>JACXXQ010000960.1_pt1 | contig 11445 bp, 20 predicted proteins | sample 8621361 | NCBI WGS metagenome assembly JACXXQ01 (sample SAMN15503820, study PRJNA645414) | gut metagenome | isolation source: feces | host: Bos taurus | place: USA | collected 2016 | reverse complement strand
TTCTTTCCTTTATGAATTAATTAGAGAGTTTATAAGTCTAATGCAAATTTCCGCCTGTATAACAATGTACTTCTACTGACATCATATTATCATTTGCAGGGAAAGTTACTGTCCATGTATTTTTTTCAGAAACAATAATACTTGAACTTCCCCACACATTAATATTATCTATACCAGCCGCCGGATATTCCTCCCCATCGAATGTAATAGTCCCTCTCATTACACGTATCGTTACAGTACCACCTTTCAGCACTTTAAACGTGCCACTTTGTCCGGTAAAATATTTCTCACCTGTAATCTCAGTACCTGAAGCTGTAACTGTTGCACTAAAATTAGAGTTAAAAGAAACGCGTACAGTTACATATTCCTTTGGAATAACTTTGTCAAACAAAGCAGTAATAGTACTGTTAAGACTATTATTTCTAAAAACTAAAATCTATATAAAAAAGAAAAAATGATTTACTATCTTTGCCAGAAAAAGAATAACTGAAAGTCCTGTCAAATGAGGAAGTATAGCGAGATTCTCTCAAAAAATGACACAATTAGATACTATCGCTGAGCAACTGAAGAGCTATATCAAGATAATATGCAGTCAACATCAACTTGTTCTGAAGGGCAATATCTATTTACACACATCATCTGAAGCAGTGTATGTTCCAATCCTACCAGCTATCAACCTAAAAAAACATTCCGAAAGAAAATTTGGAGGATTCTATGACATTCTAACAGACGAAATGGATGATGTCACAGTAAAGTCAGAAACGTTCATTGACTTTTTCGAAACAATATGCCAACGGAAAAATATCAGAAAGAACACAAGAATCTCATACACCCGTACGCTTGCAACACTGAAAGAATACGCACCTGAAGCACTATTTGTCGACATCGACAAGAATTATGTAAAAGGTTACGAGCAGTATCTTGTTTCACTAAATATGAAAAACAATACTGTTCTTAAAAATCTGAAGCACCTTAAAAAAGCGATCAATTCAGCTGCCTCACAAGAATATATTCAAAAAACAACCAAAGAACTGTTTTCCTTATGCACCATACGCCCTGAAAAGTGCAAAAAAGAGAACCTCAATCATTCTGAAGTACTACGACTGCATAATTATCTTATTTCCAATTTCCATTGTCTTCCCGATAGGGAAAAAGAAACACTTGCTGCATTCCTGTTCTCCTGCTATACGGGACTTAGGTACTCAGACCTGATCGATATACAATATTCCGACTTCCGAAGAATAAAAAACAAAAGATGGCTGTCTTTAAGAATGAAGAAAACAACACAACAGGTCACGATTCCCGTTGAACAACTGTTCAACGGCCGCGCACTTCAGATCGCAAGATTATTTCACCGGACACGGGGAAGACTTTTCTACCTTCCGTCAAACGCAATCTGTAACCGCATAATTAAGCGTACCTACCGGCAATTATCAGGAAAGAAGCAAATCTCATTCCATACAGCCAGACATACAGCTGCCACTCTTCTTTTATATTACAATGTACCTTTAAATACTGTTCAGTATATTCTAGGACACACCAGCATACGAACAACGGAGATATACGCAGAAACAAATGAGGCAACTATACACAATGCGCTCAAAGGAATTCGATTTAAAGAATTTGTATAAAAGGAAAAAGAGGCTATTTTGCCTCCTTTTCTCTTTTATCACCATTACAATAAATCAGTATAATATCATCCAGATTGGTGGTGTACTGCTTGCTGATGTGTTCGCATTTTAGGTGCCAGGACTTGTCTGTAGTGCCCTGGACAGCTACCTTAATGGTGTTGTGGCCGTTCTTGCGGTTTATAGCATCTATGGCAGCAGCCAGGCGTGACTGCTTATCACGGTCTATTGTATCAAACAAATTGGTCTGGATGGCAGAGTCAGGTACTATATTCCAGACAATGACACCGGCTTTCTTGTACTGGTAACCGCCCTCTTTGCGGAAATCCATACGGAGTGCCCGGACTGCAGTGCTTACAAGTTCCTGAAGGTCATTGGTCGGTACCTGCAGGTGGATGGTGCGGTTGATACAGTGCTGCGGAAGATCCAGACGGAAACGACTTGTATAGGCGAATACTGTTATCTCCGTGCAGCAGCTGTGCTGCATGCAGAGCTTGCGGACACATTCGGAAGAAAAGTTGGCGACAGCTTCCTCGAGGCTGGATAGTTCGGACAGACCGGAGTCAGGGAAACTGCGGCTGGTACAGATACTCTTTTTCTGCGGCAGTTCCTCGACATCGATACAGGATTCACCACGAAGTTCCTTCCAAGTGCGTACACCGGTAATTGTGAGTAATTTTCGCACAAAACTCTCGCTTTTCTGAGTGAAATCCCAGGCGGTATTTATACCGTAATAGCGCAGCTTATCCAAGCTCCGATGACCTATTCCCCAGACATCGCCAATTTCGAAGCCCTGCAGAGCCTTGATACGCTTTTTCTCAGAATCTATCATGCATACACCCTGATATCCCTTGTACTTCTTTCCGTAGCGGCTTGCCACCTTCGCCAGAGTCTTTGTCGGAGCAATGCCCATTGTAACCGGGATGCCTGTACCCTTGCCAATAGTGTTAACAATCTTATGCCCATAAGAAATCAGCTTCTCCCCTTCTCCGAAACCGGAAAGATCCAGGAACGCTTCATCGATCGAGTACTGTGTCAGTTCGGGCGTGAACTCGGACAGCAGCATCATTACCCGGCGGCTCATATCACCATACAGATTGTAGTTGGAACTGAAAACAGCCACATTGTTTGCCTCCAGGACTTCACGGATCTGGTAGAGAGGTGTACCCATCTTGATGCCCATTGCCTTGACTTCGTTGCTTCTGGCCACGACACAGCCGTCATTGTTCGAGAGAACAGCGACCGGTTTGTCACGAAGCTGCGGATTGAACACGCGCTCGCATGAGCAGTAGAAGTTATTGCAATCGACAAGGGCTATCATCTGCCTTTTCTAAGCTGTCTTTTTATGTTGTAGGTAAGAACTCCCCATATCAGGAAGTTGTTCTCCTCAGTAATCTTAATCGGAGTGTATTCCTCGTTAGCCGGAACGAGCCAGATACATTTCTCATTATCGTCAAAGCGAACCGTTTTAAGCGTGAACTCTCCATCGATGAAAGCCACAACGATGTCACCGTCATGAGGTTCCAGGGCTTTGTCTATGACTAGCAGGTCGCCGTCATCGATACCGCAGTCCTTCATGGAATCTCCGGAAGCACGGGCATAGAAGGTGGTGGCCGGATGGCGTATAAGTTCCCGGTTCAGGTCTATGCTGTCAGTCATGTAGTCCTGAGCCGGAGAAGGAAATCCAGCTCTCACACCCTGGTCTGCAAACGGCAATGACAGTTCACTGCTCAGGTCTGCGGAGTACATTATCAGCTTGATATCATTCATAACAGTAATCCTTTCTTTTGCATCTCTTCACGCACAAGTTCTCTTTCGCTCTTAGAAAGGTCGGCTAATCGGACATTCACCGGATTTTCTTTCTGATAGGCTCTAACATCCTCTATCAAAAGTTGAAAATCGTACAGAAACTCCTTTGTCGCTCCATGTTTGGCATATATGGCATGAGCCGTTTCTAGAATTTCCACAGTACAGCTATCATCGCCCTGGAAGACTATTGCCGGTACTTCGTTTCTCACACATTCTCTAAGTAATCTGATTTGGTCTTTCATTTTTAAGAACGTTACAATATCAGTGATTATTTTTTTTTCGGTTATTAATATATTGATATAATGTAGCCTTACTGACTCCTGTTGTCCTGGTTATCTCGGCTATCGTACAGGTTTGAGAGTCGTATAATTTCAATGCCAGCTCAATTGTTTTAGAGTCTTTTTTCGGACGACCACCTTTACGTCCACGTGCCCGTGCAGCTTCAAGTCCTTCTCTCGTTCTCAGTTGTGCAAGGTCGCGTTCAAACTGACTCAATCCGGCAAAAACGGTAAAGATGAGCCTTCCGTGTGGAGTTGTCGTATCAAACCATTGCTCTTTAAGCGATTTAATGTTTACTCCTATTTGGGATAATCTGTCTACCAAATCAATGAGGAATTTCGATGTTCGGCTTAATCTTGTCAGTTCAGAAACAATTACCATGTCACCAGGTCGAAGAGCATCAAGCATCCGATGAAGTTCCGGACGGTCATTACGAGTTCCGGAAGCCTTTTCTGAATAAATTCTTTCGCATCCTTCCCTTTCCAACTGATCAATCTGCCGGTCAAGATTCTGCTCCAGCGTACTTACTCGTGCATATCCGATTTTCATGTCTGAAAAGATATTATATAATGGGTTTATTGTACTTTGTTTTACAGACGGGTTTCCGGACAAATTTAAGCGTTTTTTCCGGAAGTGACAAGACTTCGGTTTCATAGTCTGAAAAACGACCGTTTTTTAGACTATACTTTGACGAATGTTCACTATCTTTGTCGCAGTATAAAGGATTTGAAAAAGCAGAAGAAAGGTGGGTTCCGTGCCGGTTCCGGCCGCAAGAGCAAATACGAGAACATTGAAACTTGTGTGATGAGAGTCCCGAAGTTTTTAAGAGGTGAAATCGAAATGTTCATTGAAGAAAAAATGATACAGTATGGCAAGCCTAAACATCAGACAAGTTATGATCTCACCAGCGAGCATAATAGGGAAGAAAAAAACTGATTAATCTCCGGAAGACAATGCAGGAAATCTCCCAAAGGAAGCATGAAGAATGAGGTCAATTCATTCTTCACCTCCTTGGATTTATAGGCTCATTTCTTCTTCATTTTCAGTTTTTTTCTGTTTCCCGAGAAAATCTATTCCATGTACAAAGTTATTTGTCATATTAATTTTTTCTTCAATTTCATGCTGCATTCTTTGAACAGCAGTCTTGAAAAAGAAATCAATAAGATATTCGTCCGTACCTTCTCTCCGGATGAATTTCAGTGCTGCAATATATTCTTCTCTTTTCTCTCGAGGAATGATCAGTATCGGCTGTTCTTTCTTCAATAGAATGAAGTTAGTAAACATTCTCCCTATACGCCCATTTCCATCCCGGAAAGGATGAAGATATTCATAGAACCCGTGAAACTTGGCAGCGATTATCATTGGATGTACCTCACCTGAATCCATTGCTTTTTGGGTGCTTTCCAACAGCAATGGAACACGCTTAATCAATTCCTTGTGATCTCCAAAGATTGTGTCGCCAGCGCACATATCTACCGTTGTATATTCACCAGGCCGAGAAGACTGATCGTCGTGTTTCGTACGGAATGCGAGCGTGTGTTCTGTTAGCAACCTATGTGTTTCCTTCAGAAGTTCTTCTGACAAAGGCTTATCCAGGTTCTTTATGAGATATTCATACGCCCGAAAATGATCAAGCATTTCAAACGCTTCCAGCAAGGTTTTCCCTTGTGGTATCATACCTAATCCTTTTTCCTTGAGTGTACGGGTTTCGTCGACGGAAAAGCTGTTTCCTTCGATGGCGCAGCTATGAGCTGAGAAAAGTATCTCATTGTATTCAATAAAGTCTTGTCTGCTAAAACCTTCAGAAACTATTTTTTTGTATCTGGCGACAAGATCATCATATAGAGCTATTTGCCTTTCATTCATAATTAAAATTTAACCCATTGGTTTAGATCAATTTCATTTGAATGAGACCAATAATCTTTGATTCTACTATAAATAGCTTCGATATTAGCCCCTTTTAAAGAATTAATTTTGTTAATAAATGCAGATAAATCCATATTAAGGATTGTTGCTCCTCCTTCATATTTCTCTGCATCCTCACAACATGCAATAAAAGCCCCTTTATTAGCACAAAACATTTCATCTGTTAATGTGCTATTAAAAGTATTAATCATGAACACCCATTCATCTACAGTAAATAATCCTTTAAGTTCACCTAACGCAACTAATCTTATGCGTTTCAATGTATTAATTTCACTTATAACTGCTTGATTAATACTCTCATTATTTCTAGTCAAATACTCTACCATTTCTTCTGGCAAACGGAGAGTTACATTCTTTGTTGCCATATTTAATGTAAATTCTTACATTATTAATAAACTAATGCATCTTCTATATAGGGATTGATGTCCCTTCCTAATTGATCTTTTACATTCTTTCTTTCCAATTCGATTTCCAATCCTTCCAGGTCTATACCTTTTTCGTTTGCAAGTTCTTTAACCTGATCTTCGTCTTTAGCAACTGCGTGATAAAGGATAGTATCATAATGATTTTCATCAAAAATATTATATGCGTTCATAATTCTATAATTTAAATGTGTATAATATAATCAGTATTTATTTCTCACTTATTTTTAGCCATATAGCTTTTTCAACTTCATTATATATCTCTATATTGGTTTCTTCAACCCAGTTAGACCAGTTCATAGACCACCATTCATAGATAGCGTCAGACGACATTTCTTCAAGTTCATCACTATAAAGGTTAACAAAAAATTCAGCAATCTGATTTAAGTTTTCTATTTTCATAATTGTTCTTTTTTTATGTTTGACTTATTACTTATTGTTTGACAATGCAAATATACTGCAAATATTTCTATTTGCAAAATAATTGCAGTAGTTTTTCAAAGTTCAAAACATATAAATGCAAAGAAGAAACACGCATTTATATTTCTATATATCTGTATTTCTGTATATCTATATTTCTGCGCATCTATATGTGTGGATATATAACTTACTATTCTGAGTATTTTTGAAAATTAAATCTCTCATTTATTGCGTAATACAAAATGTTGTATTACTTTTGTGATACAATATAATACAGAAAAAAATGGAAGCAGTAATAAGAAAACAGACATCTTTCCGCTTACGTGAGGACTTGTTGAAGGTCTTACAAGAGGAAGCGAGAAAAGCCAATAGAAGCCTAAACAACTTCGTTGAAAGCACACTGATGGAAGCAATGTATTCAGTACCTAACGAAGAAACAAAAGCTGCCATTGAGGAAGCACGTGCAGGGAAATATGCTGGAACCATAGACACCAGTAGCATGGAAGCCTTTATAAAGTCCTGTGAATGATGAAAACACTGCGATACTCAACACAATACAAAAAGGACTTCAAAAGGTATCGGAACAATCCCAGCAAGTTGGAAAAGTTGCTGGAAGTCTTTCAAATGCTGGAGAACGAAATAGAACTGCCAGCCAAATACAGGGCACACATGCTCAAAGGTGATTATCTTGGCTGCATGGAGTGCCACATCGAGGGCGATTTTCTTCTGATATGGCTGGATGCAGAAACAGATATAATCGAGGTTTTAAGGCTCGGAAGCCATTCTGAACTATTCAAAAAGTGAATCTAATGGGAGCATTGGTAATGTTCGGGCTTGTTTCAGTAATAGCCATTGTAGGTGTAATTTACTTCAACCACCAAGACAAAAAAGAAAAGGAAATAAAATCATAATGAATTTAAAATGAATACTATGAAAAAAATAATGTTCTTTGTTCTTCTATTGACTGTGACAATTTCTGCCTTTGGGCAAAGCGATGTCACTAAATTTCTCGGAATACCCGTAGATGGCTTTAAGTCAGAAATGATTCAGAAACTTAAAGAAAAAGGTTTTGTGAATTCAACTCTTCATGAAGATATTTTAGAAGGAGAATTTAATGGAAGAGATGTTTATATCTCTGCTGTAACTAATAATAATAAAGTTTATCGGATATTTTTGAAGGATAAGGTTAATGTCGATGAAGGGCAGATAAAAACTCGCTTCAATACCTTATGCAAGCAATTTAAAGAAAATTCTAAATATATAAGCTTAGGTAATTATGAAATATCGGAGGATGAAGATATATCCTATGAAATGAGTGTAAACAATAAACGGTACGAAGCTATATTTTATCAAAAGCCTATACTTACAGATTCTATAGAAACTGTGAAGAGAGTAAAAGAAAGCTTAGATAAAGCTCTTCAAAAACACTCTGTTTCTGAAGAAGAATTAGAAAATGCTACGGAGGATGTCGAGAAAGAAATCCTCAAATCTACTATATTGTATGCTATGGAATGGGCTTCAAAAAATGCAGTGTGGTTTAGTATTTCTGAGTCATATGGGGAATACTATATCAGCATGTATTATGACAATGAATACAATAAAGCTAATGGAGAGGATTTGTAGAACTTTTCAAAAAGTGAGAGAAATTTGTACTTTGATTACGTTACGCAATCAAAGTACAAATAAAAAGAGGCGGAAGAACTGGAAGTATTGTACTTCGGTCCTTCCGCCTTTTTTCACCCTTTGTTGGATTCGAGCTTCACGCTGAAGGTAGCATAAAGCACAAAATCATTGTTAAAGTAGTAGGTGTTTCGTATCCGGTCGAAGCGAATATCTGCACCCAGAGACTTTAGTTCACAGAGGTAATAGTATACCGTTGTTCGGGATGAATGGATTTTCGCTGCTATATCTTCCATGGTTCCCGTATGCTCCAGACGGATTATGTTATACAGACGTTTGAGCCGTTCAAGATAGTCTATGACTTGTTTACTTATCATCTTTTAAATGAAGCTCTTTCCGGATTTTTTTAAATTTGATATTCATATCTAATGCTATTTTAATTTGTCATTATATCCCATTCGCCTCGTTTTAAGAAACTCTTTTGCAGCCTCTTGGTCTTCATGTACCTCTTCTGATACATAATATATTATAGCCTTTAAATTGTGAGGATTGTTTTTCCACTTTCTTCCTGTTGCATCCGGATTAACAACATATCCTTCCTTTGCCCATTGCAGGGCTGTTAGGCTCTTTTGGTTCATTCTCTTATACCAAAGAACCTCGCGAAGCATTTTTGTCCGGGGAGTAATTACTCCGTCTGCACATACCAATCCTTCACAGTTGTAACCGGGAGTTTCAAGGAACCCTATTTCTTTTTGTATTTCTTTTATGCTCATTTTCATGAGACGCTCCCTGTATTGTGCAATCGTTAGATCTGTCATATCTACTGCCATACTCTTGTTTTTATCTAAATGGTTGCGTACTTGTCAAGCTCTTTAATCCGCTTTATCATAAGTTCAAAACGTGCTTTTGTCAGTGGTGTAAGTGTTTCCGGGTTCTCTCCATCATAATTTTCTCCATAGATAAGATCATCTACTCCTATACCGTGGTTGTAGTTCTCTCGAATGCAGTTCCGGAGTGTCCAAAGGTTCTCCAGGTTCACCCAGTCGGCTGTGCGGTTTCGTATCTGCTGGAACAACACAATGGCAGAACGCAGATAGTGCCCTACATGGTCGTAATCATGGAAAACACGCTCACCCAAATAGTATAGAACTATTTCCTGATTTTGTTCGTCCTCGACCATCTGGCAAAGGAAGAAAGGGATATTTCTCAGGTTTTCCCAATCAATGTAATTAGCTTTGGTCATAGTTTCTTAGATTTAGGATTTTCTCAAGGTCTTCGTAACTTCGAATTTCGTAAATATCATTGTGAACTTTAATATAGCCATTAATTTCCGTATGATTCCCGGTAATTGCGAACAAATCGCGAAATTCAACATCCAAAATTGTTGCAATCTCTACCAGTGTAGCGATGGACATGCCTTTGCCGCCGGTTAAAATATTGCTAATGTATTGTTTGCTTTTACCCATTTTCTCCGCAAGTTCTATCTGCGATATGCCTTTTTCTTTCAGTATTTCTTTTATTCTTAATTTAGGTAATTCTTTTCCCATTGTTATAAGTTTTTTGCAAATATATTCTTTCCTTGTTAGGTAAACAACATGAGTTTACTAAAGTTTGTTAAGTACACGGGTTTAATTTACTTTTATCTTGTATAGTAAAGAAAATAGATGTACTTTTGCACTGTGAGAAAACAGATAATATGTATAATTTAATTCAGGAAATATGGAAACAGTTAATTGTATCAGTAAACAGAAGTTGACCGATATTGAAAATGAGGTCTATAATCTTTGTGTTGCCAATGCTGAAACTTATGGAGAAGACGGTGGATTTTGTTATGATGAAACGGATTACGAGTCACTTGGTATTACACTCGAACAGATGAAAGGCTATCTTGGCCAACTTGTCAAGAAGGGATATATTACTGCTTGTGAAGGTTGTTACTTTACGCATTTTATAGTAGCGAATGATTGAGTATAATCGGCGGGGTGAAAGCCCTGCCTAAATTAAATAAGAGTCATGAAATCTAAATTTAAAGTTGATGGACTTTTGGCAAAAGTGTTTGCTGTTACTTTTCCCTATATGGTATTGTATCTCTTGTTCGCATGGATTCTGGCAGATTGGAATATTCTTTTATATTCAAGGTTTCCGAAGCTAATTATTATTGCTGCCACCTTATGGAATGTAGGCGTAGTAATTGCTGGTTTAAACATGCATATGAAATGTTTATTTGATATATTAATTGGTGTCGGTACATATGCTTTTTTATGTTTTTTAGCGTGTGCATTTTTAAATAATTCTTTTGATATTGCTACTTTTGCTAAAGTTGATAAAATTGTATCAAGTATTATTATTGAAATCGCAACAATATATTTTTATTTTAGTTTTTATGATTGCCAAAATGATAAAAGGACTGAAAAATAGTTTCTTAGAGCATCCTTATATAAGTTTAATCCTTATGTGGTTATATTACTGCATGTTTTGGGGAATATTCAACTTAAAGAATATAATATGTTCTTCTCCGGACGCAAAAGATGAATGGGTGTTACCTATTATTCCTGCTTTATTATATCATTTTGTAGTTTATTTATTCTCAGCAAAAAACATAAAGGAATATAGTATTTTCCCATTATTGTCCTTATTTTTCTTACCGGCAGCTTATTCTATGTTCCTGCCATATTGGTTTGACTATTTATCTTTAAGTCAGTCCTTAACGATTGCAATAGGATATTTCGTTATATTTCTTCTGTTTATGTCTTTCGGGAAGACAAAATATGTAGTGATAACCATTATGGGAGGAAGTTTAGTATCTGTGTATCTTTTATACAACTATTTATTTCAGTAATATTTTTACTTATGAATGATTTGAAAGTTATCTACACTCCTGGAGGTGAAAAAGAATTGAGAGTTCTTAATGACGATATAAAAAAACAGATAGAAGAGTCTTTAGTCAAGAAAAAGTATGCTGTCGGTGACTCGTGTGTTGAAATAACAGCTTATGATATAGAAAATTTAAGACGGAAAATCAATATTAAATCTGCTGATGAGCGTGAAACCTCGTTTGGTGTTTATATGTATATAGTGGGTATGATAATAATATTGACGGTTTTTATAATATCTACTTTTTTATTCTTCAAAACTTTTTCTTTAGATCATGATTTGAACAATACATTATATTTATTGTTTGTCATGCTATTAAGCAGTGGTTTATTTAATTTGTCCATTTATCTGCGAAACAGGCTCTCTAGAACTAAAAGAGCCTATATTACAACTGACGAAATAGATACTTTAGAAACTGCTATTGCTGTTGCTGATACCTTTTTATTAATGGAAAAGGCAGGGAATAG
>JACXXQ010000938.1_pt1 | contig 11683 bp, 14 predicted proteins | sample 8621361 | NCBI WGS metagenome assembly JACXXQ01 (sample SAMN15503820, study PRJNA645414) | gut metagenome | isolation source: feces | host: Bos taurus | place: USA | collected 2016 | reverse complement strand
ATTTTATGGGAAATATGTCCAGCAAATACAAGCAAATTGGTAATGCTGTTCCCATTGGCTTGGCAAAAGCTATTGGTGAAATGCTTGTATCGGTGGCTAATAGTGAACATGAAGTTGTGGCTAAGCGAATACGTGGTACCAGCATTCACGATAGAATTCAAGAAGCAATTTGTATTGGAGGGTCAGAAAATGTTGAACATTGAGCGTTGAATACAAGCTATGATGAAGAAAAGGTAATGTGGGCTGTTGGCAACGCTTTGACAGACTTTTATGCCTCTTTGACCAAAACGCTTGATACGATTGATGTGGATAAGATACTTAAGAGGAAAAATCCCTATTTATACAGAGCCAAGGGAATTAGCAGTGCCGGTCAGATTGTTGAAGGCATACTTGCTGCCTATGTTTCGTCAAGTGAAGAAACTATTTTCGAAAATACTTTTTTTGAACCCATTGCCATCGTTGTGTCTGGGGGACAGAAAGCGGTTACAGAGGGTGTAGACATAACCGTTGATCGGGATAATATCATTTATAGCATTGCTGTTAAAAGCGGAACCTCAGTATTCAATGCCGATAGCCGTAAGAGACAGGAGCAAAATTTTCAATCTGCTCAAAAGCGTGCACAACAGGCACGGAAAGCGTTTTTGCCTGTGGTGGGTTACGGATATGGTAAAAAGAAGGTGAAGCTGGGTAGCGAGAAATTTTATAAGGAATTAGCGGGCAAGGATTTTTGGGAATGGCTGACAGGTGATTCTGAGTTTTATACTAAGATTATCAAATTTATGGGAACACGGCCAGATGAATATGCGAAACAGTTTGAAGATGCTTATGCAAAAGCAGAGAACCGAATGATAAGAGAGTTTACTGTAAAGTATTGTAAGGAAGATGGTTCTATCGATTGGGACACTCTTATTAAATTCAATAGTGGAGATTGAAACAGAAGTGGGAGCCGTTGTGGCTCCTGCTTTTTTCTGCCTTTGCACTGGTTTTTCTCCTTTGGGCAACACTGCACAATTCACGCCTTACGGTTCAGGCGGTGTATCGCGCCAAAATTCTCCGTTCCATTTTCCAAAAATGCTCGCGGATCCGCCAAGGATTGGCTGTGCTTTTTGGTTCATATCACGAAAAAATTTTCCGGCGCGCTCCACCACCTGGAAATTGTGCGGCATTACCCTTGATTTTATGCTACAATAATAAAAGTAATGCAGTCCAAAAAAGAGGAGGCGGCGGGTTATGTATGATATGGCGGAATCACAGATGACCCTTTATGATTATGTGCAGCCCTTTGGGGGAACACTGGATGAGAATAACCGCTGGGTGAAGCTGGCGAAGGAGATCGACTGGCAGGAGATGGAGCGCCACTATGCGGGCAACTTCGGCCGGGCAGGCAATCAGGCGCTGCCGCTGCGCATGGCCTTCGGCAGCCTGGTCATCCGGCAGGCGCTGGAACTTTCCGACCGGCAGACCGTGCAGATGATCCGGGAAAACCCCTACCTGCAATACTTCATCGGCATGACCAGCTTTAGCCACACCGTGCCCTTTGTGGCCCACAGCATGGTGGGCTTTCGCCAGCGCATCCCGCAGGAGCAGGTGGACAGGGCGGTGAAGCTGTTCAAGCGCATTTCCCGCCAGTGCGAGCGGGAATAGTGAACGGCGCTCCGGCATAGAATAAAGACGGCGGCGTGATTTGAACTGGATGTGTGACTAAGTCGCTTTTCAAATGCACGTCCGCGTGATACGTTAGAGAAAACAACGGAAGATAGCGCCTTTGGGCGCTGTAATAAAAAATATTCTTACTTTATTGGAGGGAGTTTGCCATGAATCTGAAGGGTTCCAAGACCGAAGCCAACCTGATGGCCGCCTTTGCCGGTGAGAGCCAGGCCCGCAACAAGTACACCTACTACGCATCCAAGGCCAAGAAGGAAGGCTACAACGAGATCGCTGCCGTGTTCGAGGAGACCGCCAACAACGAGAAGGAGCACGCCAAGATCTGGTTCAAGCTGCTGCACGACGGCGAGGTTCCCGGCACTCTGGCCAACCTGGCCGACGCTGCCGCCGGTGAGAACTACGAGTGGACCGACATGTACGCCAGCTTCGCTGCCACCGCCAAGGAAGAGGGCTTCGACCGCATCGCCGCCCTGTTCACCATGGTGGGCGACATCGAGAAGGAGCACGAGGCACGCTACCGCGAGGTTGCCAAGCTGCTGGAAGAGGGCAAGCTGTTTGCCCGCGAGACCGAGCAGGTCTGGATCTGCACCAACTGCGGCCACATCCACATCGGCACCCACGCCCCCGCCAAGTGCCCGGTCTGCGACCATCCTCAGAGCTACTTCGTGCTGCGCGCGGAAAATCACTGATTTGTTTTGAACCTTTGGCCCCCCGGCGTTTCGCCGGGGGCTTTTTGTTTTGCGAAAACTCCCCATCTGCTCTTGACAGAAGAACGGTTTGTCCTGTATACTTCTTTATGGTATTACATTATCACAATAAAGCAAAACGCAAAACAGGGAGGGGAGCCGGGATGCAAAACGACCAGCTGCTGAAAAACGAGGAACGGGCGGTGATCGCCCTGCGGGCTCTGTACCAGAGCTATGGGTATCTGCCCTACAAAATGAGCCGGTTCGAGGAATACGAGCTGTATGCCCGCAACAAGGATTTTCTGCTCAGCGATCGGGTCATCACCTTCACCGACACCAACGGCCGCCTGATGGCCCTGAAGCCGGACGTGACCCTTTCCATCCTGCAAAAGGGTGAGGAAAACCCCGGCTGCAAGCGCAAGGTGTGCTACAACGAAAACGTGTACCGGGTGTCCCGCCGGTCGGGCCAGTTCAAGGAGATCATGCAGACCGGTCTGGAGTGCATCGGCGACGTGGACGGCTACGATGTGTTCGAGGCGGTAGAGCTGGCGGCGAAGAGTCTGGCGCTCATCGGCCCGGAGTATGTGCTGGAGATCAGCCATCTGGGCGTTGTCTCCGCTTTGCTGGACGCCGCGGGCGGCGACGGGGAATTCCGGCGCAGCGCGCTGGAGGCACTTTCCCAGAAAAACGCCCACGATCTGGCCCGCCTGTGTGCGGAAAACGGTGTCCCGGCGGATTGCGCCCAGCTGCTGGCAGGTTTGGTCACCATCTACGGCAGCCGGGGCCCGGCGCTGCAAAAGCTGCGGGCGCTCTGCGGCGGGCTTGCCACGGAGGCTGTGGCCGAGCTGGAGCAGCTGAGTGCTTTGCTGGACGCGGCGGGCCTGGGCGAGGAAGTGGTGCTGGATTTCTCGGTGGTCAACCACATGGACTACTACAACGGCATCGTGTTCCGGGGCTTTTTGCAGGGCCTGAGCCAGAGCGTGCTGGCAGGCGGCCGATACGACCGGCTGATGCGCCGGATGGGCCGCAGTCAGGGCGCGGTGGGCTTCGCGCTGTATCTGGACCGGCTGGACCAGCTGCGCAGCCCCCGCCCGGAATGGGACGTGCAGGTGCTGCTGCTCTATGAAAACGAGACCTCCGCGGCGGCGGTGGCGGCGGCGGTGCAAAAATTGCGCGCCGAGGGCAAGAGCGTGAGCGCCCAGAAGGCCGCGCCGCCCAAGCTGCGGTATCAGGAATGTATCCGGCTCAACAAGGAGGGGAAACCATGCTGAACATCGCGCTGCCCAAGGGCCGCCTGGGCGAAAAGGTTTACGCCATGTTCGAGGCGGCGGGCTACGAGTGCCCGGCCATCCGGGAAAACAGCCGCAAGCTGATTTTTGAAAACGCCGAAAAGGGCATCCGGTACTTCTGGGTCAAGCCCTCGGACGTGAGCATCTATGTGGAACGGGGCGCCGCCGATGTGGGCGTGGCCGGAAAAGACATTTTACTGGAATACCACCCGGATGTGTACGAGCTGCTGGATCTGAACGTGGGCCGCTGCAAGATGGCGGTGGCCGCCCCCCACGCCTTCCGGGACGACGGAGAGCGCACCCTGCGGGTGGCCACCAAGTTCGCCTCCATCGCGGCGGACTACTACGCGGGCATGGGCCGGGATGTGGATTTCATCAAGCTGAACGGCTCCATCGAGCTGGCCCCCATTCTGGGCCTGTCCGACGTGATCGTGGACATTGTGGAAACCGGCACCACTCTGCGGGAAAACGATCTGGAGGTGGTGGCGGACATCCTGCCCATCAGCGCCCGGCTCATCGCCAACAAGGCCAGCTTTAAATTCAAAAACCGCCAGCTGGAAGAGATGCTGGCCAGAATGAAGGAACAGGTGAAGTGACATGATTCCCATTTATGAATACGGCCAGGTACCGAACAGCGAAATTTTTGCCCGGGACAACATCGCCTCCAATGTGGAGGGCGCGGTGACCGAGATTCTGGCCCAGGTGGCCGCCCGGGGCGACGAGGCCCTGCGGGAATACACCCTGCGCTTTGACAAGGCCGACCTTGCCAATCTGGAAGTGACCGAAGCGGAGATCGATGAGGCCTTCGCGGCGGTGGAGCCGAAATTTGTGGCAATTTTGGAACAGGCGGCGGCGAACATCCGGGCCTTCCACGAAAAGCAGCGCCGCAACAGCTTTGTGGTGGCCGATCAGCCCGGTGTGGTGCTGGGACAGAAGATCGTGCCCATCCAGAAGGTGGGCCTGTATGTGCCCGGCGGCACCGCGGCCTACCCCTCCACCGTATTGATGGACAGCATCCCCGCCAAAATCGCGGGCTGCCCCCAGCTGGTGATGGTCACCCCGCCCGGCGCAAACGGCAAGGTGAACCCGGTGATTCTGGCGGCGGCGAAGATCGCGGGCGTGGATCGCATCTTCAAGGTGGGCGGCGCACAGGCCGTGGCGGGCCTTGCCTACGGCACCGAGACCCTGCCCAAGGTGGATAAGATCGTGGGCCCCGGCAACGCCTATGTGGCCGAAGCCAAAAAGCAGGTATTCGGCCGGGTGGCCATCGACATGATTGCCGGCCCCAGCGAGATTCTGGTGGTGGCGGACGGCACCTGCAACGCCAAAGTCGTGGCGGCGGACATGCTCAGCCAGGCCGAGCACGATAAAATGGCCAGCGCGGTGCTGGTCACCGAAAGCGGCGAGCTGGCCAAAGCGGTGCAGGCGGAGCTGGAGCGGCAGATTCCGCTGCTGCCCCGCAGCGAGATCGCCCGGGCATCCATCGACAACAATGGCAAAATTATTGTGGCGGAAAATCTGGATCTGGCCATCGACATTGCCAACGAGATCGCCCCCGAGCATCTGGAATTGTGCGTGGACGCGCCCTTCGATTATCTGGATCGGGTGCGCTGCGCCGGTTCCATCTTTCTGGGCAAGAACTGCCCGGAAGCACTGGGCGATTACTTCGCCGGCCCCAACCACACCCTGCCCACCAGCGGCACTGCAAAATTCTCGTCGGCGCTGTCGGTGGACGATTTCGTGGTGAAGAGCCAGTTTACTTACTATACCGCCGACGCGCTGGCCAAGGTGGGCGAAAAGGTTGCCTGCTTTGCCCGCAGGGAAGGGCTGGACGCCCACGCCAACAGCGTCACTGTGCGGCTGGAGGAGAAAAAGCAATGAGCCGGTTTTTTTCAAGTCGATACGCGGCGCTCACCCCCTATACCCCGGGAGAGCAGCCGCAGGATCAGGACTATCTGAAGCTGAACACCAACGAATCTCCTTTTCCGCCCTCGCCGGGGGTGGCGGCGGCGGTGGCAGAGCAGTGCGGCAAATTGCAGCTTTATTCCGACCCCCAGTGCGCCGGGCTGCGCCGGGCGCTGGCCGACTGCTACGGGGTCAGCCCTGCCAATGTGATGGTGGGCAACGGCTCGGATGAAGTATTGGATCTGGCCTTCTGCGCCTTTGCGGGGGAGGAGCGGCCCCTGTATTTTGCGGACGTGACCTACGGCTTTTATCCGGTGTTCGCGGCCAAGAATCAGCTGCCCTATGAGGTGGTTCCCTTAAAGGAGGACTTCTCCATCGACCCGGCGGACTACTTCGGCAAAAACGGGGTGGCGGTGATCGCCAATCCCAACGCCCCCACCGGTCTGGCGCTGGGGCTGGATGACTTTGAAGCGATTCTGAAGGCCAACCCGGACGGGGTGCTGATCGTGGACGAAGCCTATGTGGACTTCGGGGCCGAAAGCGCCGCCGCCCTGCTGAGCCGGTACGACAATCTGCTGGTGGTGCGCACTTTCTCCAAGTCCCGCTCCATGGCGGGGGCCCGACTGGGCTTTGCGCTGGGCAGCGAAGCGCTGATTGCGGATCTGGAGACCCTGCGCTATTCCACCAACCCCTACAACGTGAACCGGATGACGCTGGCGGCGGGCGAAGCCGCGCTGGCACAGGACGACTATTATATGGAAAACTGCCGTCGCATCGCCGCCATCCGGGACAAGGTGGTCGGCCAGCTGGAGGCCATGGGCTGGAAGGTGCTGCCCTCAAAGGCAAACTTCCTGTTCGCGGCGGCCCCCGGCATGGGCGGCGGGGCCATGCATCAGGCTCTGCGGCAAAGGGGCGTGCTGGTGCGCTATTTTGACGCACCCCGCACCCGGGATTACATCCGGGTGAGCATTGGCGACGAAGCCCAGATGGAACGGTTCATGCAAACCATCAAGGAGATCATGAAGGAGGCAGCCCAGTGAGAACGGCAGAGATCAAACGCACCACCGCCGAAACCGACATTTCCCTGCGCCTTGTGCTGGAGGGCACCGGCAAGGGCAGCTGCACCACCGGCTGCGGCTTTCTGGACCACATGCTGGTGCTGTTTGCCCGGCACGGCCGGTTCGATCTGGAGCTGACCTGCACCGGCGACACCCATGTGGACTACCACCACACGGTGGAGGACGTGGGCATCTGCCTGGGCGACGCCTTCCGGCAGGCTCTGGGCGACAAGCGGGGCGTGCGCCGCTACGGCCAGTCGCTGCTGCCCATGGATGAAACGTTGATTCTGGCGGCGGCGGATCTGTCCGGCCGGGGCGGCTACTACGGCCAGGTGGAGATTCCCACCCAGAAGGTGGGCGACTTCGACACCGAGCTGTTCGAGGAATTCTGGATTGCCTTCGCCCGGCAGGCCCAGTTGACCCTGCATCTGCAGAAGATGGCGGGGGTCAACTCCCACCATATCATGGAGGGGGCCTTCAAGGCCGCGGCCCGCTGTCTGCGGGCGGCAGTGGCCATCGACCCGGAATTTGCCGGGGAAATTCCATCCACAAAAGGGGTGCTGTGATGATCGGCGTAATCGATTACGGGGTGGGCAACCTGTTCAGCCTCTGTTCCTCCCTGCGCTGTGTGGGGGCCCAGGTGCAGGTGAGCGCCGACCCGGCTGTTCTGGAACAGGCGGATAAACTGGTATTGCCCGGCGTGGGCGCCTTCGGCGACGCGGCGGATAAGCTGCGGGCCACCGGGCTGGATCAGCTGGTGATCAAGCAGGCGAAAAAGGGCGTGCCGGTGCTGGGCATCTGCCTTGGCATGCAGCTGCTCTTTGAAGAAAGTCTCGAATACGGCCGCCACAGGGGGCTGGGTCTTTTGGCCGGGCGGGTGGTGCCCATGGAGGGGGCCCTCCCGGCGGAGCTGAAGATCCCCCACATCGGCTGGAACGCTTTGCAGCCGGTGGCCGAAAGCCCGCTGCTGCGGGACGTGAAGCCCGGCGACTGCGTGTATTTTGTTCATTCCTATTACGCCACCGGCTGTGCCGACAGTCTGGTGGCCACGGCGGAATACGGCATCCCCATCACCGCCATGGTGCAGAAGGGGAACGTGATGGGCTGCCAGTTCCACCCGGAAAAGAGCGGCCCGGTGGGCCTTGCCATTCTGCGGGCCTTTTGTGAAGAGGAGGGAAAAGCATGATCCTGTTTCCGGCCATCGACCTGTACGAAGGGCAGGCGGTTCGGCTCTATCAGGGCGATTACCGGCAGATGACCGTGTACAGCCCGGACCCGGCGGCTCTGGCCAGAAAATTTGCCGAAACCGGCGCCACCCACATCCATCTGGTGGATCTGGAGGGCGCGCGGGACGGCACCACCCCCAATCTGGAGCTGATTCGCCGCATCGCCGCCGAGACCGGCCTGTTTGTGGAGGTGGGCGGCGGCATCCGCAATATGGACATTGCCCGCGCCTATCTGGAAAACGGGGTGAGCCGGGTGATTCTGGGCACCGCCGCCGTCGCCGACCCGGACTTTCTGCAAAACGCTCTCGATACCTGGGGCGAGCGGGTGGCCGTTGGGGCCGACCTGCGGGGCGGTCAGGTGGCCATCCGGGGCTGGCAGCAGACCAGCGACGAGGGGGCCGAGGCCTTCTTCGACCGGATGCAGGGCCTTGGGGTTTCCACCATGATCTGCACCGACATCTCCCGGGACGGAGCCATGCGGGGCGCGAATCTGGAGCTGTACCGCAGTCTGGCCAAACGGCAGGGGTTGCAGATCGTGGCCTCCGGCGGCGTGAGCAGTCTGGATGACATCAAGGCCCTGCGGGAGATGAATCTCTACGGGGCCATTCTGGGCAAGGCCTGCTACACCGGCGCAGTGGATCTGGCCGAAGCACTGGAGGCGGCGAAATGATCACAAAACGAATCATCCCCTGTCTGGACGTGCGGGACGGCCGGGTGGTCAAGGGCGTAAACTTTAAAGGGCTGTCGGATGTGTCCGACCCGGTGGAGCTGGCCCGGTACTATTCCGAGAGCGGAGCCGACGAGCTGGTGTTCTACGACATCACCGCCTCCGCCGAGGGACGAAAGCTCTTCACCGACATTCTCTGCCGGGTGGCCCAGACCATTTTCATCCCCCTCACCGTGGGCGGCGGCGTGAACACGCTGGAGGATTTTGACCGGGTGCTCAAATGCGGCGCCGACAAGGTGAGCGTGAACTCCGGCGCCATCCGGGACCCGGAGCTGATCCGCCGCGCCGCGAAGCGGTACGGCAACCAGTGCGTAGTGCTCTCGGCGGACATCAAGCGGGTGAACGGCCGGTTTCAGGTATTCGCCAAGGGTGGCCGGGAGGATACCGGCATCGAGGCCATCGGCTGGCTGCGCCGGGGCGTGGAGCTGGGCGCGGGCGAGGTGGTGGTGAATTCCATCGACACCGACGGTGTGAAGCAGGGGTTTGATCTGGAGCTGCTGGACGAGGCCTGCCGGGCGGTGCCGGTTCCGGTGATCGCCTCCGGCGGCGCGGGCAGCCAGCAGGATTTTGTGGAGCTGTTTAAAAAGGTGCCCAGTGTGGATGCGGGCCTTGCGGCCTCGGTGTTCCATTTCGGCGAGATTGCCATTCCGGATCTGAAGCAGACCCTGTGGAAAAACGACATCATAGTGAGGCGATAAGATATGCTGACCATTCAAGACCTGAAATTTGACGAAAAGGGCCTGATCCCGGCGGTGGTGGTGGACGCCAAAAGCCGCAAGGTACTCACCGTGGCCTACATGAACGCGGAGAGCCTGGCCATCAGTATGGAAAAAAAGCTCACCTGTTTCTGGAGCCGTTCCCGGCAGGAGCTGTGGCTCAAGGGCGAGACCAGCGGCAACTACCAGCACATTGTAAGCATCACCGCCGACTGCGACCGGGACGCGCTGCTGGTGCTGGTGGAGAAGGACGGCCCGGCCTGCCATCTGGGCAACGACTCCTGCTTTGAGGACGTATTGTTCCAGAGCGACGAGCGGGGCGACTTCACGCTGGAGGGCCTGTACGACCTTTTATGTCAGCGCAACGCCGACCGGCCCGAGGGCTCTTATACCACCTACCTGTTCGAGAAGGGTCTGGACAAGATCCTGAAAAAGGTGGGCGAGGAATGCACCGAGGTCATCATCGCGGGCAAGGCCGAGGATAAGAAGGAGACCATCTATGAGCTGGCGGATCTGGCCTACCACGCCATGGTGCTTATGGTGCAGATGGGCATCACCGTGGAGGACGTGCGGGACGAGCTGGCCAGCCGTCACATCATCGACCACAAGGTCAAGCAGGAAAAGATGACCTCATGAGACCCTACAATCTGCACACCCACACAACCTTCTGCGACGGCGACAACACCCCCGAAGAGCTGGCGGCGGCGGCGCTGGCGGCGGGCTGCGGAACGCTGGGCTTTTCCGGTCACAGCCACACCGGCTTTGACGAACGGTACTGCATGAGCCCTGCGGGCACCCGGGACTATATCCGGCGGGTGCGGCAGCTGCAGGCGGAATATGCGCCCCGGCTGCGGATTCTTTTGGGCATCGAGCAGGACTATTACTCGGAGCGGCCCGCCGAAGGGTACGATTTTGTCATCGGCTCGGTGCATTATCTGTACCGGCACGGGGAGTATCTGCCGGTGGATGAGGACCCCCAGTGGCAGCAGGGCATTGTGGCCGACCACTACGGCGGGGATTACTATGCCTTCGCGGAGGATTACTTCGCCACGCTGGCGGATGTGCACCGGCGCACCGGGTGCGATATCGTGGGGCACTTTGACCTGATTGCCAAGTTCAACGAGGGCGGCGTGCTGTTTGACGAAGCCCACCCCCGCTACCGGGCAGCGGCACTGGCTGCGCTGGATCGGCTGGCAGGGGAGGGTGTGGCCTTTGAGGTGAACACCGGCGCGGTGGCCAAGGGCTGGCGCACCCAGCCCTACCCGGCCAACTGGCTGCTGGAGGAGCTGCAGGCCCGGGGCGCCCGGCTGATCTTTTCCAGCGACTGCCACAAGGCCGACCAGCTGCTGGCCGGCTGGCAGGAATGGGGCAGCCTGTGCGGGCCCTCTCTGTAATACACAAACAACACCGCCCGGCGGGGGAAAAGCGTTCCCCATCGGGCGGCTTTGTTTTGCCCCGGCGGGGCGGGTCTGCTATAATACGTTATATATTATTATAAGGGGGAACGAATATGGCCTGTCTGCCCTGTCTGGTGCTGGATCACGATGATACCGTGGTGGCCAGCACGCCTGCCATCCACTACCCGGCCTTTCTGGATGCCATGAAGCTTCTGCGCCCACAGGTGAACTGGAGCCTGCAGGAGTATGTGATGTATAACTTCGAGCCGGGCTTTGAAGCCCTCTGCCGGGATATGCTGCACCTGACCGATGAGGAGATGGAGCTGGAGGGGCAGATCTGGAGAAAGTGGACCAGCACCCATGTGCCGCCCATGTTTCCGGGCATGGCCGACCTGCTGCGCCGGTACCGGGATGCGGGGGGAATCCTCTGCGTGGCCAGCCATTCCAGCGAGGAGATGATCCGGCGGGATTACCGCATTCACTGCGGCTTCGAGCCGGAGCTGGTGTTCGGCTGGGAGCTGCCGCCCGCAAAGCGCAAGCCCGCCCCCTATGCGCTGGAAGAGATCATGCGCCACTATGGCCTTGCGCCGGAGGAGCTTTTAATGGTGGACGATTTAAAGCCCGGCTGGCAGATGGCCCAACGCTGCGGCGTGCCCTTTGCCTTTGCGGGCTGGGGCTGCGAGGTACGGCCGGTGCGTGCCTTCATGAAAAAACATTCCACCCACCCGCTGGATGCGGTTGCCCAGCTGGCCCCGCTGCTGGGCCTGTAAGGGCCTTTTTTCTATACAGAAAGGACAAACCGGGCAGCATATTAGCAAAGTGATACTTTTTCAGAAAAAAATTGAAAAAAGGTGTTGACTTCTGCTCACAGGGTGTGGTATTATAACTGAGCCGTCAAAAACGGCAAGCCGCTCGAAAGAGCTTGAAAAAATATTTCAAAAAAGTGCTTGACAAACAAGACTTTGCGAGATATAATAAACAAGCTGTCCCGCGAGGGAGAGCGGCACAGGACCT
>JACXXQ010000937.1_pt1 | contig 11692 bp, 10 predicted proteins | sample 8621361 | NCBI WGS metagenome assembly JACXXQ01 (sample SAMN15503820, study PRJNA645414) | gut metagenome | isolation source: feces | host: Bos taurus | place: USA | collected 2016 | reverse complement strand
GATGCAGTCATTGCGATGCGTTCGTTTAATGTTAATCTTTTTGTTGTTTTTTTATGAGGCACAACGACTACTCTAAGTGTATTATCATCAATTTGTTCTAATTCTAAAAAATCACCCATATCAAGGTTCATAGAATGAGTAAGCTCTTTTGGTAGGCGAATGGCTTTACTATTTCCCCATTGTTTTATTTGTAATCTCATATTCATCAGATATCTTCCTATGTTCGTTGGTTGATGTATCATTTAGTGATACGTTATTGTGTCATTTTTTAATCTGATGTCAATCATCTGCTGATGTTTATTGGGTTTTTAGCAAATCTGTACCGGTTGAAAATGTGATGAACTAAAAGGCGCGTTTAATCCCAGATAACATAGCCCTCTTTCAGAGGGCTATGATGATATAGCGAAAGTTAATCTTGCGGAATTAAGTCTAAAAATTGCTGTTCGGTTAAGACTTTTACGCCCAAACTTTCCGCTTTCTGTAATTTTGAACCGGCGTTATCACCGGCAATAACAAAATCGGTTTTGCTGGAAACACTGCCGGCAACTTTACAGCCTAACTGCAATAACAACGCTTTCGCCTGATCGCGCGTCATTTGTGTTAATGTGCCGGTAAGTACTACGGTTTTTTCTTTAAGCGGATTGTCGGCAATCTCTGTGGCACTAGCATCGTCCCAAGTTACGCCCTGTTCAATCAATTTTTCGACAACGTTGCGGTTATGTTGTTCTTGCCAGAACAGAATAATGCGGTTGGCGACCACTTCGCCGATGTCCTGCACCTGTTGCAACTGTTCAAAGGTGGCGTTTTTGATATTTTCCAAGGTGTGAAAATGGTTCGCCAAATTGCGTGCGGTTGCCTCACCGACTTCACGAATACCCAACGCAAACAGGAAACGGGCAAGAGTGGTTTTTTTCGCTTTTTCGATGCTGGCAAGTGCTTTCTCTGCTGATTTTTCGCCCATACGCTCCAACCCCATCAAGGTTTCTTTGCTTAGGGTGAAGAGATCAACCGGCGTATGCAGATATTCGCGATCGACCAACTGTTCGATTAATTTATCACCGACACCGTCAATATCCATCGCTTTACGCGAAACGAAATGTTTTAAGCCCTCTTTCCGTTGCGCTTCACACACTAAACCGCCGGTACAACGCGCGACCGCTTCACCGTCAATACGCACGATTGCTGAATCACAAACCGGACAGCGAGTCGGGAAAATGATCGGTTTGGCATCCGGCGGCCGGCGATCGTGAACCACGCCGATAATTTGTGGAATCACATCACCGGCACGGCGGATAATCACGGTGTCCCCGATAGCAATATCCAAACGGGCAATTTCATCACCATTGTGCAATGTCGCATTGCTGACGGTTACGCCAGCAACGTAAACCGGTTCAAGTTTCGCCACCGGTGTGATTGCGCCGGTGCGTCCTACCTGAAATTCAACATCATTGAGAATGGTTAATTCTTCCTGTGCCGGAAATTTATAGGCAATCGCCCAACGTGGTGCACGGGAAATAAAACCGAGCTGTTCCTGCAATGGAATGCTGTTTACTTTTAACACTGTGCCGTCAATGTCATAACCGAGGCTGCTGCGTTTTTCGGCGATGGAACGATAAAAGCCCAACACTTCCGCCGTGCCGTTACAAAGGCGGATCTCTTTATTCACCGGAATGCCGATGCTTTTCAGCCATTGCAGGCGATCATAATGGGTGTTCGGTAATTCCACGCCTTCGGCAATGCCGATACCGTAAGCGTTCAACATTAACGGACGATGATAAGTAACTTGCGGATCGAGCTGACGCAAGGAACCGGCGGCGGCATTGCGTGGATTGGCAAAGGTTTTTTCGCCGTGTTCCAATGCGTGATTGTTTAAACGTTCAAAACCGTCGTGCGGCATAAAGACTTCACCGCGCACCTCTAAACGTGCCGGCGGTGTAGCAGTGCGTAATTGTAGCGGAATATTGCGAATAGTACGGATGTTGGCGGTAATATCTTCGCCGGTAACACCGTCGCCACGTGTTGCCGCTTGTGTTAATTTGCCGTTGACATAAAGAATGCTGACTGCCAAGCCGTCTAATTTTGGTTCACAGCAGAATGTGAACGGATCAGGCAAGACACCAAGTCGATCTTCAATACGGCGAATAAAGGCGAAGAACTCTTCATCCGAGAAAGCATTATCAAGCGATAACATCGGCAATTCGTGGCGAATTTGTTGAAAGCCGTTCGCCGGTTTTGCCCCGACCCGTTGGGTCGGTGAGTCGTCTGTGATCAGTTCCGGATGTTCCGCTTCCAGACGTTTTAATTGGTTCATCATTCGATCATATTCCGCATCCGGAATCACCGGATTGTCGAGAACGTGATATTGATATTCGTGGTAACGAAGATCATTTCTTAATTGTTCAATGTGTTGTTGAAGATCGTCCATAATGTGCATCAATGTAAAATTTGAAATAAAAAAGTTAATCGGTAATAACCGATTAACTGTAATGATTTAAGTGTGAGTGATTAATTAACGGGCTTTTTTCTCTGCCGGTTTTTCTGCTTCCGGATCTTGTTTATAGATAGGAACACAACTGCGGCAAGCACCTTGATCAATGCCAAGTTCACGGCAGAAATCATCATATTTTTTCAGCCATTGTTTAAAAATACTCGGTTTTGTTTTTTCACGTTGCGGCATTGTGTTCCTCCTTATTCAGCGTTAATCGCGGAAGTTGTTGAATTGGAAAGGTTGCCCCAATTCAGCGGCTTTGACCAATTGAATTACGCTTTGCAAATCGTCACGAGATTTGCCGGTAACCCGAATTTTATCACCTTGAATTTGGGTTTGAACTTTTAATTTGGAATCTTTGATCATTTTGCTGATTTTCTTCGCAAGATCAGTTTCAATTCCCTGTTTAACTTTAATCTCTTTGGAGTAGGTTTTGCCGCTATGCTCATAATTTTCCGGAATTTCCAATGCGCTTGGTTCAATATTCCGTTTTTGCATCGCATTACGCAAAATATCAATTAATTGTTCTACTTGGAAATCGGATTCGGTGGCAACCTTGATGGTTTCATTTTTTTCATTTAATTCAATCGAAGCACTGACATTGCGGAAATCCCAACGATTGCTTAAATCACGATTGGCATTGTCCACCGCATTTTTAACTTCGTGCATAGTAATTTCTGAAACAATATCAAAAGAAGGCATCTTATTTCCTCATTATTTTTGTTGTTGAAAATTATATTGTTGTTGGTTGGCACTCAAAATGCACAACAACGCAGTTAAGTCTGCGAAGTTTACCATAGTTTGCGCCTGTTGTTGCACTTTCGGTTTGGCGTGATAAGCAATGCCGAGTGCCGCAGTCTGCATCATTAATAGGTCGTTTGCACCGTCACCGATGGCGATGGTTTGGTTCGGCTCAATTTGGTATTGTTGCGTTAATTGGCGTAATACATTGGCTTTATATTGGGCATCCACGATTTCGCCGTCTACTTCGCCGGTTAAAATGCCGTTTTCAATCGCAAAGCGGTTGGCGTGGACGGCAACTAAACCGAATTTTTTTTGCAACACTTCAGCGAAATAGGTAAAACCGCCGGAAGCGATAGCCACTTTCCAACCGAGATTTTGCAAGGCAGAAAGGGTGCGTTCTAAACCGGGCATAATCGGTAAATTATTGCGTACTTGATCCAAAATGGTTGCCGGCGCACCTTTTAAAGTGCCGACACGTTTGCGTAAACTCTGTTTGAAATCAAGTTCACCGCGCATTGCGCTTTCTGTAATCGCAGCAACCATTTCGCCGGTGCCGGCTAATTTTGCCACCTCATCAATACATTCAATTTGAATGGCAGTAGAGTCCATATCCATCACCAGTAAACCGGCTTTTTCAAGCAAGGGATAGTCGCTAATCACAAAAAGATCAAAACCGTATTGGTGCGCAAGCTCGATATAATTTTGTGGTTGGGCGTGCTGCATCATCACGCAGTGATAATCAAAAATATCCCATTCGGCAAGTAGCGAAAGATCGGTAATTTGAGCACTGAACTGGGTTAATTTTTGGGCATCGAACTGTTGGCAATAGAGCAGAAATTGCTGCTGATCGGCACGATAATTATCCGGTTTATTGATTACGGGAACGAGAGTTTGCATATAAAAAACCTTTTTTAGAATGAAAAGAAAAGCTACAATCCGCATTTAATCACAAATCGCTCAGAATAGAAATATAAAGGTAACAACTTGCATACGGTAAGAGAGAAGAGTGTCAAAATTTTGCTGCTGATAGCAATTTTGCTGGTTAGCGGTTTTACGATTGCGATTATTTTATTCGGCATCAATCAATTTAAATTCGGTTCGCAATTAGCGAGCATCAATCAAGTGTCCAATTTGTCGCATATTTTGGTGCGGCAGCAGGCTAATCTGTTTTCCTCTTTATTAAATAATAATGTTTCTGCCGAGAAATTGGCGGATCAGCTGACGGCGTTAAGTCGAGAAAAATTTGTGTTGGATGCATCGGTTTATAGCGGTAACGGTGAGTTGTTGGCACAAAGTCGCAATGCGTTGAATTTACGGCAACAGTTGGGGCTAGAGGGAGAAAAATCGCCGCAACAAACACAACAGATTGTTGAGCCGATTTTTGACAGCAATAGTGTGATTGGTTTTTTACGCGTGACTTTTGACGGGCAATATGGGCAAACCAGTGAGAGCAAGATTAATCAGCAATTCCGTTATCTGTATGCCGAAGTGATAGTGATTTTGTTGGTGGGAGCACTGATCGCCAGCAGTTTGCACTATTTCTTCCGGCGGCGAAAAATTAAATTGGTGCCGATGAGAACGTTAAGAAAAAATCAAGAAAATCAACAGCGTTCGAAAGCATTTCATCAACAACGCCGGCGTTTTAAACGCTGATGAAACTAAAATGAAAAAAAGTGATAAAAAAGTGAGATCGTGATTGGCGATCTCACTTTTTATTTGTTAAAACGTGAGGCATTAATGCCGTTTATGCGCCATTAACCACCAAATAATGGCGGCAAAGAAGATACTTGGCGCCAATGCACCGATAAACGGCGGAATGTTATAGACTAAACTTAATGGCCCAAACACTTGATCCAACACATAAAAAGCAAAACCACAACAGATACCTGTTACCACTCGCACGCCGGAGGTAACGCTGCGTAAAGGCCCGAAAATGAATGAAAGTGCCAACAGCATCATCACGCTGATTGAAATCGGTTGCAATAATTTTCGCCAGTAGGTGAGTTCAAACGTTTTTGTATCCTGTCCGGTATTTTTCAAAAATTGGATATAGTCGGATAAACCGGTAATTGAGAGCATACTCGGACGCAAAGATACCATTCCCAATTTATCCGGAGTAATGCTGGTTTGCCACACTTTATTCAGATATTTTTTATTGGTGATATGATCGACGTTCAGTTCCGATTCTGAAATTTGGTTAAAGCGCCATTCATTATTGGCATAAGTGGCACGATTGGCTTGGCTCATTTTTTGCAGATTACGGTTTTGATCAAATTGATAGATATAAATACCGTTTAACTGATTTTCTTTCGGAATATGTTGAATATAGACAAAACTGTTACCGTCTTTTGCCCATACCGAACCTTTCACTGACAGCAATGAACCGCCGGTAAGCGATTTATAGCGCATTTCTCGTGCAAACTGTTCCGTCTGTGGAATGCCCCATTCACCCAATGCCATATTGAGGATAATCAATGGGATCGCCACTTTCATTACTGATAAACCGATTTGAAAACGTGAAAAACCGGAGGATTGCATTACCACCAGCTCACTGTTTGATGCCAACGATCCTAAACCGATTAAAGCACCGAGCAGTGCCGCCATTGGGAAAAAGGTTTCAATATCTTTCGGAATCGTGAGCAGGGTGTAGGCGATTGCTTTGGCGGTGTCGTAATTTCCTTCACCGATAGCGCGGAACTGCTCAACAAATTTGATAATGGCGGAAAGCCCGACCAATAAAAATAAAACCACAAAAATAGTGGCTAAAATCGTTTTGCCGATATAACGATCTAAGGTATTAAACATAGATTAACCTCTTGCTCGTTTAAACAGTTGGGTGAATTTACTCTGAATGGTAGCAGAGTTGAGGATGATGCCTAAAAGTAAAAACAGTATATTGACTAAAATCATCCAGTAGTGAGATTCAATTTTGCCATTGATGCCGGCGGTTTTGAGTGAACTTTGCAATAAAAAATAGATTAAATAGAGCAACAGCGCCGGTATGATTTTGGCGAAACGCCCTTGACGAGGATTAACCTTGCTCAATGGAATGGCAATTAACATCATCAATGGTACGGCTAAAAACAGGCTGATACGCCATTGCAATTCAGCTTTGGCATTGGCGGAGCTGTTTTTCAATAAAGCGTTGCTGTCCTGCATATCAAGATCGGCTTCTTCCGCTTTTGCCGGATTAAAGGCTAAGAAGGCTAAATAATCCTGAAAATGTGTAACACGGAATTCCGGCAACACGGCACTGCCTTCAAAGCGTTCGCCGTTTTTTAATGCCAATGTTTGGCTGCCATCTTTCGCCGTAGAGAAATTACCTTGTTCCGCAACAATGACGGACGGTTTCACTTTGCCGACCTGTCTGGTTTGGAACAGATAAATATCGGAAAGTTGATCACCTTTCACTTTATCAACAAACAGTACGAAATTGCCGTTATTAGAGGAGATAAATTGCCCCGGTGTAATGGCGGAGGCACTTGGATTGGCTTTTGCATTTTCTACCACTTCCACCTGTTTTTTTAATGCCCACGGCGTGAGATAAAGCGAGTTATAAGCGGCAATGGCGGCGGTAACGATCGAAAGTATCAATCCGACTTTGACCAAAGCATTCGGCCCGATGCCGCACGCCTGCATCACGGTAATTTCGCTTTCGCTGTATAATCTGCCTAAAGTGAGTAAAAGGGCTAAAAACAGACTTAGCGGCAACATTAATTGCGCCATTGTTGGCATTCCTAATCCAAGCAGCGGCAAAATGACATCAACCGGCACATTACCGTTGACGGCAGAGCCTAAAACGCGGACAAGTTGTTGTGCTAAAAAAATGACGAGTAAAATAAATAAAATAGCCAGTTGGCTTTTTAATGTCTCTTTGATTAGATATTTTGTCAAAATCACGGCAGCTGACCTGTGTCTTCTCTTTATTTTTGCTTGATTTTTTTATAAAAAACGATACTTTAATCAATCGTTCTCACAAGTAGATCTGTTTTCAAGTTTTTTCAAAAACATAAATTCAGGCGCATATAATACCTTGTTTCAGGGCCTAACAACAATAGAAATCATAGTGAAGGAATATCAATATGGAATTTAGTGTCAAAAACGGCAGTGTTGAAAAACAACGTACTGCGTGTTTAGTGGTTGGTGTTTTCGAACCGCGTCGTTTATCTGCATCGGCAGAGCAGTTGGATAATATCAGTGCAGGTTATATCAGTGCGTTATTACGACGTGGCGATATTGAAGGAAAAGTTGGGCAGACCTTGTTATTGCATCACGTTCCTAATATTCCGGCAGATCGCATTTTGTTGGTCGGTTGCGGTAAAGAGCGTGAATTGGATGAAAGACAATATAAACAGATTATTCAAAAAACAGTGAGAGTGTTAAATGAAACCGGCTCAATGGAGGCGGTTTGTTATTTAACCGGCTTGCACGTTAAAGGGCGCAACATTTACTGGAATGTGCGTTTGGCGGTGGAAGCAGCTCAGGAATCTTTATATAGTTTTACGCAATTTAAACGAGTGAAAACGGAAATTAGACGTGAATTGCGCAAGATCGTGTTCAATGTGCCGATGCGCCGCGAACTACCGCTTGCCGAGTCTGCAATTCAACACGCAATGGCGATCAGTAACGGCATTAAAGAAACCAAAGATCTAGCCAATATGCCGCCGAATATTTGCACACCACGTTATTTAGCCGACAAAGCGATTGAATTGGCGCAAAGTTATGATTCGCTGAACAGCCACGTGGTCGATGAGCAACAGATGGAAAAATTGGGAATGAAATCCTATTTGGCGGTTTCACAAGGATCACGTAATGAAGCCTTTATGTCGATCATTGAATTTAAAAATAATCCTGATCCTGATGCGAAACCGATCGTTTTAGTCGGGAAAGGGCTAACTTTCGATTCCGGCGGTATTTCATTGAAGCCGGGTGCCGGTATGGATGAGATGAAATATGATATGTGCGGTGCAGCAACCGTTTATGGTGTAATGCGAGCCGTTGCCGAATTGAATTTACCGTTAAATGTGATTGGTGTGTTGGCAGGTTGCGAAAACTTGCCGGGCGGCAATGCCTATCGTCCGGGTGATATTCTGACCACAATGTCCGGTTTAACTGTAGAGGTGTTGAATACCGATGCCGAAGGGCGTTTGGTGCTGTGCGATGCGTTGACTTATGTAGAACGTTTTGATCCGGATGTAGTGATCGATATCGCAACTTTGACCGGTGCTTGTGTGGTGGCGTTAGCGAGCGTCAACAGCGGTCTGTTTTCACCGTTAAATAATCTTGCCAATGAGTTGCAGAGTGCGGCGGATCAGTCTAACGACAAAGCGTGGCGTTTGCCGATGAATGACGAATATAACGATTTATTGAAATCTAATTTTGCTGATTTGGCGAATGTCGGCGGGCGTTGGGGCGGCGCAATTACCGCTGCTTGTTTCTTAGCGAATTTCACTAAAAAATATAATTGGGCGCATTTGGATATCGCCGGCACAGCGTGGAAACAGGGTGCCGATAAAGGCGCAACCGGTCGTCCGGTTTCATTATTGGTGCAGTTCTTATTGAATCGTGCCAATGTTAAATTTGATATTTAACAGGCAGAAATAACTTCAAATAAAAAGCGGTGTGGAGGTTTAAGATCCACACCGCTTTGTCATTTTAAGCGGTTGCTATTTAATCCGTTTTTGCAGATAGCCATAACCGTTTTGTGCCAATTCCGCAAAGGGAATAAAACGCAATGCGGCACTGTTGATGCAGTAACGCAAGCCACCGGTTTCGAGCGGGCCATCTTCAAAAACGTGCCCTAAATGCGCATCGGCAATGCGAGAACGTACTTCGGTGCGGATCATTCCGTGACTGGTGTCACGGTGGTAAATGACCACATCGGAGGAAATCGGTTTACTGAAACTTGGCCAGCCACATTGTGACGGAAATTTATCAGAGGAGGCAAAAAGCGGTTCACCGCTGATAATATCGACATATAAACCTTTCTCAAAAAAATCCCAGTAACGATTTAAAAAAGGGCGTTCGGTAGTATTTTGTTGGGTAACGGCAAACGACTCTTCATTTAATTTCTGTTCGATCTCTGCTGCAGTAGGCTTGTGGTATTTCTCGGCATCAATAATGACATCGTCTGCTTTTCTCAGATCAATATGGCAATATCCGCCCGGATTTTTCTCTAAATAGTGTTGGTGATACGCTTCGGCAGGATAGTAGTTTTGTAACGGTTGCACCTCAACTAGCAAAGGTTGTTGCCATTTTTGCTGTTCGCGTGCCATTGCCGCATCAATAATCGGTTTTTGGCGCACATCAGTATAATAAATGCCGGTGCGATACTGCACACCGTGATCATTTCCTTGTCGATTTAAACTGGTCGGATCGATAACGCGGAAATAGTACTCAAGCAATGTTGCCAAATTGATTTGAGAGGCATCATAACTGACTTTGACCGTTTCGGCGTGCCCACTGCCGTTGCAAACCTGTTGATAACTTGGATTTTCACTGTCACCGTTGGCATAACCTGATTCGGCATTCAAGACACCGCCAATAGCGGCAAAGTAGGCTTCTAATCCCCAAAAACAACCGCCTGCAAGATAAATTTCGCTGGTTTGGATTTTGTTTTGTTCTGTCATTTATACCTCACAAAATTAAAACAATTTGCACTGAGCAAGCAACACATTAGGCCTTGATGTTAACGTTTGGCAGTAGGGTAGGAAGAACTTCTCCCCACTACAACAACAGTTAGATAACGGTTAGATGGTTGCCCATAAATCGTATTCATCAGCATTATGAATGGTTGCCATCACCACTTCGCCGACTTTGACTTGCTGTTCACTGATATTATTAATGTAAACCACGCCGTCAATCTCCGGTGCATCCGCCATTGAGCGACCGATAATGCCTTCTTCATCAATTTCATCAATCATCACCGGCAAAGTTTTACCGATTTTTTGTTGTAAACGCTGTGCAGAGATTTGTTGTTGTAATTGCATAAAGCGGTGGAAACGTTCCTCTTTCACCTCTTCCGGCACTTGTTCTGCCATTTCTGTGGCTACCGCACCTTCAACCGGGCTGAATTTGAAACAGCCGACACGATCCAGTTGGGCTTCTTGAATAAAATCCAACAACATTTGGAAATCTTCTTCGGTTTCACCCGGGAAACCAACAATAAAGGTAGATCGTAAGGTCAATTCCGGACAAATTTCTCGCCACTGTTTAATGCGTTCCAAAGTGCGGTCGATTGAACCGGGGCGCTTCATTGCTTTTAGAATCTTCGGACTGGCGTGCTGTAACGGAATATCTAAGTAAGGCAAAATTTTGCCTTGCGCCATTAAAGGAATCAGCTTATCAACGTGCGGATAAGGGTAAACATAATGTAGACGCACCCAAACGCCTAATGTTCCAAGCTGTTCGCAAAGTGTAATTAAATCATTTTTAATCGGCATTCCATTCCAGAAAATAGTTTTGCTTTTTTGTTCTTTTTGATTTTTATCCAACGCATAAGCGGAAGTATCTTGAGAAACGATCAACAACTCTTTTACGCCGGCATCAACTAAACGTTTTGCTTCATCCAAAATGGTGTTGATCGGTCTGCTGTCAAGATCACCTCGCATAGATGGAATAATGCAGAAAGTACAACGGTGATCGCAGCCTTCTGAAATTTTAACGTAAGCATAATGTTTAGGCGTTAATTTTACCCCTTGTTTCGGCACCACATTGAGATAAGGGTTATATTCCGGTTTCGGGGCATATTTGTGGACGTGTGTCATCACCGCTTCATAACTGTGTGGGCCGGTAATTTCAAGCACTTTAGGATGCACTTCTCTGATTTGATTTTCTTTAGCACCTAAGCAACCGGTAACGATAACTTTGCCGTTTTCTTCCAAAGCTTCGCCGATTGCTTCCAATGATTCCTGAACCGCGCTGTCGATAAAACCGCAGGTATTGACGATCACTAAATCGGCATTGTCATAACTCGGCACAATGTTATAACCCTCCGCACGCAGTTCGGTCAAAATACGTTCGGAATCAACTAAATTTTTAGGGCAACCAAGGCTTAAAAAGCCGATATTCGGAGTTGTTGTTGTCATAATTTTGTTATCTATTTTGTAATGGAATTTCAGTAGGTGGCGAATTGTACAGAATTTGTCGATAGAAAGCGAATTTTTATCAGGGCAATTTGAAGTAACGCCTTGTTATAAATAGCTAATCCTTTGTAGTTATGCCAAAAAATGGATGGTAAAAAAATAGACAAAATCGGCTGGTTTTGCTATGGTAAGACAAATTTTTTCTATCTTTATTTCAAAAAATCTAATAAAATTTCTAAAATTAGTTAATAAATTGTGAAGCCCTAAAAGAGCGGAAAATTTAATTAACCACTTTTTTCAGTTGGGTGGTGTGCAGCAAGCTGTTTTGTGCATCACACATTTTTTTAACCACTATAAGATAAAAGGAATAGCCAAT
>JACXXQ010000936.1_pt1 | contig 11756 bp, 8 predicted proteins | sample 8621361 | NCBI WGS metagenome assembly JACXXQ01 (sample SAMN15503820, study PRJNA645414) | gut metagenome | isolation source: feces | host: Bos taurus | place: USA | collected 2016 | reverse complement strand
GGAAAGGGACTGTTGCGTGAAAGCATAGGCTTATCATGCACAGTCCCTTTTCGGACTCAGATGCGGCGTTCCGCCGCGACAGCCTCAGGATTATATTACGACCGAGTGCCACTCGTCATGCATTCCGGCTGTGTCCAGGATTCATGGCGGCCTTTTTGGCCCGACAGGTGCCGACCAAGGGAGGTGCAGGACGGTTGCCAAAACGGACAGCCGTGGCTGGACGCCCTTTGGCCGTCCCCTACGGTATCGCATACAGGCGATGAAAATGAGCGCAGGCCGCAGGTAGCAGGTCGAAAAAATACACGGCCATCGGCCGTATCTGTAGGGGCTCGCACGTGGCGAGCCCGCTGGAAAAATTCGACCACAGCCTGTTATGGCAGAATGGTTAGCTTTTACGAACCACGAGCCAGGGCTCTTTCCTCGGACTCAAATGCGGCGTTCCGCCGCGATAGTCTCAGGATTATATTACGACCATGTGTTATCTGTCATGAATTTTGGTTATTCACATAAGTCACGGCGGGCCGCCTTGGACAGGTCGGCCCCTACATATCGCATACAGGCGATGAGTGGGAAGGCCGTTTACCGAATATAACCACACGGCTAACGGCCTTGTGCGTAGGGGACGCCCAAAGGGCGTCCCGCCGTGACATGTGGTGATAATCGTTTCAATACGGATGAGAAATCATATTGCCCCAGACGGGGCCTTTTTTACGAGCCGAAGGTCACTCGAGGCGATGTTGTTAGTCGGAGGTTATTGCCGCGAAGCGGCATCTGAGTCCGAGGAGACCGGCGACCGGCGGGCCGTCAGTCCCCAAAATTCGATGAACGATGAACGACCTACGATGAACGGGGCCGCTAGGCCCTAAAAAGCCCTTCACATAGGCGGCCCATATATGGTATTATATACGGTAGACTAAAATTATGATTTTTGTGAAAAACGGAGAGATTACATGGATTTTCAGAGCAATCGATTTTATCATATTATTTCTTATGGTTGCCAGGCGAATATGTCCGACAGTGAGCATTATGCCGGGCAGTTGGAGGAGCTGGGCTACCATCATACGGAGGATTTGGATACAGCCGATGTCATCCTCATCAATACGTGTTGTGTCCGTGAGACGGCGGAAGACAAGACGTTGGGGAAAATCGGCGAGCTCAAGCATTTGAAGACGCAGAACCCCGATTTAATCATTGCCGTCACAGGCTGCATGGCCCAGGAATGGCAGGATAAGCTCTTTAAACGGGCGCCTCATATCGACTTGGTCATTGGGACGCACAATATCCACAAGCTCATCGAGCTCATCCAGGAACGGCGCAGCAAGGCCGACCATTATATGGCTGCCGACATGAGCCTGCCGGCCTTCCACGATATGCCGGTCAAGCGTTTCCAGAAGTTCTTTGCCTGGATTCCCATCATGAACGGCTGCAACAAGTTTTGCACGTACTGCATCGTGCCTTATGTCCGGGGCCGCGAAGTGAGCCGTCCTATCGACGCCATTGTGGAAGAAATCAAGAAGGTCGCCGCTGAAGGCTACAAGGAAATCACCTTGCTCGGTCAGAACGTCAATTCGTATGGTCTGGACCTCAAAGACGGCACGGATTTCTCCAAGCTCGTCGCCGCTGTCGATGATATCGACGGTATCGAACGGGTGCGCTACATGACCAGCCATCCCAAGGATATGACCTTTGCCATGATCGACGCCATTGCCGACAGCCAGAAGGTCGTCAACCACATGCATCTGCCTATCCAGTGCGGTTCCAATGAGCTCTTGAAGAAGATGAACCGCGGTTACACGGTGGAACATTACTTGGAACTCGTCGATTATGCCCGCAAGCGCATGCCCGACTTGGTCCTGACGACGGATATCATCGTCGGCTTTCCTGGCGAAACGGAAGCCATGTTTGAAGATACACTGAACCTGCTCAAACGCGTCCAGTACGATATGGCTTATACGTTCATTTATTCGCCGCGGACGGGGACACCGGCAGCTAAGATGGAAGACCAGATTCCGCAGGAAGAAAAGAGCCGTCGCCTTCAGCGCCTGATGGAAGTACAGAACGTCTATAGTTTAGCCAAGAATAAAGAAATGGAAGACCATGTCTATGATGTCATCGTCGAAGGACCGACTAAGAATGATGCCAATCACTGGTTTGGCCGGACGACGGGCAACAAGATGATCATTTGGGAAAATGACGGCTCCGTCGCTATCGGCGATACCGTGCCGGTCCAGGTCGACAAGGGCCAGACATGGGTCCTCAAAGGTCACTTAGTGCACTAAAGGAAGGTGAGACTTTGGCAGGAAAAAAATTAACGCCTATGATGCAGCAGTACATGGAAGTCAAAGAGCAGTGCCAGGATAAAATCCTCTTTTTCCGCCTCGGCGACTTCTATGAAATGTTTTTTGACGATGCCCTGACGGCGTCGCGCGAACTGGACCTGACCTTGACGGGACGGGCTGGCGGCAATAAGGAAAAAGTTCCTATGTGCGGCGTGCCCTTTCATTCGGCCGATACCTATATTGAACGCCTCGTCCACAAAGGCTATAAAGTGGCCATCTGCGAACAGATGGAAGACCCGAAGCTGGCGAAAGGCTTGGTCAAGCGCAAAATCATCAAGGTCATTACGCCAGGGACGATTACCCTGGAAAATGCCGTAGCGTCGAAGCAGAACAATTACATCGGCTGCCTGAATGAAAAAGAAGGCATCCTTTCCATCGCCCTTATGGATGTCACGACCGGCGAATGTCTGTGGGCTGACTGCGCTGCGTCGGTCATGGAAGACTCCTTGTTCGATATCCTTGCTGTCTATGAACCGAGTGAACTCATTTACGTCCATATGGGGAAGAATATGGATGCTGTCCGCGAATACTTGCGAAGCCATTTGGCGCAATGTACGGTCACGGAATTTCCTGCTGATGACAACGTCGATTATAGCGAACAGGCCCGGTCCTATTTCCCGCCCGAAGATTTTGCCGCTGCCACAGCGGCTGGTGACTGCATCGGCATGCTCCTGGCCTATGTCAGCGACGTCATGCAGTCCGATATTTCTCACATCAATTCCCTGGAACACATCGACAATGACCGGCGCCTGGTCGTCGATGCGGCCAGCCTGCACCATCTGGAAATCACGCAGAACGTCCGCGACGGCGGCCGCCGGGGGACGCTCCTCGATGTCTTGGACAAGACCCAGACGGCTATGGGCGGGCGGCTCCTGCGCAAGTGGTTGGAAGCGCCGCTTATCCGCATTGCCGATATTACGCGCCGCCAAGATGCCGTCGAAGACTTCGTCCTCCACGAAATCATGCGCCAGGATACAGCTGACGTGCTGAACCGGATTTACGACTTTGAACGCATCCTGACCCGTATCGAAACGGGAACGGTAAGCCCGAAAGACTTAGTGGCCCTGCGGGAATCGCTGGCTGTCATTCCGCAGCTCAAAAACGTCTTGGCCGGGGCCAGTGCCGACCTCCTGCACAACCTCAATGACCGGTTGCAGACTCACGACGACGTGTATGACCTGCTCTGCCGGGGCATCAAGGACGAACCGGGATTGGTCATCCGCAACGGCGGCGTCATCCGCGATGGTTTTTCGCCGGAACTCGATGAAATCCGTTCCATTGCGGCCAACAGTCATGCTTTTTTGCAGGAACTGGAAGAGAAGGAAAAGGAAAAGACCGGCATTAAGATGAAAATCGGCTATACCAAAGTCTTTGGCTATTACTTCGAGATTTCTCATGCTAATACTAAGCCCATTCCCGATTATTACGTACGCAAGCAGACCCTGGTCAATGCCGAACGCTATATCACGCCGGAATTGAAGGAGTTTGAAGTCAAAGTCCTGACCAGCCAGGAACGGATGCTGTCTTTGGAATACAAGCTTTTCGGCGACATCCGCCGTCAGATCCAGGGACATATTCCGGCCATGCAGGCAACGGCCCGGGCCATTGCCCGCATCGACTGCTTGTACAGTCTGGCCTGCGCGGCTTATGACAACCGCTACGTCCGTCCCAGCCTCAACACGAAGGCGACGATTTCCATCAAGGACGGCCGTCATCCCATTATTGAAAAGTATTTGAAAGACGAATTGTTCGTCCCTAATGATGTCACTTTGAACCACGAAGACCATGAAATCCTGGTCATTACCGGACCGAATATGGCCGGTAAGTCGACGTATATGCGCCAAGTCGCCGTGTTGGTCCTCATGGCTCAAGTTGGCTCCTTCATTCCGGCCAAGGAAGGGTCTATTTGCCCGGTAGACCGTATCTTTACCCGCATCGGTGCCAGCGATGATATCCTCACCGGTCAGAGTACGTTCATGATGGAAATGAAGGAAGTGTCGTACATCCTGAAACACGCGACTAGCCGCAGCCTGCTCATCCTCGACGAAATCGGCCGCGGGACGAGCACCTTCGACGGCATGTCCATCGCCAGGGCCGTCATCGAGTACTGCCTGAAGCATATCCATGCCTTGACGTTGTTTGCGACGCATTATCACGAACTCATCGCCATGGCCGACGATTCGCCGAAAATCAAGAATTATACGGTCGCCGTCAAGGAACGGGGCAAGAACATCAAGTTCCTGCGGCGCATCATTCCCGGCGGCGCCGACCGCAGCTACGGACTGCACGTGGCGCGCCTGGCCGGCTTGCCGGAAAGCCTGCTCAAGCGGGCCGACGTCATCTTGGAAGATTTGGAAAAGAACGGCGGCGCTCCCGTCCCGGCCAAGGCGCCTGTGAACCCTGCGCCGTCACCGATGGGGGACAGTCTCTTTTCCAGTCCCGTCATCGATAAGCTGCTCAGTGTCGATGTCAGCAGTATGACGCCGATTGAAGCGATTTCTTTCTTATATAATCTGCAAAAAGATGCCAAAGAAGGAAGTGGGATCCAGTGAGTTCAATCATTCATGTCTTAGATGAAGCGACGCGCAATAAGATCGCTGCCGGCGAAGTCGTTGAACGGCCGGCGTCGTGCATCAAGGAATTGGTGGAAAATGCCATTGATGCCGGTGCCCATGCCATTGAAGTGGAAATCGCCGATGGCGGCCAGTCCTATATGCGGGTCACCGACGACGGCTGCGGTATGAGCCCGGAAGATGCCCATAAGTGCATCATCCGTCATGGCACGAGCAAAATCAGTTCTGTCGAAGATATCTTTGCCATTACGTCTCTGGGCTTCCGCGGCGAAGCCGTGCCCAGTATTGCCGCCGTATCGCACATGCAGATTACGACGCGCCAGGCTGACGACGATTTTGCGACGCACCTCATCCTCGATGGGGGCGAAATTACAGCAGAAGACCAGGCCGGTGCACCGGTCGGGACGACGATGGAAGTAAGCGACCTCTTTTACAATACGCCAGCGCGGCGCAAGTTCCTCAAGAGCGAACGGACAGAAAGTTCTAAAATCTCTGAAATGGTGACTAAACTGGCTCTAGCCAATCCGGCTATTGCCTTTACCTTTACCAATAATGGCCGGACGACGATGAAGACCGGCGGTACAGGGGACCTGCGGGAAACGATTGCCAATATCTACGGGGCCAACGTCGCCCGCGATGTCTTTGCCATTTCTGCCGACCAGGACGGCATCAGCCTGGAAGGCTATGTAGGCAAGCCGTCGGTCTTAAAGAGCAACCGCAACTGGCAGACGTGTATCGTCAATCACCGCATCGTCCATAATCCTTTGATGTTCAAGGCCATCGACAATGCTTATCACGCCATGCTGCCGAAATCGGGCTATCCCTTTGCCATGCTCCATCTCCATGTCGACCCGGCGACGATTGACGTCAATGTCCATCCTGCGAAGACGGAAATCAAATTCTCCGATGAACAAGCCGTTTATCGGGCTATTTACCACAGTATCGTCACGGCCCTGGTGGCCCAGGAAAAGCCGGAGGCCATCGCCAAGACCATCGGTGTCGATGTAGGGGCCGTCCCAAAGGGCGGCCCGCAGGAGAAAGCAACCTCTCAGTCCGCTGCGCGGACAGCTCCCCTATCAGGGGAGCCTCTTGTGTGGGGCGCCCGCCCGCAAGAGGGTGGCAAAACAACCACCGTAGGGGCTGTCCCAAAGGGCGGCCCGCAGTGGGAGAAAGCAACCTCCGTAGGGGCCGTCCCAGAGGGCGGCCCGCAGCGGACAGCTCCAGCCGGCCCGCAGGAAAAGACAACCTCTCAGTCCGCTGCGCGGACAGCTCCAGCCGGGCTCTCCGTTTGGGCAGCCGGCCTAAACCCTCCTGCGGATGGTCCTGACCGGGCCCAAAAGGGCCTATCAGGGGAGCCTCTTGCGGATGGTCCTGACCGGGCCCAAAAGGGCCTATTAGGGGAGCCTCCTGCGTGGGGTGCCCGCCAAGAACGTGGGGGAGCCGATCAACCCAGTCTCTTTTCCCAGGCTTTGGCCCAGCATGGCCAAGGCGGCCCGTCAGAGGCGACGTCTGTCGTTTCGGAAGCGGCGGCCCCGAAAATCGTCTTTGACGGCGATGACGACGTCTTCATTCCTTTGGGGGAAGTGGCGGATTGCTTCATCATTGCCAAAAAGGGACAAGATCTATACATCGTCGATCAACATGCCGCTCACGAACGGATCCGCTATGATACCTTTTGTAAGCGTGTCGAACGGATGCCGAGCCAGCAGCTGCTGACGCCGGAGTTCGTCGATGTCGACAGCGACGATATGACACTTCTGCTGGAACGGCAGGACGTCTTCAACGACCTGGGCTATACGTATTCTGAAGCCGGGCCGACGACGCTGCGCGTGGAAGAAGTACCCTGCGATTTGCAGACCAGCGATATTGCTGATTCCCTGAAAGATATCTGCCTGCTCCTGCACGATCAGAAAGAACCGGATAAAGCCATGGTCCGTCATCGCTCCCTGGCCTATCTGTCCTGCCACGGTGCTGTCAAAGCCGGAGACAGCCTTAATATCCGCCAGATGAAACAACTTTTGGATGATTTGTTCCATACGGAAAAACCCTATGTCTGCCCTCATGGCCGGCCGACAATCATCCGCTTTACACCGAAAGAATTAGCCCATTTATTTAAACGGACATGACTCATATGATTTACGTCGTGCCTTCATTGAAGGCCAAAGAAAAATTACAAAGTGAAGGGAAGGCCTGGGCCGAAAGCCAGGGCTTCACCTATGCGCCGCGGGGAAAGCGGACTATACAGGACTTGATGGATGAATACGGCGAGGACTTCCTCGTCTATTCGTCGCGGGGACCCCAAATCGACCGTCCGGAAGGCAGTCATTTCTTCAGTCTCAACATGGCCGAACTACGCATCCAGAACTTGCGGAAAGGCCAGCGCGACCATTTGCTGGAAGCGCTCATGGGGATGAAGGAGAGGGGAGCCGAAAGCCTCTCCTGCGAAGGGGAGGGGGACCGCTCGCGGTGGAAGGGTTCTTCCGAGCCGCCTATTACCGTCCTCGACTGCACCTGCGGCTTTGGCGCCGATGCGGCCGTTGCTTCTTTTGGCTTGCCTACTGGGTCACGCGTCGATGCCCTGGAGGTGTCACCCCTGCTGGAAGCGGTCACGTCGTGGGGCTTTTCCCATTTTGTCCACAAGAAAGACGACGTCACGGCGGCACTGCGACGGATTTCCCTGCGCCGTGGCGATTATCGCGATTACCTATTATCCGACGAAGGGCCCGTATACGACGTCCTCTATTTCGATCCCATGTTCCAGCGGCCTGTCGAGGCGAGCTGCCAGTTCCAGCCCGTCCGGGCCATTATGGAACACGGCGGTCTGACGCGGGACCTGATTGAACGGGCGCTGCAGAAAGCCCGGCGCCGGGTCGTCATCAAGGAGCGGGACTTCCGCCAACTCTGCCGCGATTTCCCGGAGGTTACCTTATATGGCGGCAAATACAGCCGCATTGGCTATGCCGTATTGGAGTGTGATTCATGGAAAAAGTAATGGCCATCATCGGTCCGACGGCTGTCGGCAAGACGGCGCTCAGTTTTGCCCTGGCCGAACATTACGGAACCGACCTCATTTCTGGCGACGCCTACCAGATTTACCGCCATATGGATATCGGTACGGCGAAACCGACAGCGGACGAATTGGCCCGCTATCACCATTATCTCATCGATATTGCCGAGCCTGACGAGCCCTATTCGGCAGCTCGTTTTTGTGAGATGGCAGGGAGCGCCATTGCCGAAGTCAACGGGAAGGGCAAGGTCCCTATCGTCGTCGGCGGCACAGGGCTCTATGTCCAATCCCTCTTGGAAGGCTACGATTTCCAGACGGCCCGCATGACTGAGGCCGATAAGGAAGCGGCTCAGGCACGCATTGCCTCCCTCGATGAAGGGGCGCTGAAAGACTATATTGTCCGGGAAACGGATTGGCAGCCGCCAGATTGGCACGAGCTGCTTTCCAATACGCATCGCCTGACCCGCCTGGTCAGTGCTATCGAACAGGGCGAAGGGAAGACCTTCGTCCGCGCCGGCAAGGCTCACGGCCTGGTCTATGACGCCTATGTCATCGGTCTGCGCCTGCCGCGGGACGTCTTATATGCCCGCATCGAAGAACGCGTCGACGCTATGATCGCTGCCGGCTGGGTCGATGAAGTGCGGCACTTGTTGGACCGGGGCATCCCGACGGACTGTCAGGCCATGAAGGCCATCGGCTATCAGGAGCTGGCTCTGTATATTCATGGCCAGCTGCCCCTCGATGACGCTGTGGCCCGCATCAAGACCCGGACGCGGCGTTTTGCCAAGCGTCAGCTCACGTGGTTCAAACGCATGCCCTACATCCATTGGTACGAAAAAGACCAGTACGAGGACGAAGCCGCCCTGGCCCGGGCCGTCATCCGTGATATAGACGCTCACTGGAGAGCGTAGGGGCGCCCACGTGGGGCGCCCGCGCGAATCCTGTGCACATCCTGATGAATGAAAGCGAAGAGCAGAAAGCCTCCCCTATTAGGAGAGCCTTTCATTATAAACTAAGCAAATACAGAAAGGAATCATGACATTGTCTCTGGATTTAGAAGCTTTACGAAAAGAAGCGCTGGCTGAATGTGCCGCGCAGTTTGAACGGATTGATACGATTTGTCTCCATAATACGGCGAAAGTCCTGGCTGCTTATAAGGAAGCCCAGATTTCGTCGTACCAGTTTACCGGTACGTCGGGCTATGGCTACAGCGATATGGGACGGGAAAAGCTCGACGAAGTCTTTGCCCGCGTCTTTAAAGCGGAAAAAGCCATTGTCCGTCCTCATTTCGTATCGGGGACCCATGCGCTGGCGACGGTCCTGCTGGCCCTGCTGCAGACAGGCGACCTCATGATGAGCCTTGTCGGCGCACCGTATGATACGATGCAGGGCGTTATCGGCTACGCCCATGAAACGCCCCATTCTCTGAAGGAAAAAGGCGTCCGCTATGAAGAAGTCCCCTTGAAGGACAACGCCTATGATTTGGCCGGTATTGAGGCCGCCGTGGCTGAAAAGCAGCCAAAACTGGTCCTCATTCAGCGTTCCCGCGGTTACAGCACGCGGGCCTCTTTGACGATCGATGATATCCGTTCGATTATTTCTGTCGTCAAGAAGGTCAGCCCTCAGACGATTTGTTTTGTCGATAACTGCTACGGTGAATTTGCTGCCGAAGAAGAACCGATTGAAGCCGGCGCCGACATCATCGCCGGGTCGCTCATCAAGAATCCCGGTGGCGGCATCGCCCCGACAGGCGGTTATATTGCCGGTAAGGAAGAACTGGTCCATGCAGCCGCCGACTACTTGACGGCTCCCGGGCTGGGCGACGAACTCGGCTCCTATGCGGCTGGGTACCGCCTCTTTTTCCAGGGCTTCTTCATGGCACCGCACGTCACGGCACAGGCTATCAAAGGCGCTGTCTTCGCGGCAGCTGTCTTTAAAAAGATGGGCTTCAAGGTCTCACCGGCCGTCCAGGATCCGCGAGTCGACCTGATTCAGACCATTTATCTGGAAAACGAACAGAATATGTGCCTCTTCTGCCAGGGCATCCAGTCCTTCTCGCCTGTCGATGCCCATGTCACACCGATTCCTGACGATATGCCGGGCTATGCCGATAAGATCATCATGGCTGCTGGTGATTTCGTCCAAGGGTCGTCCATCGAATTGTCGGCCGACGGTCCAATCCGCGACCCCTATATGATTTATCTCCAAGGGGGCATCGTCTTTGAACACAATGTCCTGGCCATCCTCAGCGCAGCGCAGTACATTGCTGAACATCGGGAAGGAGCCGCTCATGATTAAGGAAGTCCTCGTCGTCGAAGGCCGGTCTGATGTCGCCCGCATCCGGGCCAGCCATATCGACGTCGATATGATTACGACAGACGGCTTCAATTTGAAGCCCCATACGCTGGAACAGATACGCTGTGCCTATGAAAAGCGGGGCATCATCATCCTGACCGACCCCGACCGGGCAGGGGAGCAGATCCGCAAATTCCTGACCGACCGCTTCCCGAAGGCCAAGCACGCCTTCATTCCCCGGAAAGACGCCATTGCCAACAATGACCTGGGTGTCGAACAGGCTTCGCCAGAAGCCATCCGCCTGGCTTTGTCCAAAGTCCGCTGTGCCACGTATGAACCGCAGGAAACCTTTACGATGCAGGACATCGCTGCAGCCGGCCTCAACGGGACGCCGGATGCCGCCGACCGCCGGGCCGAAGTGGGCGCTATCCTGGGTATCGGCTATGGCAATGCCAAACAGTTTTTGAAACGCTTGAATCATTACGGCGTCACCCGTGACGAATGGGATGATGCTCTCCGTCAGATCCGCGAGGTGAAATAGATGAAAGAAGTCGACTTGTCCAATCCCGACGTCGTCCGCTACGTCGTCAAACGCTTTGGCCTGCGTATGAATAAGAAGCTGGGCCAGAATTTCCTCATCCGCCACGCCGTCGTCGACGACATTGCCGACGCAGCCGGCATCGGTGAAGGCGACCCGGTCCTGGAAATCGGGCCGGGTATCGGCACGCTGACCCAGGCCCTGGCTGAAACGGGAGCGGCTGTGACGGCTGTCGAACTGGACGACCATCTGCTGCCCGTCCTCGACAAGACGCTGGAACACTATGATAACGTGCGCGTCGTTCACGGCGATATCCTGCGCATCGATATCGAAGAAGTCATGAATCACCAGCCCTTCACGGTCTGTGCCAATCTGCCCTACTATATTACGACGCCGATTATCATGAAGCTGTTGGAACAGAAGCTGCCTATCAAGCGCATCGTCGTCATGGTCCAGAAGGAAGTGGCCGAACGCATGGTGGCGGAACCAGGCCATAAAATCTATGGCGCCCTGTCCGTATCGGTCCAGTACTACACGAAGCCCCAGATGCTCTTTGAAATCTCACCGAAATGCTTCATGCCGGCGCCGGAAGTCACGTCGGCCGTCGTCGCCATGGATGTCCGCCAGAAGCCACCTGTCGATTTGCTCGATGAAAAGCGCTTCTTCCAGGTCGTCAAAGCGGCCTTCCAGCAGCGCCGTAAGACTTTTTCCAACGCCTTGAAGAACACGGGCATGAGTAAAGAACAGATTGCCCAGGTACTGGAAAAATCCGGTATCGACGGCAAGCGCCGGGGCGAAACCCTGTCCCTGCAGGAATTTGCCGACGTCGCCAACGCCTGGGACGCGCTGCAGTAAGCATGAAAAAGCCTCTGACGTCATACATGAAGCTTTTTTTCCACGTTTGCCGTGGGTCGTTTGTCGTAATGGAGCAAGCCGCAGGTCAGCGTAGGGGGCTGTAACAGAATAGCCTCATCTAAAAAATGGACTCAGTTATCTGAGCCCAT
>JACXXQ010000914.1_pt1 | contig 11960 bp, 9 predicted proteins | sample 8621361 | NCBI WGS metagenome assembly JACXXQ01 (sample SAMN15503820, study PRJNA645414) | gut metagenome | isolation source: feces | host: Bos taurus | place: USA | collected 2016 | reverse complement strand
AGCACCGTACAGATAACGGCATACAACAGACCAATCCAAAATGTGCGGATTTGATAATTAAAATGGCTTTCCAAATAGGTACCACGAACATCATCACGAAAAACATAAGCAATCACGATCGCAACAATGCTTAAAAAAGTGATCAAAAACGATGCGATATAAAGCCAATAACCTATCATCGCCCATTTTTTTGTATCATTCATTTTATAAATTGTCGGTTCCATCATTATTTGCGCTCCTATTATTGAACAGAATCAATCTCTAATATAAAACGAAAAAATCGAAAGATCACATAATTTTTCTTGATTAATCAAGAATTTCAAACCTATTTCAAACAACTTTTAAATCACTTTAACATTTAGCTAACAGCGAAATTGAGCTAGATCAGGTTATCTGCCGATACCCCAAAAAAGGTAACTTCAAATAGTTATAATTTTATTAGTTAAAATAATTTTTAATTTTTGGAGAAATCTTATGAGTAAAACATCTGAAGTGGTGGTAAGTCCTGCTCAGGCAGAAGTGGATCAACTCGTCGCCAATGGCTTAGCCGCCTTGGAAGAGTTCCGTCAGCTTAATCAGCAACAAGTCGATTATATCGTTGCGAAAGCTTCTGTCGCGGCGTTGGATCAACACGGCGTGTTGGCAATGCACGCTTATGAAGAAACCGGTCGTGGCGTATTTGAAGACAAAGCAACAAAAAATCTGTTTGCTTGTGAATATGTTGTAAACAATATGCGTCATTTGAAAACTGTTGGTGTGATTAGTGAAGACGATGTTACCGGTATTACCGAAATTGCCGATCCAGTTGGAGTGATTTGTGGTATTACGCCAACCACCAATCCAACCTCTACCGCAATTTTTAAAGCCTTAATTTCCTTAAAAACTCGTAATCCGATCGTTTTTGCATTCCACCCATCCGCTCAACAAAGTTCCGCTCACGCCGCACGCGTTGTTTATGAAGCGGCTGTTGCTGCCGGTGCGCCGAAAAACTGTATTCAATGGATTGAAAACCCATCTATGGAAGGCACTCAGGCATTAATGAAACACCCGGGGATCGCCACTATTCTAGCCACCGGCGGAAATGCGATGGTGGAAGCGGCTTATTCCTGTGGTAAACCGGCTTTAGGTGTCGGTGCCGGAAATGTGCCTGCTTATGTGGAAAAAAGTGCAAATTTAAAACAGGCAGTACACGACATTGTGATGTCAAAATCGTTTGATAACGGAATGATCTGTGCCAGCGAACAGGCAGCAATTGTTGATAAAGAAATTTATGATGATTTTATTAAAGAGATGCAATCTTACGGCGTTTATCTCGTTAATAAAAAAGAAAAAGCATTACTTGAAGAGTTTATCTTCGGTGCAAAAGCCAACAGCAGCAGCTGTTCTATGGCAAAACTCAATGCCGCTGTAGTTGGTAAACCGGCAGCTTGGATTGCGGAACAGGCAGGCTTCAGCGTGCCGGCAAATACCAATATCCTGTTGGCAGAATGTAAAGAAGTGGGCGTGAAAGAGCCGTTAACTCGCGAAAAACTCTCTCCGGTATTAGCGCTATTAAAAGCAGAAAGCACTGAAGACGGTTTAATCAAAGCTGAACAAATGGTGGAATTCCACGGTTTAGGACACTCCGCCGCCATTCACACTTCTGATACGGAATTGGCAAAAGTATTCGGCGAACGTGTCAAAGCCATTCGTGTGATTTGGAACTCCCCTTCAACTTTTGGCGGTATCGGTGATGTCTATAACTCGTTCCTACCTTCATTGACCTTAGGCTGTGGTTCTTACGGTAAAAATTCTGTGGGCAACAATGTCAGTGCAGTGAATTTATTAAATATCAAACGGGTAGGAAGACGGAGAAATAATATGCAGTGGTTCAAAGTGCCTTCAAAAATCTATTTTGAACGTGATTCAATCCAATATTTACAATCAATGAAAGGCGTTGAACGTGTCGTAATCGTTACCGATCGTGTAATGGTTGATCTTGGTTTTGTAGAAAAAATCGCAAAACAACTCACAATGCGCGGCGATCACGTCACTTATCAACTTTTCGCCGACGTTGAGCCGGATCCTAGTATCGCAACAGTACGCCGAGGTGTTGAATTATTACGTAACTTCCAACCGGATACTATTATTGCCCTAGGCGGTGGTTCAGCTATGGATGCTGCTAAAGTAATGTGGTTATTCTACGAACAGCCTGAAGTTGATTTCCGCGATTTAGTACAGAAATTTATGGATATTCGCAAACGTGCCTTTAAATTCCCACAATTAGGCCGCAAAGCGAAATTTATCGGTATTCCAACCACATCAGGTACCGGTTCTGAAGTCACGCCTTTCTCCGTTATTAGCGAAGGCGATAAAAAATATCCAATTGCTGACTACTCATTAACTCCGACTATTGCTATTGTTGATCCGGCATTAACAATGACTGTACCTGCACACGTTGCCGCAGATTCAGGTTATGATGTGTTAGTTCACGCAACAGAAGCTTATGTATCTACTTTAGCTAACGACTTCACTGACGGTCTAGCATTGCAGGCGATTAAACTAGTCTTTGACTTTTTAGAACGCTCGGTGAAAAATGGAGCTAGCGATCCGGAAGCTCGCGAAAGAATGCATAACGCCTCCACTATTGCCGGAATGGCATTTGCCAATGCGTTCTTAGGAATGACCCACTCTTTGGCGCACAAAGTCGGCGGTCGTTTCCATACGCCACACGGCAGAACTAACGCGATTTTGATGCCTTATGTGATTCGTTATAACGGTACTCGTCCGACTAAAACCGCAACTTGGCCAAAATATAATTACTACAAAGCGGATGTAAAATACCAAGAAATCGCCAGAATGTTGGGCTTACCTTGTTCAACACCTGAAGAAGCAGTGTAAGCCTATGCCAATGCGTGTAAAGAGTTAGGGCAAAAAGTCGGTATTAAGATGTCATTCAAAGAACAGGGCATCAATGAACAAGAGTTTATGGAAGCGCGCCGTGATTTAGCTTTATTGGCGTTTGAAGATCAATGTTCACCGGCAAACCCTCGCTTACCGATGGTTGAAGATATGATTGAGATTTTAACCAAATCTTATTATGGTGAATAACCTCATTTAAACAAAAGGCATAACAAACAGAAATCCCCGTTGGCAACGGGGATTTTCAATGTTTTCAAATCCTCACCACTGTGAGGATTTTGCATTTAACTAAGAAAATAACGATAAGCTTTGCTGTCAGTGACATCTTGGCAGACATAACCAAGCTGGCTCAAATGACGTTTAAAATCGGCTAAATCATCATTTTCAAATTGGAAACCGGCAAGAATATTGCCATAATCGGCACCGTGTGCACGATAATGGAACAATGAGATATTCCAATGTGTTCCCAATGTTTCCAAAAATTTCAACAATGCTCCTTTTTGTTCAGGAAATTCAAAGCTATACAATCTTTCCAGTTTGTCACTATGCGGACGACCGCCAATCATATAACGAATATGCGTTTTCGCAACATCATCATTGGTCATATCTTCCACATAATAACCTGCCTGACTTAACTCATTGATAATTTCCGCTTTTTCCGCTTCATTGGCGGTACGAACCCCAACAAAAATACAGGCCTTTTTATCATCGGCATAACGGTAATTAAATTCAGTTACCGCTCTGCTGCCCAATAAATGACAGAATGTGAGGAAACTGCCTTTCTGTTCCGGAATAGTTACCGCCAATAACGCCTCACGATTTTCCCCGATTTCACAACGCTCGGAAACATAACGCAATGTGTGGAAATTTAAATTCGCGCCGGACAAAATCGCTGCCAATTTTTCGCCTTTAAGCTGATGTTGACGCGCATATTTTTTCAATCCGGCTAAAGAGAGTGCACCGGACGGTTCGGCAACCGCACGCACATCTTCAAACAGATCTTTCATCGCCGCACAGATCTCATCACCGTCCACCAGCACAATATCATCAAGATATTGCTGACATAAACGGAAGGTTTCATCACCGATACGTTTAACCGCCACGCCATCAGCAAACAGCCCGACACGATCCAAATCAACCGGATGTTTTGCTTTTAAGGCAGCATATAAACAAGCGGAATCCTTTGATTCAACCCCGATGACTTTAATCTCCGGCATCATCTGTTTGATTAATACGGCAACGCCTGCTGCCAATCCGCCACCGCCGACTTGCACAAAAATGCGATCAATATCGGAATTCTGTTGCAATAATTCCATTGCCAATGTGCCTTGACCGGCAATCACTAACGGGTGATCAAACGGCGGAATAAAGGTCATTTTTTTACTTTCAGACAATTCAATCGCTTTTGCCTTCGCTTCATCGAAATTGGCACCATAAAGCAACACTTCGCCACCAAAGCCACGCACTGAATCAACTTTAATACTTGGCGTATTTTGCGGCATCACAATTAACGCCTTTAAGCCTAATAATTTTGCCGACAACGCGACACCTTGTGCGTGATTTCCCGCTGAAGCCGCAATCACTCCCACTGCTTTCTGCTCCGGTGTCAAGGCTGAAATCATTGCATACGCACCACGTAATTTGAAACTATGCACCGGTTGACGATCTTCTCGCTTGATAAAAATTTGGTTATCTAAACGATTGGAAAGTTTTTCCATTTTTTGTAGCGGCGTAACTTGCGCCGCTTCATACACTTTTGAACCCAATTTCACTATTGCTTTTAAATATTGCGAACCGCTGGGTTGGGCGGTTGTCAATAAAGTTTGCATATCCATTTTGTTACCACTTACAGTTTACTGCGATCTCTCACTGCCCCTTTGTCTGCACTGGTTGCCAATGAAGCATAGGCTCTCAACGCTAAGGAAACCTGGCGTTGACGATTTTTCGGTTTCCAACCCAATGCTTCTCTTGCTGCACGGCGTTTTGCCAATTCCTGTGCATCAACCAATAATTCAATTTTACGTTGTGGAATATCGATTGCGATCATATCGCCGTCTTCCACTAACCCGATAGTTCCGCCATTTGCGGCTTCCGGCGAAACGTGTCCGATAGATAAACCGGATGTACCGCCGGAGAAACGACCATCTGTTAATAACGCACAAGCTTTGCCTAAACCCATTGATTTGAGATAACTGGTCGGATAAAGCATTTCCTGCATACCCGGTCCCCCTTTCGGACCTTCATAACGAATAACCACTACATCACCGGCAACCACTTTACCGCCAAGAATACCTTCCACCGCTTCTTCCTGACTTTCGTACACTTTTGCCGGACCGGTAAAGGTTAAAATACTTTCATCAACGCCGGCAGTTTTGACGATACAACCGTTTTCTGCCAAATTGCCGCTTAACATTGCCAAACCACCGTCCTGACTATAAGCGTGTGCTTTATCACGAATACAGCCTTGTGCGCGATCATCATCAACGCTGTCCCAACGGCAATCCTGTGAAAATGCCTGTGTAGTGCGAATTCCGGCAGGGCCGGCACGATAAAATGCTTTCACTTCATCACTGACATCACGTTTAATATCATATTGATTCAATTGCTGTTCTAAGCTTAATCCCAACACGGTATGAGTTTGATTATGCAATAAATTGGCACGATCCAACTCACCTAAAATGCCCATTACGCCACCGGCACGATGGACATCTTCAATATGGTATTTATTGGTATTCGGCGCCACTTTACATAAGCAAGGCACAACACGAGAAAGGCGATCAATATCCGCCATTGTGAAATCAACTTCTGCTTCCTGTGCAGCAGCAAGCAAGTGTAAAACGGTATTGGTTGAGCCACCCATTGCGATATCCAAACTCATCGCATTGCTGAAAGCATCTTTGGTTGCAATAGAGCGAGGCAATACACTGTCATCATCCTGTTCATAATAACGGCGACAAAGCTCAACAATTTGTGACCCCGCTTTTAAGAACAGCTGTTTACGATCAGCATGCGTTGCCAAGCAGGAACCGTTGCCCGGTAAACTTAACCCGAGCGCTTCTGTTAAACAGTTCATTGAGTTGGCAGTAAACATTCCCGAGCAAGAACCGCAAGTCGGGCAAGCAGAACGTTCTATCACTTCCACATCCTGATCGGCGACATCCGGATTAGCACTTTGAATCATAGCATCAATTAAATCCAAACGAATTAATTGATCGGAAAGTTTGGTTTTTCCCGCCTCCATCGGCCCACCGGAAACAAAAATGGTCGGAATATTTAAACGTAACGCCGCCATCAACATTCCCGGCGTAATTTTGTCGCAGTTGGAAATACAGACCATTGCATCAGCACAGTGTGCATTTACCATATATTCTACCGAATCGGCTATTAATTCACGTGATGGCAACGAATACAACATCCCACTATGCCCCATCGCAATACCATCATCTACAGCGATTGTATTAAACTCTTTGGCAATACCGCCTGCCTCTTCAATCTGCTTTGCAACCATTTGACCAAGATCTTTCAAATGCACGTGTCCCGGTACAAATTGAGTAAATGAGTTGACTACGGCAATAATCGGTTTACCGAAGTCATTGTCTTTCACGCCGGTTGCGCGCCATAATGCACGTGCTCCCGCCATATTACGGCCTTGTGTGCTGGTCGCTGAACGTAGTTTAGGCATAATAATCTCTCCTGTAATTTAATTTTCGTCACTGATCACGGTTACATCAGTCACGCCATATAATTTTGTTAATTGATTAGTCAATAATGACAACGCTCTTTCGCTTTGTACTGTCAGTTCCATTTTAACTTGTTGATTTTCAAGGCGACTTTGTAAATCAACGGCGACAAAGCCACGGTGTCTGACTACACGTAAAATCCGTTCTAACGTTTCAGGTCGCCACTGTGCACTAATGCTGATTTGATAATTTTTCATCTTACACCCCGATATCTTCCAACATTTCATCATTCTTTGCGCCCGGTGGCACTAACGGCCACACATTTTCATTCTCGTGAATGCAAACGTGCAATAAATAAGATCCTTCGGCATTTAGAAGTCGATCCAAAGCATCATTCACTTCACTGCCTTTTTCGATACTTTCACCGGGAATATCAAATGCCTGTGCCAACATTAAGAAATCAGGGTTATCGTCCAAAATGGTTTCACTATGTCGACCGCGGAAAAAGAGTGTTTGCCACTGACGCACCATTCCTAAACGCTGGTTATCCAATAACAAAATCTTCACCGGTAATTTGCCGCGTTTAATTGAGCCCAACTCTTGAATATTCATCATAAATGAGCCATCGCCGGTAATTAATATCACCTGATCTTGCGGACGCGCTTTCTGCGCACCGACAGCTGCCGGCAAACCGAAGCCCATTGTGCCGAAGCCGGCAGAGGTTAAATAGTTTTTCGGATCGAAATGTTGCATATGCTGCGCCGACCACATTTGATGTTGACCGACATCGGTCGCTATCACACTATTTTTGTCACGTTTTTGAGATAAGGTATGTAATAACCACCAAGGATTGATCAGCGTATCGCCACTATTTTCAGCATAAGTAAAATCATACTGCTGTTTTAAACGCTGTACATCGGTACGCCAAGCATCGATCTGTAACGGCATTGCCAACTGTTGTAACAACTGCTTCATATCGCCGCGAATTGCAACATCAGCACGGCGTAATTTATTAATTTCCGCAATATCGGCATCAACGTGGATAACTTTTGCTGTCGGAGCAAAACTATCCAATTTACCGGTTACTCTATCGTCAAATCTCGCACCGAGCACCAACAGCAGATCACTCTCCTGTGCTGCATAATTCGCCGCTTTAGTGCCGTGCATTCCGATCATTCCCATATAGTAAGGATTATCCGCCGGCAATGCGCCAAGCCCTTTGATAGTCGAAAAACTCGGTATTTGTGTAATTTCAACAAAATGACGTAATTCCGCTACCGCATCAGCCATTCCAACACCGCCGCCGACATAAAGTACCGGACGTTTTGCTTGTTGTAATAGTATTTTTGCTTGTTCTAATAAAGAAGGTTCAACTGAAGGAGGTTGCGGAACAGGGTAAACAAGGGGTTGGCGTTCTATTTTGGCAAACTGCACATCTTTCGGCACATCGATTAATACCGGACCGGGTCTGCCGCTTTGTGCGATTTGGAACGCTTCCGCCATAACTTCCGGCAATTCATCGATACTTTGCACGATAAAGCTATGTTTCGTACAAGCCAATGATAAACCTAAAACATCTGCTTCCTGAAAAGCATCCGTGCCGATAAACGGTGAAGCAACTTGCCCGGTGATAGCAACAACCGGAATAGAGTCCATCATCGCATCACCTAAACCGGTGACTAAATTAGTCGCACCCGGGCCGGAAGTGGCGATACAAACACCCACTTTACCGCTGGCACGAGCATAACCGATCGCAGCCATTGCCGCACCTTGCTCATTTCGACAGAGCAGATGATCCAACCCTGAATCATAAATTGCATCATAAACCGGCATAATTGCACCGCCGGGATAACCAAAAATCGTTGTCACTCCGTGTGCTTTTAAACTTTCTGTAATAAATCTTGCACCATTCATTTTTATTTCCTTAAAACGATAAAAAACCCTCGCCTACTGTCGAGGCGAGGGTTCATCTGACCTAAAATCTTATATTGAAAGTTTTATCAGCTGTACCACTCACCTCGTGATGCTAATCACCACGAGGTTAATAATAATGCCAATAAAACGAACAGAATTCATAGTTTCAATATCCAATGTGGGTCTAAGTATGTATGTTGTGTGCTTTTGAGCGTCTTTATTGATACCACATTTTTTATCTGAATCAAATAGTTTTATTAAAAAATTTTTAATTTTTATGATGATCAAAAAATCAACCGCCACATCGGTTTTTTGTTAACATATAGCCTTATTAAAATTTATTGCTACTATTTTTTATTTATTTTACAGATAAGGGGTTTTATGCGCAGTTTACTTCCTTTTCAATTAGTTGCGTCAGATTTGGATGGTACACTTTTAAACGGTCAGCACGTGGTCGGCGATTTCACCATTGATACCTTAAGAAAATTGGAACAAAAACAGGTAGATATTGTGGTAGCCACCGGCAGAAAACACGAAGATGTATTTTCGATTGTTGCGAAAATAGGCATTGAAAATATCCGAATGATCACCTCAAATGGCGCGAGAATTCACGATCTCAGCGGTCGATTACTTTATAAAAATGATTTGCCGACCGATCTTGCTTTGGAAATAATGAATGTTCCGTTCGATAAAAATAAAATTTTTGTCAACTCCTATCAGGACAGCGGTTGGTTCATCGATCGCGAAGTGCCACAAATGGCAAAATATCATCAAGATTCCGGCTTCGGCTATCAGGTTGTCGATTTTCGTCATCACGATGCACAAGGCACCGAAAAAGTCTTTTTTATTGCACGTTGTCAACAGGATTTGCTCGAACTAGAGCAACATCTTCGCCAAACTTACGGCGATCGCACCGAGATTGTTTACGCCTCGCTCAACTGCCTCGAAATTATGAATAAAGGCGTAAGCAAAGGAAATGCGCTGAGAAAAGTACTGCACGATTGCCATTACGACAATAGCGCCTGCATCGCTTTCGGCGACGGAATGAATGACGAAACAATGTTGGATTTTGTCGGCAAAGGCTGCATTATGCAAAATGCCAATCCGGCGTTAATCCGTGCTTTGCCGCAACTGGAAATTATCGGGCATCACGCCCACGAAGCGGTAGCGAGCTATCTCCGCGCTACTTTTGGAATTATTTAAAATGTTACCACTATTTTATATTGCTATTGGCGCCGCTCTTGGCGCCTGTTCTCGCTGGGGATTGAGCAATTTACTTAATCCTATTTTTCATCAATTCGCCTTTGGCACTTTAGTTGCCAACTATTTAGGTTGTTTTTTAATGGGCATTGCCAGCGGGGCATTACTTAGCTTTCCAACGATTAGCAACGAGTGGCGGCTTTTTTTTATTACCGGTTTTCTCGGCAGTTTAACCACCTTTTCTTCCTTTTCCGGTGAAGTGATCGCTATTTTTTTAGGGCAACAGCACTTAACCGCTATCGGTGTTATTTGCTTGCATTTATTGGGTTGTCTGGCGTTTACTCTGCTTGGTATTTTCTTATGGCGACTGCTTTTTGTTGCCTAAACACCATAACACCATAGTTAAACGTAAAAAAATAAGGTGCAGATCAATTTGCACCTTATGTTGGATTCTGTTTGCACTGACTACACACGTGCCAAAATTTTAAAGGTCAGCGCATAACGATTTTTCTCATCTGCTGCTCGTGTTTCGATAAAATCGGTTTTCCACTGTGCCGGATCAATTTCCGGGAAAAAGGTATCACCTTGCAGCTCGGTATCAATTTCCGTCAGATAAAGCCGATCCGCTTGTGGCAAAGCCTCAGCAAAAAGATTCTCACCACCGAGAATCATCACTTCTTTATCGTCTTGCACCAATGCCAATGCTTGGGATAAATCTGACACCACTTCAATGCCATCTGCGTGAAAACCTTGCCGGGATAACACGATATTTTTGCGATTCGGCAATGCTCTGCCGATCGACTGAAAGGTCTTCCGCCCCATAATCACCGGCTTACCCAATGTATTTTTTTTAAACCGCGCTAAATCCGCCGGCAAATGCCAAGGCATTTGATTATCTCGCCCGATTACTCGATTTTTGCTCATCGCGACAATTAAACTCAGCATCCTATTTCCTCACGCCGGTTTAACAATATTGCTTGGATAACAGCCCAGCACTTTAACGAAACTACAGTAAGTTTTTAATTCAGTTAATGCTTGTTGCGTGCGCTCCTGATGTAAATTGGCTTCAATTTCCACATAGAACATCTCTTCCCACGGCTTGCCGTAAATCGGACGAGATTCCAATTTCGTCATAATGATTTGATGCTTCTTAAACACCAGCAACGCGTCCACCAATGCGCCGGCTTGCTGTGTTGTCGACATTAGCAACAACGTTTTCGCATTCACTTGCGGCGACACTTCCACCGGTTTTTTACTGATGACAATAAAACGGGTAATATTATTAACTTGATTAGCAATGCCGTCCTGCAACACTTGCAAACCATAAAGCTTGCCGCCTTCTGCATTGCCCAATGCCGCCACATTCGCCCGATTAATTTTCGCCACCAACTGCATTGCGTGCGAAGAACTTTCACAATATTTAACGTGTACACCCTGCAATGAATTGATAAATTGACTGCATTGCTGAATCACTTGTGGATGGCTATATAGCGTGTCAATCTGTGCTAAATCGGTCGGTTGTGAAATCAACACACAATGTTGAATCGGATAAGTCAATTCACCGACCAGATGTAAATCGGTATGCTGCAATAAATCATAGACATCATTGATAGAACCGGAAGTGGTATTTTCCAACGGTAAAACCCCATAATCCGCTTTGCCCTCTTCTACCGCCGCAAACACTTGACGGAAAGATTCACAACTTAATTCAATCAACTCCTTTTGATAACGCTCCGCATACTGACGTGCTGCCAAATTGGAGTAGGAACCCAACATTCCTAAAAAAGCGATATGAATTTGATTATTGCGCTGCTGATTCAGTTTATTCTGCAAATATGCCTGTTGCGTCAACACTGAATCTTCAATAATTTTTTGGAAAACCTCTGTGATATATTGCGGATTTAATTGATAATTTTGACTATCTGCATAACGAATTAACGCATCCAACAGTTGCTGTTCGCGCTCAATATCACGCAACGGTTTTTTTGTGATCTCTTTACTTCTGACCACATCATAAGCAACCTGATGACGTTCAGCCAATAATCGCAAAATCTCGCGATCCAGCTGGGTAATTTTTTGACGAATTTCGGTTAAATCTAAACTCATATCATCTATCCTTTCTTGAGCAAGCTGTTACTGATTATAAAGAAATCTACGCGCTTTAACAACTCATAGCCTATACAATTCCAACAAAAGATTGTGCTAATTTTGCCTATAAAATAAACATTTTTATCCTTTTATAAATCAAAATTAAAAAATTTAATC
>JACXXQ010000904.1_pt1 | contig 12055 bp, 7 predicted proteins | sample 8621361 | NCBI WGS metagenome assembly JACXXQ01 (sample SAMN15503820, study PRJNA645414) | gut metagenome | isolation source: feces | host: Bos taurus | place: USA | collected 2016 | reverse complement strand
CTAATCCAGCAAATAGAACTTAATTTGTGACCTTATTTCTGATGTCACAACAGGAGGCCCGAATTTTTAGGGCTTCTTTTTTTTATCTCCGAACTTTGAGGATGTTATGATAGACATCAAAGACATATCCGGCAGCATTCTCCTTTCAACCCTCCCCGATGAAGGTTGCAAGCGGAAATTCACTCTGATGAAGGAAGACTACATCACGTTGAAGTTTTCCTTGGATAACCCCATATATTTCAAGCTAGGCTCATACGTTGAATGCGACTTCGGTCTGTTCGAGGTGTGCGGCCTGCAAAGCCCCACCTTCAACATCAATACCGCAGGTTATGATTATGAATTACGGCTAGACGCCCACTACTGGAAATGGAAAAACAAAATTTTCAAATACACCCCAGAGACAGCCGGACAGGAAGCGTCCTGGAACCTGACCGCTCCACTGGATGTTCAAGTTGGTATAGTCCTGAGAAATTTGAAAGCTCTTGGTTACGCATATAAAGGGCAGGATTTTGAGTTTTCCATTGACAGTACGGTTGAAAATAAAGCTCAGTTGATGTCTTACGACAACATCAACATACTGGATGCTTGTTTCGAGATGGCGAAGAAATGGGATTGCGAATGTTGGGTTACAGAGAATATCATCCATTTCGGCAGATGTGAGTTTGGCACGGCTGTTGACTTTGAGATAGCAAAGAACGTGGTCGAAATGACACGTTCCGAATCCCAGTCAACCTACGCTACCCGTATCTATGCTTTTGGCTCTACAAGGAACATTCCCACTAACTACCGCCCCATTGATGAAACGGTGGTGGTGAATGGTGTGGTTCAGAAAAGATTAATGCTGCCCGAGGGTATTCCCTACATTGACGCATACCCTAATATGACTACCGAGGAAGCCATCGAACAGGTTGTTATCTTCGATGAGGTCTATCCACGGAGAGTTGGAACGATGTCGGACATTACCACTAAAGAGTACACCGAAACCATCGAGAATGCTGATGGAACGATTACCGAAAAGAAATGGAACGCCTACCGTTTCAAGGACACAGGGATAACTTTCTCGAAGGATTATGTTCTTCCCAGTGAGGAACTGAAAATTACCTTCCAATCGGGAAAATTAAACGGTATGATGTTCGCTGTCACCTTTGACCCCGATGGCAAGGATGAACAGCTTTGGGAGATTGTACGTAACGAGGACTACGGTAGACCGTTGCCTGATGGTGTGCTTGTTCCTGAAAATGGAGGCACTTATGTATTGTCAGGTTGGGACAGCACAAAGATAACCGAATTAGGGCTTGTATCGTCTGCCGAGCAGGAATTGAAGGCCGAGACAGAAAAGTACGTTGCCAAATCTAAGATAGACCCCAATACTTACAACTGTAAGATGATGTCCGATGACGCATACAGGGAAGATAGTATTCATAATCTCTATGGTATAGGTCAAAAGGTAAACCTCATAAACAAAGCCTACTTCGAAAACGGAAGACAGTCAAGAATTATTGGGTTTGAGTTTAACCTTGACTATCCGTTTGATTCACCTGTCTATACGGTTGGTGAAACGGCAGCATACTCACGCATTGGTGAGCTGGAAGAAAAGATAGAGAATATTACGCTTGCCGGACAGACCTATACAGGTGGAGGTGGTAGCGGTGTGTATCTTATCAGAAGGAATGATTCTACACCCGCAACGGATAGTAATACATTCTCTGCCTTGCGGTTACTGGCCATGTTTCTTCGCAAGGATCAGGTCGACACTGCGAAAGAAATAATCACCTTCCTCAAAGGTCTCCTTATCGGGGGGAAAGGTCATGGCATCAGTGTCAGTGACAGTGGTGCGGTAACGGCCGTCTTTGACGAATTGAAGAATCTGTTCAGTTTGGTGTCTCCCGATTTCGTGAGTGGTGACCTGGGTAACGGTTTCATCCTAAAGTACGACCCGAAGACCGGGCGCAGCTACTTGGAGGTGGATGATCTGCTTGTTCGGAAAGTGGCTTATTTCATAGAGCTTATCATCAAGCGCCTGTCCTACTCCGGGGGTGAGATCGTCCTGACTCCGGCAGGCATGAAGTGCTCAAAAGTAGAGGTGTACGACAAGTTTTACCGCTGCTATTTCGAGCAGGATGACGGAGACAGGAGCATTGTTCAGGAGTTCAAGGCGGGCGATCAGGCCCGCTGCCAGACGTTCAACGTAGAAGAAGGCGTCAGTCACAACGTTTCGAATACCTACTACTGGAGGCTGGTCATGGCTACCGGCAAAAACTACATCGACCTGTCCATCGAGGATTACGACACCGGCAGCATGGAGCCCTCGGCAGGTGATCACATCGTGCAGCTGGGCAACCGCACCGACGCTACCCGTCAGAACGCCATCATCCTCTCCACCGTGGGGGATGACGCCCCCTCGATCAAGCAGTACAAGGGTATCAACGGGTATACGCTTCGTAATAAAGAGGTAACCATCCTGTCACCCACGCTCAACAAGTTCCTCGGTCAGTTTATCTCCGAGGTCACGGGAAAGAGTTATGATGACATGTTCTCCGAACTGCAGGCCGACTTTCAAACCGTTAAAGATCAAGTGGACCGGGAGTTTACCATCTGGTTCTTTGAGTATACGCCCACACTGAGTAATATCCCGGCATCCGACTGGACAACCTCCGCATTGAGGGAACTGCACGAACAGGACATGTTCTACGACAAGTCCTCCGGGCTTGCCTACCGCTTTGAAAAGAGCGCCGACGGCTCCTATGGCTGGAACAGCATCACCGACCAGCAGACCGTCAAGGCGTTGGAGAACGCCGCCAAGGCTCAGGACACGGCTGACGGGAAACGGCGGGTGTTCGTGGCCCAACCTACCGCAGGACAGGCTTATGACGTGGGCGATTTATGGGTGAACGCCACCTACTCGGGCGGCGGTGTGAGCTACGACAATGACACGTTGAGATGCTTGACCGCCAAGGCGGCCGGAACGGCGTTCTCGATCGCCCACTGGACACCGGCCAGCAATGCTACGACGGCCTATATAAAAAACCTCGGTGACAGTATCCTGCTTGTGGTGAGCAACACCAAAGATGAGCTGAACGGGCTGATTACGCAGAACCGTACTTCCACGAATGAAGCCATCAATAAGGCGAATGCAGCCGCAAAAGACGCTTCTTCCGCTATGCTCAAAGCGACAGAAGGAGTGAACGGAGCCTCTTCTGCCATGTCTAAAGCCATAGAGGCGTTCAATAACGCAGGAGCGGCTCAAAATGCAGCCGACAACGCGAATGGACAAGTCGTCAAGAATGCCACCGCCATAGAGGCTACGGATAAAAAAATAACCGCATTGGCGGCCAAGGTCACATTTGACGCCAACGGGAATATCACGAACATCAATAAGTCCGGACTGGTCACCACGGCGGATCTGAACACGCTGATAACACAGAAGTTCACTTTCGACGCCAACGGCAAAGTGACCAATATCAGCACTTCCGGACTGGTGACGACGTCCGATTTCGCAGGTTTGTTCGCTTCTCAAGCCACCGAGGACGGGCTTGTCAAGAAGGCCGACATCAGTACGTTCATCACGGCCGATCAGGCCGGTACCTTGATTTCAAACGCCACTATTCAGGCCGACCGGATCAATTTCACCGGCAAGACTATCATTAACGGCAATTTCGTCGTGGATACGAATGGGGCGTTGAAGGTTAAGAACATGTTCGTTACGGACGGCTGCATGATTGCCGGGTTCAAGGTGAACGGTGTAAATATGGTGGCTACTTCTGATACTAAAACTGTGACGCTATCACCGGGAAGTATAAGGTTTAGTGATTCTAAAACCGGATCTATATATATCGGGACTTCCGATTATGAATCATTGAATACTACATTGGTCAATGTCAATTCAGCGGCCACCGGCAGTACGGGATTGTATATTAACGCCGGAACAGGCTATGCGATTATAGCCAGGGGGAAATCTGTTTTTCTAGACGTAGAACTTATGGGGCTTTCTTTTAATGTACGCAATGTTTCTTCCGGAGGAAATTTGTCACAAAATGATGATTTCGTCATATTCACCAACATGTCCGACATCGAAGTCAGTATGCCAATCCTAAGAAGAGGTAAAATCTTGTATATAAAGAAAATCAACTCCGGAAAGAAAGTCGTTCTGAAAGGCAATTTTCGAGTTTCTGACAGTGCAAGTACTACTACCAATCGTACAATTAGCAGTGAGGTATCGCTAATGTACATTTATGACGGCTACTATTGGGTGGAGTTCTTCTGCGGATAACATAACATGAAAGCGGATCACATTTAAATAAGAAAGAATATGGAAATAAATTTTAAACAACTGGAAGTTTGCGTCTCTTTCGATGGAGAGAAGCGTGTTTTTGATGTAGCCAGGGATCTGGGCAATCTGATGAAGTATAACGGCTCCGTCCTTTTGGATATAGGTTTTGAGAAACTGGCCGAAGAGATTTACTTCTCCGGTGGCGCTGTTGAAGTCCCCGACCGATATTGTCCGGCTATCAAGGAGGTGGTTCAGTCATCCGGGTTTATCGCCGCCATCAAGCGCGAGTTGATCCGGCTGATGGAAAAGGAGGGATAAATGGGCTACATCAAGTTCGTGCTCAGACGCACCACGGATGATCATGGTAACACTACCAACGCCCGTATCTGCCGCATCGAAAGCGACTTGCCGGGCACCGGTACGCTTGAGACGAACCTGATCATGCACGCCCTTTCGGCCGGTGGCGGCAAAGTGGAGACAATCACGGTATTTACGCTGGATGACAGCCTGCTGGACAGCGAAGATTATTTAGGTTAGGATAAGATTATGGCGATAAGCACATTGAAAAAGAATTTCTCTGCCGGTGACCCGTTGAAAGCGGCGGAACTGAACCGGATGGTCAGCAAGATCAACGAGCTGGTGGACGGGGTGAACGATACATCCGGTGAGGAAGACTTGCAGGATAAGATCACGAAGATCAACCAGTCCATCACCGCGTTCAAACGTTCGTTGAGCCTGATGGAGGATGAAGTGGCGAGGAAGATCGACAACCTCTTCATCGAGGGTACGGACCTGTATGCCGAGGCGAACGGGGAGATCGTCTGCGGGCCTATCAACACCACGGGCGGGCAGGCCGTGGTACAGCGGTATGTCCGTGTGGTCAATGAAATGGACGGTAAGACCCTTTCGGCCAGCAAGGACGAACCTTGCGTCATCAAGTTCAAATTCATCTCGCAGGAACGCTACTCGGCGCTGGACCCTTACGAGAATACCGGCGAGCGCGGATTGTGCCAGGTATCCGTAAAGAACGGGGAAGGCGACTACGTGGTAGTCCGGCAAATGTATATCAACTCCACCGGTGTTACCTCCGTTGACGTGACCGAGTTCTTGGCTTCCGGCACGAACAGCGTCATGGTGAAAGTGTCCGGGGAAGTGACCGAGGTCACGACCCCCGCATTCGTGTGGACGGTGATCCTGACCTCGCTGACCGTCAACGCCCGGAACTTCAAATGGTGGACCGCTTACACCGGAGCGATCACGCTGCCTCTTTATATAGGTGGAAATGTGAACAAGGTGCTGCACGTGACGGTGGTCGGTAGCGGGTACAACCGGGAATACGATGAGAACATCGGCACGCATATCTATACCGAGACCGCCTATAACTATTCCATCCCTCATCCGGGAAAGACGGGCGTTTTCAAGATCACCGCCTACGTGAGCACGGTGGATGGCAGCGTGGCCACCAAAACGGTATCCTTCAACGTGATGTGCGCCGTCATCGGAGAGGCGGTCAAGATGATTGCCATCAACAACGTGACGGAGAAAGCCGTAAACTGGACGGAGAACGCCCTGTTCGACTACTCCATCTACAACGGTGACGAGGTCAACACCTCCGCTGAGTTTATCGTGAACAAGGACGGGAAGAAGGTATACTCCTCCGATGAGGACCATATCACCACGCAGGCCCGGCACACGTTCAGCATCCCGATGGAGATTGACACGCTGGACAACTCGGAGTTCGCCATCGAGGTGTCCGTGATGGACGGTTACAGCCAGTTGGGCGGTACGGTGGTCATCCCGGTGGACAACTCGCTGGGTTATTCCGCTGTCGCGGGGGCTGTTTTCTATATGAACCCGAAAACCCGAAGCAACGGGCAGTCCAACCGGCAGTCTGTCATCAACGAGATGACCGGCGCTGCCATCCCCTGCGTATGGAAGGGCATGAACTGGGGCAATGACGCCTGGACGGCCGACAGCGCCGGGAACAAGGTACTTCGTATCATGGCGGGCGGTCTGCTCACGGTGGATTATAAACCGTTCGAGAAGGAGGCGGCCCGCAAAGGCAAGACCATCGAGGTGGACTACCTCGTTTCAAACGTCACCGATTATACGGAGCCGCTTATCACCATGTCCGTCCCGAACGGCGACAACTTCATCGGTCTGAATATCTATGCGGACGAAATCATCATGCACTCGCAGGTGCAGCGCAATGATGAAGTGCAGAGCCTGCATACCTTTGAGGAGAGGCGCACCAAGCTCACGCTGACCATCATCCCGGACGCTTACGGGAATCAGGATTTCAACCTGTGCATCCTGTATGTCAACGGTGTGAAGAACAGGGAGTTCACCTACGAGAACAACGACTACTTCGCGCAGAACGGGAAAATCGTGATCGGCTCGGACTATGCCGATGTGGACGTGTACGGCATCCGCATCTATGACAGCGGCCTGACTTCCGCCGGTGTTTTAACAAACTACATTAACTGGCTGGTGGAACGTGCCGACAAGGCGATCGCTAAAGCCTACAATGACATCCTTGACTCAAACGGTTCGGAAATAGACTTCGCCAACACCGTAGACCAGATGAATGTGATGGTTTTTGATAACACCATCCCGTCCATGTCCGACCAGACACAGCGGTTAGGCACGCTGGAGGTGTTCTGGTACGAGCACCCTGAATGGAACGTATCTATCAATAACATTACGGCCAAGGGGCAAGGTACTTCATCAATGAAGTATTGGATATGGAACACCCGTTACCAACTCGACAAGAAACTGTCTGTCATCACTTATGCGGACGGTACAACTTCTGCGGCGGGATCAAAGTGGGCAATGACACCCCATCTTCCGGCTGGGCGCAAATTTACAGCTAAGAAAAACTATGCCTCCTCCATGCAGTCACACAAGATCGGTGCGGTCAATTCCTATACCGACCTTATCCGTGAGGTTGGTATCCTGAACGAAGCCATGCAAGCCGACGGGAAAGTGCGGGTATCAGTTTGGGAGGCTCCGTTTGTATGTTTTGAAAAGCAGATCAACGAGGAGGGGGAAACGCTTTACGTTTTCCGGGGATTGTACACTTTTGGTCCCGATAAGGGAGATGCCGATACGTTCGGGTATAATACGGATACTTATCCTAACCTGTTGAGCATTGAAGGTTCGGACAACTCACCGCTGCTCACCCTGTTCCGTGTCCCCTGGAATCCGGCGAAGGGATTGATCGCCTACAACGAGGATGAGGAAGCATACCAGTACAATGGCCAGAACTGTTTCGATCTGGGCGAAGGCGAAGTAGGGAATATATCCAAGTTCATCCCGGCATACAATTGCGTCTATCAGTGTTCTCCACGGTTGAAACCGTTTAACGGTACGCTGGCCGAACTGAACGCGCAAGTCTCCGCCTATAAGAACGAGCCCTTCGAGTTCTGGATCGCAAAGTCCGGGGATGTGAATCAATACAACGTTTACTATTACGAGTCTTCCGTCGGGCGGTTTGTCGCCTCTGATATCGGGAACGGTACAATCAATCTTAAAACGCAGCTTAAAGACTATTTGAGCGATGATTTATCAGCGTTTACGGCAGACCAAAAGAATGAACTGTTCATCAATTCCCGTATAGCGAAGTTCCGTAATGACGCTCCACTGTATTGGGAGATCAATGACTGTCTGTTCTTCATGAATAATGTGGAGTTCAATGCCGGTACCGATGAACGTGCTAAAAATACCTATCCTTACAGCTTCGGGACGGACAGCAGCCGTTGGCGTTGGCGTGTGGATGACGCCGACACCCGTTTCGACACGACCAACCGCGGACTTCCCAACAAGTCATATAGTGTCGAGGTGCATGACAAGGACGAAACCGGGGCAGCCATCTGGAACGGTGAAACGAACAACTTCTTCAATCTGATGGAACTGGCTTTCCCGGACGAAAAAACAGCGAGCATGCGTGGCATGATGACCGCCATGCAGTCGCTCGGCGCGTTGAAATCGGGTAACGACCTGCAGAAGCTGTATGCCTTTTATCAGAAATACTATTTTGATCAGGCGCAGGAATACTTCCCTCAGAACGCCTACAACGCTGACGCGAAGTATTGCTACGAAAACGGTAAGCTGGCGTACAATGACGGGCGGTACACGAACGATACCGACCCCATCACGCAGTCGCTCGGCGATCACTATCTCGCTGAACAGCGGTGGATCACCAAGAGGATCCTGTACATGATGTCGAAGTACAGCTTCGGCCTGTTCTCGGCCAACGGCACGGATACCATCGTGGTGCGTGCCGCCGGAAACTCGATCGGTTACGACCTCACGCCCGCCATGGACATGTACCCTGCCATCGCCAACGGTACGAGTATCATCCGCGGGGAAAGGACGAGGGCCGGGGAGGTATGCCACATGGAGATCGAACTGGGAGGTACGGGTGATCAGCAGAACGCCATCCAGGCCGCATCCTATCTGCAGGACATCGGGGACTGGCACGACAAGAACGTGACCGGCTCCATGATCGTGCAGGGTAAGATGCTGCGCGAGATCCGGCTGGGGCACAAGACGGCCGGCATCGTGATTTCCATTTCATCGCTCACGCTGTCCAATTGCGTGAGTCTGCAGAAGCTTGTACTCTCACGCATAGCCACCTTGGCCGGAACGCTGAACCTGTCCGCTTGCAGCCACTTGAAGGAGGTGCACATCGACGGAACGTCCGTCACCCAGTTGCGACTGCCGGAAGGAGGCGGTCTGGAACTGGTGGAGTTTAACGCCTTGTCCCGCTATCTTGTGTTAAAGAACTATCCCCTGATGAAAAACAGCGGTGTCCTGATAGACGAATGCGCGGGCGTGATCACTGACTTCTTTATCTCGGACTGTCCCCTGATGCAGCCTGTAAAACTCCTGACACGGGTCATGGACGCTCAAGCGGGTCAAGGTGCGGGTCACTCGTTGAAACGTGTCCGTGTCGTCGGTTTTGAAGAGACCTACAACACCTCCGACATGCTGGATAAGCTGGCTACCTTGGCTGACGGCTCGTATGTGGGACTTGACAGCGAAGGCGTGGCCGGCGAGGATGAATACCCGGTACTGGACGGGACTTTAAACGTGTATGCGAATGCGTACGAAGACTCTATCATGGCGCTGAGGGAGACTTTCAAAAGGCTGAAACTGAATGTGATCGGCAAGTATTTTATCCGTTTTACCGATAAGATAGTCGCTCAAAGAGTCTTTGAGCTGTGGGATGTCAACGGTGACGGTGGAATAACTCGGGATGAAGCCGACTTAATCACATCGATACCAAAATACTTTCTGTCAGGTGATAAAAATGAAAATTATAAAAATATAACTTCTTTGGTCGGTTTTGAGAGTCTAAAGAATTGTACCGAAATAGGATATGGAGCTTTTGAGAATACAAATCTGGAAACAGCGGTCTTTCCCCCCAATCTTAAAAGGATCAACCAACGGGCGTTTATCGGAACTAAGATCAGGAAAGCGAATCTTCCGGATTCATGTACCTACTTGGCTTCATCCGGAGCTAATGATTACATGCCTTTTTATAACTGCCCCGAACTGGAGGAGTTTACGATGAAGGATTTCGTCACACTGCCCGATGTTCCGTATGTTATGAACCAAGGCTTTTCCGATTGCGTGAAACTGAAAAGGTTCAAATGCGAATCTTTTGACTATAGAGAAAGCCCGAATGCAGGTGATTTCCAATTGTTCCGCTTTGCCAATTGCGTATTATTGGAGGAGTGTGATTTCGGTGAATTAAGAGGCCGGGTCAATGCCACGCCCCATGCCATGTTCGAGAATACCCCTGTCGCCGCTTCATGCGTTCCCGCCTGTATAACAAGGATCGGAACACAGACCTACGCCAACTGCGCCCATTTGAGGGTCGTCGTATTCGAGGGGGCTCTTGAAACCATTGGATTGCGCATGTTTGACGGATGCGTCTCCGTGACTGTCATCTTTAAATCATTGGTCCCGCCAAAGAAGTTGGAGTATGCCGGCATGAATAACGTGACCGCCATCTATGTTCCGGACGCTGCCGTGAGCGCGTACAAGTCCGGTGTACTGTCCGGATTGGCAGCGATCATTTCCCCGTTATCCGGATATAGCGGATACATGCCGACTAAACTGTATGAAATATAAAATGACATATAAATAAATGTATAGATGAATGATCTTTTAAACTTTGTGTCCGCATTGGATTTTTCAAATCTTTACCGGCATGCCTGCGTGACCCTTTTATGCTGGCTGCTTATGTTCTTGTCCACGCTTATAGACATGTGGGACGGCATCCAGACCGCTAAGGCGATGAAAGAGCCCATACAGAGTAAGGGGTTAAGAAAGACTGTGGCCAAGGCCGGTGATTATTGGCGCTTGATGCTGTTCGGGTTGATGTTTGATACGCTGGGCTTGATGTTCGAGTGGTATGTTTTGCCATACATCACCTTGCTGATCACTGCCGGTGTGCTCTATATCGAGTTCCGCAGCCTGATAGAGCATAACAGGCGGAAACGCAGTCATGCGGCAGAGCTTCCCAGTGTAATAGCTAATATCATTAAATGTGCATCGGAGAAAGATGCGTTGGAGTTAATCAATAAAATAAAGGAGGTACAGAAATGAAAACAATTGATTCAATCATTATTCATTGTTCGGCCACACGTGCCGGACAGGATCTGCGTGCAAAAGACATTGACCGGATGCACAAACAGAGAGGTTTTAACCAGATCGGGTACAATTTTGTAGTAAACCTTGATGGGACTGTCGAGAATGGGCGACCGTTAAGCATCGATGGTGCACACTGTAATACGAAAGGGTTCTCGGATTCTTCGTATAACAAACACAGCATCGGTATCTGCTATATTGGTGGTCTGGACGCTAACGGGAAACCGGCTGATACCCGGACCGACTGGCAGAAAGTATCGCTTCGTAACCTGGTTGCAAAGCTTTGTAAAGAGTATCCTATCATCGAAGTGCTCGGACACCGGGATACATCGCCTGACCTGAACGGAAACGGTGAGGTAGAACCGTTTGAGTATATCAAGGCTTGTCCTTGTTTTGATGTACGGAAGGAGTTCTCTAATTTTATGAAACCTGTAATCATACGGCCATGAAATATCTACCTTATATCGTTATCGCAGTTCTTGTCCTGTTTATCGTGTTCCACCCAGCAAGGGTGGAACACATACCGGGTGAAGTGGTCAGAGACACGATCATTACAAATCGTATTGATACGGTTCGGGATACAGTGCCCGTTCCGGTTTATGAAAGCGTTGTAGATTCGTTCCCGTTCGTTGTTCCCGTCCCTGTACCGGGCGATACGGTTCGGGACACGGTGTATTTGCCTATTACGCAGAAAATCTACAAAGACAGCCTTTATACGGCTTATGTGTCAGGCTACCGGGCAAAGTTGGATAGTATAGAGGTGTACAGTAAAACGCGCACGATGTTCATCAGAGAGCGGGCAAAGCGGAAGCGGTTTGGGCTGGGTGTGCAGGCCGGATACGGTTTTTCCGGGAATAAGGCAAGTCCCTATGTTGGGGTTGGGGTGAGTTATAATTTATGGGAGTGGTGATTGGAGGCAAAAGGAGACAGTACGCTTTGATTTACAGTTATAAATAGAATAATTTGATAGGGGATTGATATAATATGACTGTCTTTATAATAAATCAATGTTAAGCCTATTTTGCGCATATTAAAAGAATTACAAGGTTTTAACTTCTTTTTTGTGTTTCGCTTTGAGTATGGTTTTAACATGAATTGTATTATTAATATCAAGCGCTTGTATTA
>JACXXQ010000894.1_pt1 | contig 12174 bp, 8 predicted proteins | sample 8621361 | NCBI WGS metagenome assembly JACXXQ01 (sample SAMN15503820, study PRJNA645414) | gut metagenome | isolation source: feces | host: Bos taurus | place: USA | collected 2016 | reverse complement strand
AGCATGGCACAGCGTTTTGCGATTTCTGCTCAAAGCGATGGAAGCTATAAGATAACCAATATGGGCTCCGGAAAAGTTCTGGATGTAGTACTTGGATCCTCTGTACCTGGAACCAATGTATGGCAGTATACCAGCAATGATTCCGACGCACAACGGTGGTATTTTGAGCAGGCGAAAGATGGCGCATATTATCTGCGTTCAAAATGCAATGGCTTGTATCTGGATGTGGCCGCTGCATCTACGGCAGATGGAACCAACATTCAGGTGTATACCGGAAATGGCTCCGAGGCGCAGCAGTTTCGTTTGCAGAAGGTGGAGAGCCAGGAAATCCCGGAAGGACTGTACACCATTGTAAGTGCACTGGATTCCAATAAAGTGGTGGATATCAGCTCTGGCAGCACTGCCAATGGAGCTAATGTGCAGTTGTATACGAACAATGGAAGCACCGCGCAGAAATTCCAGCTGGTTTCAGCAGGAAACGGCCAGTATTATGTGATCAATGCGGCATCCGGAAAAGCTCTGGACGTGAAAGATGGAGCTTCCGAGCCGAGAACCAATGTTCAACAATGGGAACGTAGCAACAATGAGGCTCAGATGTGGAGCTTTGAGGATGCAGGTGATGGGTACTATTACATCCGCTCCAAATGTAATGGGTTGTATCTGGATATTGACAGCGCTTCCTCTGCGGATGGGGCTAACATACAAGTATATTTGAAAAATCAGTCGGATGCGCAAAAATTCCGCCTGCAGACGACCAGCCTTAATTCTTCGGTTGAAGAAGGTGTTTATGTGATATCCGGCATGCTGGATACCTCAAAGGTACTGGATATTGCAGCCGCCAGCATGGAGGATACTGCTAATCTGCAGCTTTATCAAAGCAATGGAAGTTTTGCACAGCGTTTTGTCATTACAAAGCAGAGTGATGGAAGTTACAAAATAACGAATCTGAGATCGGGAAAAGTTCTGGATGTGGCATATGGCTATACAGAGCCAGAATCCAATGTATGGCAATATACCAGCAATGATTCGGATGCGCAGCGATGGTATTTTGAACAGGCTGGAAATGGTGCGTATTATCTGCGTTCAAAAGGCAGCGATCTGTACTTGGATGTGGCTAATTCCTCCACAGAGAATGGCGCTAACATTCAGATAAATCGTCAGAATCGTTCCGCAGCCCAACAGTTCCGTCTGCAAAAGGTGGGGGATCTGATCCCGGAAGGAGTGTATACCATCGCAAGCGGGCTGGACTCCAGCAAAGTTGTGGATATCAGTGCTGCTAGTGTGGCAAATGGGGCCAATGTACAGTTGTATACCACCAACGGCAGTGTGGCACAGAAATTCCGGTTTGTTTCGGCTGGAGATGGCCAGTACTACATCATGAATGTAGGTTCTGGAAAAGTTTTAGATGTGGCATCTGGGTCTTCGGTGCCGGGAACCAACGTGCAGCAGTGGGAGAAAAATAATACTGGAGCACAGCGGTGGTGGTTGGAAAATGCCGGTAACGGAATGTATTATATTCGTTCTGTGGGGACAGAGCTGTTTCTGGATGTTGATAATGCTTCCACGGCAGATGGTACAAACATTAAGGTTTATACCGGAAACTATGTTGCAGCTCAGCAGTTTGCTTTGATTGCGAGTTGACAGAACGACATGTTTGAAAAATATGGGCAGTAAAGCAGGTGAGAAACAGATGCAGCAGGAGCCAATACGGATCGCCCAGATCATGGGGAAAATGAATCGAGGCGGGGTGGAGTCCGTGGTAATGAACTATTACCACGCCATCGATAAATCCAGGATTCAGTTCGATTTTTTTGTGGATGAGGATTCTGCGTTTCCCCAGCGCGCAGAGCTGGAAAAAGCAGGTGCAGGCATCTATTTCCTTCCGCCCTATTCACGGATGTGGGCATGGCAAAAAAGACTGTATGAGCTGCTGCGCCATAATAACTATGCTGTGATTCACTGCCATATCAACACGATGAATTTCTTTCCGCTTTTTACAGCGTGGCGGGCGCGGATACCAGTTAGAATCTGCCATAATCATTCCACCGCACATTGGGGAGAATGGAAAAAAACGTTGCTGAAGTATATTCTTCGTCCCCTCACCCGAATGGCGGCCACAGACTGGTTTGCCTGTGGAGAGAAGGCAGCTCTCTGGATGTACGGAAAGAAGGCGGTGGACAGCGGTCGGGTAATCATCGTTCCCAATGCCATAGATACCGGGCGCTTTATCTTTGATTCCAAACAGCGCAGCAGTCTTCGGCAGAAATTTGGAATTTCGGAAGAAACCCTGGTTGTTGGTCATGTTGGACGCTATACTTATGCGAAAAACCATGAGTTCTTGCTGCGTGTGTTTGCCTGCCTGCTTCAAAAGGTCCCGGATGCAAAACTGCTTCTGGTGGGAGAAGGAGAATGTGCAGAACAGATACAGGAGTGTTTGCAGCATTTGAATCTGGAACAAAGTGTGGTACAGGCGGGTCCGCAGCAGGAGCCGGCGCCTTACTACAGTACGATGGATGTGTTCTGCATGCCCAGCTTTTATGAAGGCATGCCGGTTGTAGCGCTGGAAGCGCAGGCGTCGGGGTTACCGGTGCTGTTTTCTGAAGCGGTAACAGGCGAGGTGCTGGTGAGCGATCAGGCAATGCGAATTCCCCTGGAAAAGGGGCCGGAATTCTGGGCAGAATGTCTGTATAAACTGGCACAGCAAAAGAAGGATCGAACGCAGGCAGGAGCCTGTGTGGCCAATGCAGGCTTTGAATGCACACAGGCAGCTGCATGGCTGGCAGAGCTTTATCAACAAAAAGCAAAGAGAGGATGATTGACGATTGGCACAAAAAATAGAGCTTTTGAAACAGAAAATCAAGGTGTTTCTGAAATATAAAACCCTGCTGAATGAGCTGGTGGTTCGGGATATCAAGGTTCGTTATCGCAAATCGGTTCTGGGCCTTTTGTGGACGGTGCTGAATCCGTTGCTGATGATGTGCGTAATCACTGTTGTGTTTTCCACGTTGTTTCGGCAGAATATCCCCAACTTCCCGATTTATTATCTGGCAGGATCACTGATATTTTCCTTCAATTCGGAGGCAACTTCAAATGGCCTGTACTCCATCATCGGAAGTGCGTCTCTGATTAAGAAAGTCTACATTCCCAAATATCTGTTCCCGATCTCCAAGGTGTTGAGTGCTCTGGTGAATCTGGGCTTTTCGCTGGTTGCGATGTTTGTGGTGATGATTGTTACCGGTGCGCCCTTCCATGCAACTTTGCTGCTTATGCCGTTGCCGATTTTTTATGTGTTCCTGTTTACAAGCGGCCTGAGTCTTCTTCTGGCGGCAGCAACGGTGTATTTCCGCGATATCGCTCATTTTTGGGGCGTTTTTGTGCTTGCGTGGACTTATTTCACCCCGATTTTTTATCCGGTCACCATTCTTCCTTCCTTTGCAATGAAAATCATGCAGCTGAATCCGATGTATCACTATGTTACTTATATGCGTGATGTGGTGCTGTACGGTACTTTCCCCGGAATGAAGGAGAACCTGATCTGCTTTTTGATCGGGGCTGTAACGCTGTTGATCGGTTTGTGGGTGTTCTACCGCAAGCAGGATCGCTTTGTGCTGTACGTATAAAAGCGAGGAGAATGTGTATGAGTGTTATGATCGACGTGAACGATGTTTCCATGCTGTTTAACCTGAGCAAGGAACGGGTGGATAACATTAAGGAATATCTGATCCGTGTGGCAAAGCGCCAGCTTCAGTTTGACGAATTCTGGGCGCTGAAAAATGTGTCATTTCAAATTGAAAAAGGTGATTCCCTGGGCGTAATCGGATTGAATGGCTCCGGAAAAAGCACCCTTCTCAAGGTTGTGTCGGGCATTCTGAAGCCCACCAGCGGAACGGTAATCACCAACGGAAACGTTGCACCCCTGATCGAGCTGGGGGCAGGCTTTGACGCAGACCTTTCTGCACGGGAAAATATCTTCCTGAATGGCGCGATTTTGGGATATACCCATGAGTATATGGAAGAACGGTTTGATGATATCATTCGGTTTGCCGAGCTGGAACAGTTTGTGGATGTGCCGGTGAAAAACTTTTCTTCCGGTATGACGGCTCGTCTTGGCTTTGCGATTGCCACAATGAATGTGCCGGACATTCTTATTATCGACGAGGTGCTGGCGGTGGGTGACTTTAAGTTCCAGGAAAAGAGCTTTGCACGCATGAAGAGCATCATTGACTCCGGTGCAACGGTGCTGTTCGTTTCCCATTCCATTCAGCAGGTCCAGCAAATGTGCAATAAGGCGCTTTGGCTGGAGCATGGTCATGTGCGTATGTTTGGTGATGCGCAGGAAGTATGCGCAGCATACTCGCAGGAATAAAAAGCAGGTGTTGTTGTGAAAAAGCTGTTGTTTGTGATTAACCAGTTTTACAAAGGCGGAGCAGAAACTGCTTTGCTGAATCTGTTTCACGCACTTTCTCCCCAGGAATACGAAGTGGATTTTCTGCTGTTTGACCAGATCGACCAGCCGAATGCCGTATCACTCACGCCACTGCTGCCCTCATGGGTGAACGTATGCAATGCAGCTCAGGCGGAGGGGCGCTTTGCCATTGTAAAAAAGGTTGCGTTTAAGGTTTGGCAAAAGCTTACCCGCCGCCAGATGTATCGTGCGGCAGCGTATCGGTTTGTCAAGGGAAAACATTACGATGCAGCTTTTTCATACGGAGAGTGGATGTCGCCGGAATTTGTGGCAAAAAAGGTGGATGCGGCGCAAAAATATGTGTGGATTCACGCAGATGTGGATAAAGCACCTTACGTGGATCCTCAGATTTTGTTTGGGTTTGATCCGTATTATCAGAAATACCTGTTTGTTTCCCGCCAGTCGATGGAAAGTGCGGCCAGACGTTTCCCGTTTTTGAAAGGACGCACCGCTGTGGTACATAATATGTGTGCGGATGAGGGGATTCGTGAACAGGCACAGGAACCACTGGAGCAGAGCTGGCCAACGGATCGCCCCGTGGTGCTGACAGTGGCCAATTTCCGGTCTGAAAAAAATCACCTTCGTCAGGTGGAGGCGATGAAGATCCTTCGAGACAGAGGTGTGGAGTTTACATGGGTAAATGTGGGCTGCAGTGCCGATTTTCTGGTTCGGCAGAAGCTGGATCAAACAATCCAGAAATATGGCCTTGAAACAAGTTTTCTGCGGCTTCCGGCTGATCCAAATCCGTATAAATACATGAAGCAGGCAGATCTGGTGGCGGTTTTGTCGGACTTCGAGGCATGGTCTCTGGTGATTACAGAAGCAAAATTGCTTGGGGTTCCGGTCCTTGCAACCAGAACCTCCGGTGCGATGGAACAAATCGTCAATGGCGAAACGGGCGTTTTGTGTGATTTTGATGCGCAGGCCATTGCGGATGCATTGGAGCAGCTGCTGAAAGACGAAAAAATGAGATCGGAGATCCACCGAAATCTGCAGGGCTTTTCGACCTGGCAGACCACGTTAATGGAGCTGGAGCAGCTGCTAAAAGGAGAATGATGGCATGGGAAAACGAAGTCTGCTGTATGTGTTTGATGATGTGAATTATCCCAGCGGTGCACAAATGGTGACTGCCGCGCAGATCCGGGCGATTCAATCGGATTTTTCCATTACAGTGTTCAGTCTGACTTCGCCAAAGCCGGAAACAAAAAAGCAGTTTGGGAATGTGGAGTGGATTACGGTGCCGTCCCAAACGAAGGTTGCCTGTTATGGCACGCCTGCCTCCCTGGTGCTGAAGAATCCAGAATGCAGTTTTTCCCAGAAAGCGGCCAGAATCTGGTTTGCGCTGTTGGGAAAAGTCGGGCGGCAGGATGCGGCCATGGAAAGAGCGCTTCAGGTGCAGTTTGCGAAGTCCTTTGAAGTGTTCGATGTGGTTTGTGTGGTCAGTGAGGCATCCAGAATGCGGTCCATGGTGGCGGGGCTTGAACACCCGAAGAAGGTGCAGTGGATCCACACGGACTACTCGCTTTGGAGTCAGTTCAGCGACTGGACGCGTCAGGTGACTCGTAACGATGCACACCTGTACGCATATTTTGATCGGATCGTATGCCTGTCAGAGTGTAACCGCAAAGGGTTTGTGGACAAGCTGCCGACGCTTGCGGAAAAAACTGTGGTGCTGAAAAATGTTTTGCCCGTGGAACAGATCACAGCGCGAGCAGAGGAGCCTCTTCCTGTGCAATTGCCTTCAAAGCAGCAGAAATGGTTGCTTACGATTGGTCGCCTGGAGCAGGAAAAGGCGATGGATCAGTTACTGGAGCTGAGTGCCAGGCTGAAAAGAATTGCCGATTTCCGTTGGTTTATTGTTGGAGACGGTCCGCAGAGAGAAGAGCTTGAGCGCCAATGCAGGCGATTGGGGTTGGAACAGACGGTTCTGTTTACAGGTCAGATGGAAAATCCCTATCCGCTGCTGAAGAAAGCGGATGCTTTTGTGCTGCTTTCCAGATATGAAGGAATGCCGGTAACGATTGAGGAAGCAAAGATTCTGGGGATCCCGGTCATTGCAACAGCGGTTGGAGGAATCCCCGAACAGATCAGAGAAGGTGTGAATGGCCGCCTGATTTATGGAAATGCGGAAGATGCGTTTCCTGTGCTTAAGGAGTTTCTGGAAAATAATCTGGAAATTGAGCCGGTACCAGAATGGGATGAGTATGCCCGGGCGATTCAGGAAGTTAAACAAATGTTTATGACAGTGTGATAAGGAGCTTTGAAAAAGCCGTTGCAGAGGGAAAGGAAGTTTCCATGAAAAAGAAGCTTTTATTTGTTATTTCACAATTTTATAAAGGCGGAGCAGAGAGTGCTCTGCTTAACCTGTTCAAGCTGCTGGACAAAGAAGCATACGAGGTGGATTTCCTGGTAATGAATCAGATGCCCGCAGAAAACGCGGTATCGCTGATTCCCATGGTACCGTCCTGGATCCGTCTGTGCGATGTTTTCCAGGAAAACCTGAACTACCCTTTGCCGAAGCGTGCGCGAGGACGCTTTTTGTATACCATTCCGCAAAAGGACGAATTCCCCCGGCCAGCACTGGATTTTGTGTTTGGCAAACAGTATGACTGGGCGTTTCATGTTGGAGAGTGGTATACGCCTGTATTTGTTGCCCGTGAAGTAAACGCGGCGCACAAAGCGGCCTGGATTCACACCGATCTGTCAAAGGCGTCGTACTTTAATGCCAAGGAATATTTCCGCTATGATGACGCAGTGGATTCCTACATTTTTGTCTCCCAAAACGCGCTGAAGAGCAGCGTGGAAGCATATCCGCTTATGAAGGAAAAAGCGGCGGTCATTTATAACCCGCTGGACCTTCCGGAACTTCGGAAAATGGCACAGGAGCCCACAGAGGATGTTTTGCTGGAAACGAAGCGTCCGATTGTGTTGACGGTTGCCAATATCCGCACAGAAAAGGGACACTTGCGTCAGCTGGAAGCGATGCGCATTCTGAAGCAGCGGGGAGTAAACTTTACCTGGTTGAACATTGGTTCTCTGGCGTATGGTTCGCTTGTGGAAAAGGTGCGTGAACAGGCGAAAGCGTATGGCCTGGAAAAGGGCTTTCTGCTGCTTGGAAGCAGAAGCAATCCCTATCGTTATATGCGTTATGCAGATGCAGTGGCGGTTCTGTCGGATTTTGAGTCCTGGTCCATGGTTATTACCGAGGCGAAAACACTGCGGGTTCCGGTGATTGCAACGCGCACGGCCGGAGCACTGGAGCAGATTGTTCATGGGGAAAACGGCATTTTAACGGATTTTACTCCGGAGGATATTGCCGACAAACTGGAGCTTCTGCTCACAAATGAAGAGCTGCGGCAGAAGATCCGGGATTCGTTAACCGATTTTGACAACACCACAGAAATTGTGGAAAGCTTTGGCCGTCTGGTGAGTAAAGAGGAATTGTCCGGTTTGGAAAAGGACATCCTTTTTGTGTTTGATGATGTGAATTATCCCAGTGGAGCCAAAGGGGCAGCACTTCATCAAATGGATGCCTTACAGCGGGCCGGGCATAAGGTAGCTGTTTTTTCCGGCACAGAACCCAATCTGGAACTGCGGATGCGTCTTCCCGAGGTTCGTTTTTACGGGTGGCACAGTATTCGGAAAAACCGCTGGTTCAACAGTCGGGTTCTGGCCGTTTTGCTGGATCGCTCCTGGACTGCAGCAGAAAAAGCTGAAAAGGTAGCCCGTTCGTTTATGCCTTCTGCGGACAGACAGCAGCAAACCTTCCGCAAATGTGTGATGGGGGAAGCACAAAAGCTGTTTGGCCAGTTCAAAACGGTGTGTGTTGTGTCAGAAGGTTCGATCTGGCGTAAAGATGTGGCAAATTGCAGCGCGCAGAAGAAAATTCAGTGGATCCACACAGATTATGCAGCGTGGAAGAATTTTTCGGACTGGACCAGACATATTACAAAGGACGATGGGCAGATCTATCAAAAGTTTGATACGATCGTGTTGCTGAGCGAACAGATCCGAAACCGGTTCATTCAGATTTATCCGCAACTGGCCCCCCGGACGAAGGTGCTTCCCAATTCTATTGATCAGGAAGAGATTTTGCAAAAAGGGCAGATGCGTTCGGAAAAACCATTCCCGCCGGTTCATTTTGTTACGGTGGGGCGCCTCAGTCAGGAGAAGTCTCTGATGCGGCTGTTAAAAATTCTCTACGGACTGAAGGAGGAAGGATATCGCTTCCATTGGGATTGGATCGGAGACGGTCCGGAATGGAACGATGCAGTGGAAAAGATTCAAAAGCTGGATCTTACAGATTGCGTAACACTGCGCGGAGCGCATCGGAACCCGTTCCGCTATGTGAAGAATGCGCAGGTTTTTGCACTGCTTTCTTCCTATGAAGGCTTGCCGAATACCATCTACGAAGCGTTTGTACTGGGGGTACCTGTGCTGGCTACAGCGGTGGGCGGCATTCCGGAACAGATCAGTCAGGGGAAGAATGGCTGGCTTGCAGCAAATACAGAAAAAGGAATTCGGGATGCAATCGTGCATATTTTGGAAAACCAGAATGAAATCGAGCGCTTCCATGAAAATCTGCAGCAGTATCATTATCCGAATGAAATGATAGAGAAAGAGCTCAACGAACTGTTTGAGTGTTGAGAAGAAAGGCGAGACGGAACAAAACAATGAAGTATATCAAACAAGTGATTCGTGCATTGGCAGTGGTGCTTGCAGCTGGATACCTTACCTGGAGTGTATATCGAATTACCTTGAATACGACCGTGCAGGTGGTGTTTGTTGCCTGTTATTTCCTTGCGCTGTGTGTCGGAATGGCTTTTTTGAAAAAGATTCTGTTCAAGAAAACTGTTCGCCCGAACCCGGTAAAGGATCAGTTGCTGGCACTGGCACTGGCACTGATTGTATCAGTTTTTTCTGTAAATTACCTGATTCCGGAATATCAGAAAACAACCCTTACCATTTATGCGGGTGAATCCGCGGGACAAAATCAGAATTTATGCCTGGCCCGCATTGTGCAGGATGGTCAGGAGAAACTGCTGTCGGACATGGGATTCACCGAATCGCTGAACTGGACCTACAATGCTGAATATGATGATATGGTGTTTGTGGCGGCAGAACAGGGGCAGACTGGCCGCCTGACGGTAGAACTGCCGGCAGCACGTTCCACGCAGTTGATTTTTGCCGGTGGTGAGGGCTATGGCCAGGCTGAAATCCAGTGGGCAGATGGAACCACCGCACAGGTAGATTGCACAAAAGCAGATAGTGAGGGTCGGGTCATTTATGAAGGAACGGGAGGCCTTATCCAGATGGCGCTGTGGGAAAAGGCGATTCTGTATGTGGGAGCGCTGATCACACTCCAGTTCACAATTCATTTTATGCTGATGTTCTGGTGGAAGAGCCAGAAAAAGGAAAGTTGATGATCTGTTAGCAATTAATTCAACGACCTGTAACAGAAAATCTGTCCCCAATTTATTATGAAACTTATGAAACCTGGCGTTTGTTAACACCGGGTTTCGTTTCAATATCCAATAAACTCACCAGTGAGAAAAGAGGCTTTCCTTATAGGAAGAGAGAAAAGGACGATAAGGTGTAAATATAGACAATAAAAGTCGTATATAATATGCTGAAATTGTACTGGAATGGAAAACATAATAAGCGCGGTAAAAGACAAAGGATGGACAGAGGACTGTTATTATATGCTGGATGATAAGAAGAGGTTCGAAAGCATATTATGTTTAAATTGGGAAGCACAGGGAAATTATTGAAGACCGACAAAAAATACAGGTGAAATAATTGCTGGTTGGAAACTTAATTTGTTGGCCTGAGAGATTGAGAACTAATTTTATTGCGGCTTTAAGGGCCTTTTTTGGCTGCACAAAGCAAACTTATTGCCCTCCTAATTTTCACATGAATATATGCAATAAAGAGGGAAAGGTTACCCATGAAATGAAGAAATTAATGAGTTTAAAGACAGCAATTGCTCTAATCGGAGCCTATGCGGGATCCGCGGCCTTTTTTGGGATTTTTAATATTCAAGCGACAAGAGAAAGTTTGCTCATATACAGCGTTTTAATGTTTTGGCTTTTCTTATGTATAAAAAACATGAAGCGGATTAAACGGCTATGGATTTACGGTGTATCCGGTGTGTTTTCCTGCTTGTTTGGCGCGAGCTTTGTGTTTGGTGAAATTTTGTATGATAAGGGGTATGCAGATCTAGCCAGCTGGATTGTGCTGAGCCTGCTTGTTTTCTGTGTTGTTACAAATGGCATACAGTTTGTGTTATGCCTTGCACAGGCTGCTAAAAGAAGTGAAGGTAATGATAAAAAAACGCAAAAAGATGTATGCATATTGAAAAATCCATGGATCAGAGTAGCGGTGGCATTTGTGCTGGCTCTTATAAGCTGCCAGTATGTTTCGATCACATTCGACAGCAAAGCGACACTGTTTGTTTTGTTCCTGGCTTTTGCATATGATGCAATAATTAAACGGTTGGCCCTGAAAAACAAAATGCTGATTGGGGCAGGAGCTGTCCTCAGTATTCTATGGTGAATCGCCGTGACCATAGGAAGAAAAATTGACATTGATAATAAAGTTTTCCTTAGCGATTTTTCTGTTATGGATGTTGTTTGGGCAGTGCTGTTTGGGGCAATAGCGTTCGTAGTAATTTGCTTTTTGCTGGAAAGCATTTTAAGATACACCGAAAGAACTGATTCTGGAAATAATGAGATTCCGGTATTCAGTAGAAAAAACTGGATCATCATAGCGCTGCTTATGATTTTGTGCTGGTGTCCTTATTTTCTCACCTATTTTCCAGGAAACCTGTCCGTTGATTCCTATTCCAGTATTGCTCAGTCCATAGGTGGTGAACTTTGGAACAATCATCACCCGGTAATGTTTACGTTATTTGTAAAAATATGTCTGACTGTGGGGAACCTTTTTGGAAGTCTGGAGGCGGGCGTTTGCATTTTCTCGTTGCTGCAGATGACGATGCTTTCTCTTACTCTTTCTTATTGCCTGGAGTGGATGAGACAAAAATGTATCCCATTTATAATTCGGGTAGCGTCGTTTGTGTTCTTTGGTTTTAGTCCGCTGATTGCAATGTATTCCTGCACGATGTGGAAAGATATCCTGTTTTCTTGCTGGTGTTTGCTTTTGGCCATGACAGTGTTCGATATTGTCCAGTATGAAAGCGACAGGATGCTGGCACATCCCAAAACGCTGTTGCGACTGACTGTTTTGTGTCTTCTGGTCGCTTTTGGAAGAAATAACGGAATATACATTGTGATAGCCACACTTTTTGTCTTGGCAGTATCATACCGGACATTGTGGAAAAAAACAGTTCCTGTCTTTTTGGTTACAATATTAAGTATCGTGTTGATTCAGGGACCGGGCTATGATGCGCTAAATATACTTAAAGGGCATTTTGCCGAATCGGTAGGGATTCCACTGCAGCAGATTGGCTATACAGTAAAGAATGATGGATATATTACAGACGAACAGGCGGCGTTTTTGAATGAAATTATGCCATTAGATGAGATGAAAGAGGCGTATGATGCGACTTCTTCTAATGGCATAAAATTCCATCAGGATTTTAATAATGAGTTTCTGGAGGAAAATAAGGCGGAGTTCATAAAGGTCTGGACTGAACTGTTGCTTCAAAATCCGGGAAAATTTGTGAAGGCCTATTGTATGCAAACAATGGG
>JACXXQ010000880.1_pt1 | contig 12355 bp, 9 predicted proteins | sample 8621361 | NCBI WGS metagenome assembly JACXXQ01 (sample SAMN15503820, study PRJNA645414) | gut metagenome | isolation source: feces | host: Bos taurus | place: USA | collected 2016 | reverse complement strand
ATAAGGCTTCTGTCTATGTAACGAAAGTACAATATGATATATACGTTATATACAAGTTTTGATGTGCAGTGATTTGCGGCAACGCTAGCCGATGAAGGGGTCGACATGATCAAGGCTGTTATATTTGACATGGACGGAACGCTGATCGATACCGAGCGTTTGGAAATGAGGGCATGGAAGGCGGGTGCTGCCGAGCTGGGGATCGCGATCGATGATGCGCTGACCCATCAGTTTATCGGCCGTACGAACACCGATGTCAAAGACATCCTTGAGGCGCATTACGGCAAGGGCGAAACCGTCGAGGCGCTCTATGCCCGTAACATTGAGCTCCACAACGAGATGGCCAAGACCGACTTGGAGCTAAAGGCCGGCGCCGCCGAGTGCATAGACGAGTTGCTGGCTGCGGGCTATCACGTGGGGCTTGCGACGTCGTCGCGCCGCGTTGCGGCCGAGCGCAACCTTAAGATGGTCGGCCTTTTTGACAAGTTTGAAACGGTGACCTTCGGCGAGGACGTCGCGTGCGGCAAACCCGACCCCGCTATCTACCTGCTCGCCTGCGAGCGTGCGGGCTTTGCCCCCGAGGAATGCGCCGAGGTTGATGACGGTGGCTTCGGCGTGGCTGCTTGCCCGGGTGATGGCGCCGCGCCGAGGAGTTACGCCGTTTGTAAAACGGCGTAACCTACTGATTCATATTGCCGTGGATGTAGGGGGTGACCTCGGGGGAGATGTGGCCGCAGCCTAGGTCGCGTAGGGCCGATTCGATGGCGGCGGGCAGCGGGGTTTTGCCTTCGTCGTTGACCGCGGTGCCGCCGAGAGCGGCAATCTTGGTGACGTCTGCCGGTGCAGCCTCGATATGCATGCAGCCACCGACGAGGCGTGCGCGGACCTGAGCCAGGTCCTGATCGTGCAGGTAATCCTCGCAGGCGCGAATCAAGTCGACCTTCTCGCGCGTTAGTTCCTCGCCCGTGGGAACGCGCGTGGCGAGGCAGGCGCCTGCCGGCAAGTTCCAAACGGGGTAGCCCCACTCGTGCAGCAGTTCGCGCTCCTCATTCTTGGTAAAACCGACCTCCATAAGGGGCGAGCGCACGCCAAGCTCCTGGGCAGCACGCATACCGGGACGGTAATCGCCGCGGTCGCTCGCGTTGCTGCCATCGATAACGGTGGGGAAGCCCAGCGACTTGGCGTGATTGACGATGGCGGTGAAGCCGGCGCGCTTGCAGTGGTAGCAGCGGTCGGCATCGTTGCAGGCAACCTGGGGGAGTTGCAGCTGATCGACCGAAAGATTGAGCACGGGAAGCTTAAAATACGGGCCCTCATTGGCTCGTCCGTCAACGGCTCGCTCAAACGAAGCCTGCTCGGGCGTGCCGATGAGTGGCGTGGTGAGATGGACGAGGAGGGTATTGGTAGGCATGATGCGGGCGCATACGGCGGCCAAAAAGCTGCTGTCGACGCCGCCGGAAAAGCCGATGGCGACGCGTCCGCATGCTAAAAGCAGCTGCTCGAGCGCTGCGAGTTTGTCCTGAAGCTCCTCTACGGGTGCGGTGGTGTCTGAAAGCATGAAATGTTCCTTACAGTTAAAAGCTCGGACGAAAGTATAATCCTACCAAGTTGCTCGCCATAAGCTTCTATCTATGTAACGAAAGTGCAATATACTATATACGTTATATACAAGTTTCTAAATGCGGTAGAGTAACGGCAACGCAAGCCGATGGGGGACCGATATGATTAAGGCAGTCATCTTTGACATGGATGGAACGCTCGTGGATACCGAGCGTTTGGGGATTAAGGCCTGGAAAGTAGGCGCCGTTGAACTGGGAATCGCGATTGACGATGCGCTGATTTATCAGTTTATCGGTCGCACGCTGCCTGATGTCATGGGCATTCTTGAGGAACATTACGGTAGTCATGAGGCTGCCGACGCCATCTATCGCCGCCATAAAGAGATTCGCGACGAGATGGTCAAGACCGATCTGGAGCTTAAGGCCGGTACCGCCGAGTGCCTAGACGAGCTGCTGGCGGCGGGCTATCAAGTGGGCCTTGCGACCTCGTCGCGCCACGTTACCGCCGAGCGGACTCTTAAAGCATTCGGTCTCTTTGACAAGTTTGAGACCGTGACCTGCGGCGAGGAAGTCGAACACGGCAAGCCCGATCCCGAGATGTACCTGCTTGCCTGCAAGCGTGCGGGCTTTGCTCCCGAGGAATGCGCCGTGGTTGAGGATTCGCGTAACGGCTGTGTTTCGGGCATCGCGGCAGGCTGTCATGTCTTTGCCGTGCCCGATATCGTCCCGCTGCCGCAGGATGTGGTGGACGGTTGCGCTGCCGTGCTCGACACACTGTTCGATCTGACGGCGGCGGTCAAGACTGTGCGCTAGCGCTTGCACACAAGCCATTTCAATTGCATTTTAAAGATGCGGCCATTCGCGCTCTGCGGATGGCCGCATCTTTGCGTCTGAGGGGAGGTCAGCCCAAAAAATACCGTTTACCGATGGACGTCGTTCGCGGATAACTGTGTTCCGCCGTTCTAATGAGCGATAGGAAAGAGGGTCCGGCAAGTGCTTGCTTGTCGGGCCCTTTTGTTTTGAGCATTGGCCTGATAACGTCGCATTACACGAAATGGGAAGTTATATACGTGTGGACATAGATAGAGAATACTGCCGCACCTAAAGGCTCGACGAATAAGCGATTACAGATACGCGCCGAGGTTGATGGCGGTGGCTTCGGCGTGGTTGCTTGCCTGGGTGCTGGTGCGTTCCAACAGGAACGGCCGCACGAGTTCTTGGCGGTTGATGTCCTCGATGGCCGTGACCGCGGTGACGGTGCGCGCGGCAGAGCCGATGCGGACGTGCTTGGTCTTCGCCGGCGCCTTGTTCTCGATTTGCTCCATGAGCAATTGAACGCCCTTGCGGCCAATCTCGTAGCCCGGGGGTGCCACGGTGGTGAGCGGTACCGCTCCGCTCCAGGCGAGTGGGTTGCCATCGCAGCCGGCCACGCGGACCTGCTCGGGGACAGAGATGCCTTTGTCGACCAGCGCCGAGATGACGCCCGATGCCAGTACGTCGGTGAGGCCGACCACGAAGTCGGGGCGTTCGTCCGCGGGGCGCTCGGCGATTTGGGCACCGATGCCGTAGCCGTCGGCAGCGGTATTCCATTCGCCGGCGTCGATGACTTCAATCTTGATATCGGGACGCAGGGCAAGGGCCTTTTGAATGCCAAGCACGCGTAGGGTAAGCTGCATAAATGCCGCTCGGCCCACAACGACAATATGGTGTGCGCCGCGGGCGATGGCGAGCTCGGCGATGATGCGGCCTTGTGCCTCGTTGTCGGCGGCCACGTAGTAGCCGGGCTCGGAACAGTGGATGTCCAGGTGGACGATTGGCACGGGCATCTTGGTCATGGCAGGGTGCCAGTCGGGGGATGCCATGGGCTGGACCATGACGCCGGACATCTGAATGCCCATAAAGTAGCGCAGGTAATGGTCTTCGAGAATATCGTCGTTATCGGCGTTGGCGATAAGTAGGTCGTAGCCGTGCTTGCGGGCCTCATTGTGGGCGCCACTGGCAATTTGGAGCGAGAAGCCGTGGTCGAGGCGGGGGAGGACCAGGCCAAAGGACTTGGTGGTACCGCCGGCCAGCTGGCGAGCGCTTTGGTTGGGCAGGTAGCCCAAGCGATTGATAGTCTCGTTGATGAGTTTGAGGGTCTCGGGGCGCAGCTTTTCGGGGTGGTTGAGCGCGTTGGAAACCGTGCCCAACGAAACCCCGGCCTCGCGCGCGACGTCGCTGATTTTAACCTTTGCCATAGCGGCCCCTTTGATGCGTTTCAAATACAGAGCTGATTGTAGCATCCCAAACCTACCAAAAAGGGACAGGTTTATTTTGGCCGGTTTTACTTGGGGAAACGCTGCTGCCGGCGCGACCGCCACAATGGGGGCAGGCGCCTTTGTGGTGGTTTTTGCTGCCCGTGCCTTCAATTGTCTCGATCTGTAACATCTGGACGGCAAAACCGGCTCAACCTGTTACAGATTGAGACATAGTGCTGGGGCTGAACCGTAATGTCTCGATCTGTAACACGAAGCCGGCTCCCGGGACCCCAGATGTTACAGATCGAGATCTTTCGCCGGGGCAGAGCACCGGCCGGTCCAAACCACCACAAATGAACTGCATCCCCAATGTGGTGGTTTTGGGCGAGATTGTTTCCGCATCTACGGCAATCCTTCTGGTCAACGCGGAATGCGCGCGAGGATACACTGTGCCCCACTCAAATGACACTGCGAAAACGGGGAGGGCATATGGCCGCCGCAAAGAACTACCAGAGCTATCTTAAGAACAAATGCATCGTCGGCTACGGCATCGTCAATGGCGTCGTCAACGCGCTCATCTTTATAGGCATGCACGCGGGGGATGCCAGCATTACCTTTGCTGCCGGCAAGGTGGTCGAGGAGATTGCACTGACGGGCGCCCTGCTCGGCCTCATCCTGACCTGGTGCGTGGTACCGCTGACCAAAATGGACTTCAACAAGGGTGTTTACCTCGGTAATTCCGAAGGCTATGGATGGCTGGCCAAGCTGCCCAAAAAGTCGATTCCCCTGTCGGTCGTCGTCGGTATCATCGCCCTTGCGGTCGCCACGCCCCTTGCCTGGCTGTGTACCTTTGTGCTCCCGCTGCCGCTTTCGCGCACGGGCATGATGATCTTAAAGGGCGTTATGTGCGCCATTGCCGGCTGCGTGAGTGGCTACGTCGTTATTGGTGCAACCACCGCGGGCGTCGATGCTGCGGAAGCCGCTGTGACTGCCTAAAACATCCCAACAATTAAAATCTCTCTTCCAAGCGGTCGGCCCGAACAAAGGGGCCGGCCGTTTTGCTTTGCGCGAGAAAAGCCGACGCCCTTTAGGCCAATCGGCAGAATTGCCGCATCTACGGCAATGGCTCTGATGCTGCCCTTATTGCGCCCCGCCCTATATTTGCCTCGACAAGACGCGCGGGTTCAAAGGGGTTCAATGCCCGCGTGAAACGGAAAAGAAAGGAACCAACACATGGCTAAAGCTAAAGCTGTGGCAGAGGAGAAGGGTGCCGAGAAGTTCATGCTTCTCCCCGTTCTCGTTCTGATCCTGGCCCAGATGGGCACTTCGGGCGATAACGGCGCCCTTTCGCTCGCCGCAACCGCCCTGACGCAGGACCTCGGCGCCACCACCGCCGACATCCAGCTCGCCAACATGGTCTATTCCCTCATGGCCGGCGCCTTCATGATTGCCGGTGGCATGATGGGCACCATCATTGGCTGGAAAAAGAACTTCCGCATGGGCGCTCTGCTGTGCGCCGCCGGCGAGGTCGTGCTCGCTATGTCCCCCAATATGGCCATGTTCATTTGGGGCGGCCGCACCCTCGTGGGCTTCGGCGCCTCGTTCATGATTCCCTCGGTCCTGGGTCTCGTCCCCAAGATCTATCACGGTAAGAACCGCGTGCTTGCATTTGGCTGCATCGGCGCCGCTTCTGGCCTTTCCGCCCTGCTGCCGCTGCTGCTCTCCATTGTGCTCATGGCCGCTGGCATGCGCGTGACGTTCTTCGTCCTCGCTGCCTACTTTGTGCTCGTGTTCCTGCTTTCCTTTAAGCTGCCCGAGATCGAGCAGTCCGACGAGAAGCTCAAGTTCGATGGCGCCGGCGTCGCCCTCGCCGCAACCGGTCTGTTCCTGTTCCTGGTCGGCGTGTCCCGCATCTCCGCCTGGGGTCTCGTCGAGCCCTTCCCGGCCTGCCCCTTCACCATTGCCGGCATCTCTCCCTGCCTGCCCATGGCTATTCTGGGTGTGATCATCCTTATCGTTATGATCAACGTCGAGAAGAAGGTCGAAGAGAAGAACGGCTTTGCCCTGCTTCCCCAGTCCTTCCTTAAGACCCCGCAGGTTCTCGCTGGTCTCGCCGCCTCTGCCATCACGTTCTTCTTCATGGGCGTTCAGTCCATTTTGATGGCCCCCTACCTGCAGCTCGTTGCCGGCTGGTCTCCGGCTATCGTTGGCGTGCTTTCCATCGTCGTTGGCGTTCCGACCTTCGCTTTCTCCATCGGTATCCCCAAGTTCATGCCGAAGGCTAACCCGCGTCGCGTCATCCAGGTCGGCTACCTCACCCTTGCCGCGGCCCTGATTATCATGGCGTTCTCGGTCACTCTCGATGCCGCCTCCATGCCTGGCATCCTCATCGGCTGCGTTGTCGCCGGCTCGGGCGCTGGTATTGTTTCCGCCCAGGCCAACAACGTTGTCGCCCTTGCCGTGAACGAGCGCGACGCTTCCCAGTCCGGCGGCATTCAGACCACCATGCGCAATGTTGGCCAGGCCATCGGCATTGCCCTGCTGGGTGCCGTGCTGCTCTTTGGTATCACCAACTCCGTGAAGGATGCAGCCGCTAACGATTCCCGCATTTCCGAGTCCACCGTCGCCGCTATTTCCGAGCGCAATATCGACCTCGTCTCCGATGAGAACTTCCGCGCTTCTATTGAGGACATCGATATGAGCGATGAGGAGCGCGACGCCCTGGTCGAGATCAATGCCCAGTCCCGCTTCAACTCCACGCGTTTCGCTTACTACGTGGGCGCTGCCATCATCGTGCTTGGCCTGGCCACCACCCCTGCTATCAAGAAGTTCTCCAAAGAGGAGGAGTAGGTCATGAAGAAGCTGTACTTTAACGGCGATTTTGTTCCCATGACCGGCGAGGGCGATACTTTTGAGGCCCTGCTGGTTGCAGACGACGGCACCATCGCGTTTACCGGCTCGCTCGAGGAGGCTCGCGCTCAGGCAGAGGATGCCGAGGAGATTGATCTCAACGGCGCCTGCCTTATGCCCGGTCTGATTGACCCCCACAGCCACATCTCGGGCTGCACGCAGTACATCGTGGCTGCCGACCTTAACGGCGCGGCGGATTTCGATGAGATCGTCGAGCGTCTGGCTGCCTTTGCCGAGCAGCGCGGCATTGGCGAGGACGGCGTGATCATGGGTGTTTCCTACGACCAGAATTCCCTGGCCGAGCATGAGCACCCTAACCGTCACGTGCTCGACCGCGTGAGCGAGACCATTCCGGTTATCGCCGTCCACGCTTCGAGCCACATGGTTGTTGCCAACACCAAGCTGCTGGAGCTTGCCGGCATTACCGCCGAGACTCCCGATCCCGAGGGCGCTCGCTACGGCCGCGAGGCCGACGGCACGCCGGACGGTTACTGCGAGGAGCCAGGCGCTATGTGGCCGGTCTTTGCCGTGATTCAGCCGCGTCAGAAGATGGACATGGACGTCATGATCGGCGAGATGCAGGACATCTACCTGGAAAACGGCATCACCACCTGCCAGGAGGGTGCTACCACCGCCGACTTCGCGGCGCTGTTCTGCGGCCTTGCGAACAAAGGCCTGCTCAAGATGGACGTCGTGAGCTATCCCATGTACGGCGAGGATGTCGACAAAATCTTGGCCGACCACGAGCCTTTTGTCTCGCAGGACTACACCGGTCACTTCCGTATCGGCGGCCTCAAGATGTTCTTTGACGGTTCTCCCCAGGGTCGTACGGCGTGGATGACCGAGCCCTACACTCCCGGCGATGAGGGCGAGGGTTACTGCGGTTATGGCACCATGACCGACAAGGCCGCGTATGACTTTATGCGCAAGGCCATCGACGGCAATCATCAGCTGCTCGCCCATACCAACGGCGATGCGGCTGCCGACCAGTACCTGCGCGTGTACAAGCGCGCGCTGGAGGATTCGCCTAATCCCGATAAAGCGAGCCTGCACCCGGTCATGATCCACTGCCAGACTGCCCGCCGCGATCAGTACGAGCAGATGGCCGAGATCAACATGATCCCGTCGATTTTCGCCAGCCATATCTGGTACTGGGCCGACGTGCATCTTAAGAACTTCGGTCCCGTGCGCGGCGGTCGCGTGTCTGCCTGCCATGACGCTCTGGAGTGCGGCCTGCCGTTTACCTTCCACACCGACACGCCGGTGCTGCGCCCCAATTTCTTTGAGGCTGTGTGGTGCGCCGCCAAGCGCGTCACCAAGGGCGGCGCTCAGCTGGACGAGAATCAGAAGATCAGCGTGTACGAGGGTCTGAAGGCCATCACGGTCAACGGCGCTTTCCAGTATGGCGAGCTCGACCGTAAGGGCACGCTCGAGGCCGGCAAGCTGGCCGACTTCTGCATTGTCGAGAAGAACCCGCTCAAGATTGAGCTCGATGAGGTGCGCAACCTGCGTGTTCTCGAGACGATCAAAGAGGGCGAGACCGTTTGGGCTCGTAATTAGCTTCGCTGCGGCCTAGGCCGAAGACGATAGAGAAGGACCCGTGGCTGCAGGGGCGGCCACGGGTCCTTTGCGTTCAAGCGCTTGCGACGGCTTGCTCGGGCTCGCGCGACGGGCGTCCGGGCGGCTTATCGCCCAAGGCCGGCATCGGATGCGAGCTCTCGGAAGCGCTGCGTAACTGGAGTAAGGATGCGTTCATCGCCCGGGGCGACGCAGAGCACCAGGATATGTTGCAAACGGTCGCCGGTAAAGCCGACGCGCGTTTCCACGCGGTAATGCGCGACTCCAGTTTGGGCGACATCTTGGGAACAAACGGTCAGCAAGAGCCACGGTCCTCGCGTAAAGGAGAACATCTCGAAGACGCTTGAGAAGCCGGAGAGCGTGCCGCGCCAGAGCCCGTCTTCGACGAGCGCCGCGTGAAGGGTTCGCGTGAGCATGCGCGCGTGCGAAATATCGAGCTCGCGCTCGGGAAGGCCGCCGGCAAGCGGGGCGTCATCAAGTCCGTGCGGGCACCCGAGCTTCATCAGCAGCAGCTCGATGCGGCTGCGGTCGGCATCGTCGATGGCGTTGCTCAGCACGCAGAGCGGCAACGTCGTTTTGATGGGGTCAAACGACACCAGAAAGTCGAGGCTGCCATGCTTGGGTTCCGATTCAATCTCGGCGACCTCGGTTTCGGTCAACACGCGCGCGACCCGCATGCAGGGAATGAGTCGCTCGAGTCGATCACGTGCATAGAAGACCTGCTCAATGCCGCAGTTGACCACGAGTCCGACACGCCACTGGTCGTGCGATGACAGACCGTCCATATACGAGAGCAAAAGCATCGCCAAGCGCGTCACATCGGTCTGGTATAGATTCAGCCCGGACAGGCTGGGGGCGTCGCGCAGCACCTCGGACAGGCGCATGAACGATGCCATGTTGTCGTACCGTACCGTCCAGGTGTTTTCCTGCGGCAGCGAGATGGCACGCTCGTAGCGCATGTGGGTTTGCCCCGCTTCGATGAGCGCGGCGCATGGCTTTTCAAGATGAAGCGGCGGCCGCGTGCCAAAGCGTTCGGCGAGGGCGCAGAATAGCTCCTCGGTGAGGCGTGCCGCCTCGGGCGTGGGTTGATAGGTCCGCTGGAATTCCGGTGTCCAGCGACGCGTGGAGACCGTAAAGAGGTCACGGATGATGCCGCGCTCGTTGTCGGAGACCTCGATGCCAAAGCGCTGTTCAATGCGGTTGGCGACGTCGTCGTACACAACGGGAATCGCCGAGGTGTAGCCGCCGACCTCTTTGCCCTTAAGAATGCGTAGGGTCATAATCTGCAGGTAGACGGCAAGTTGGTGGCGGGCATTGTCGGTGTAGAGCGTATGGATCTCGCGCTCGACGTATGCGATGAGGTCGTTGAAGAACTGCTCGTTACCGCCAAAGAGCTGCGGCTCGATGCGGCGCTTCATGGCGGTCGACGCAAGCTCAAATAGATAGTAGACGACAAAGAAGCGGATATATTCCTCGGGGCCCTCGACGGTGATGCGGCGGCCGCGTACGATCTGGGCTCCAAACGGCGTCATGAGCTCGTTCCATGTGCGTAGGTCGTCTTGGGCTTGTTGCTTGTTGGTGAGAATTGCCCGAGCGAGCGATTCGGTGGTGTATTGGTGCCGGTAGTCGCAGGTGAGCAGCAGCATGCCACGGTAGAAGCGGTCGAGGCCGGCGTCCATGGAGAGCGAGCGCTCCTTGATGATGTCCGAGATTTGGCCGCGCTGCGTGCTGTCGCCATCGATACGGATGCCGTTGCCGCGCTTGGAGACGATGGCCGCCTGGATGCCCATCTCGTCGAGAAAGGCGTTGGCGGCCCTCATGTCGTTGCGGATGGTGCGCTCTGAGCAGGCAAGGGCATCGGAAACGTCGACCGTTGGGATGTATCCTGCCTGGTCGAGCAGGATCTTTAACAGTTTGGCCTGACGTTGATTGATGCTCATGAAGGCTCCTGGTATCGCGGGAAAGCTCGATTTGCCGTATATCTGGAAAAGAGCGTGGCACCTGTCATGATACGCATTTTTTATGATGAGTAGGGGAAGGGCTGGTTTTAAATCCTTGCCGCATATACGGAATGAAAAAAGCGGATGGTGATGTGCATGGATCGCGCGGTTTCGAGGTCGGGGATGGAGCCCGCGGGGCCTTCTCGTTTGGCGCGTCTGGCGCCGTTGATCGTGTTGGCATGCGCTCAGGTGGGCACCTCGGCAGACAACGGCGCGTTTTCGGTTGCCATGGCCGAGATGATGCGTGTGTTTGGATGCCCGCTCTCCGACGTTCAGATGGCGAGCACGGTTTATTCGCTTATGGCAGGAACCTTTATGCTTGCGAGCGGTTTGCTCGGCATGGTTATCGGGTGGTGCCGTAATTTCCGCGCCGGATTGGTGCTTGCCGTGGTGGGCGAGCTACTGTGTGCGTTTTCGCCGAGCATTGAGCTGCTTATTTGGGGCGGCCGTCTTATGGTTGGCTTGGGTGCGAGTCTCATTATCCCTTCGGTGCTCGGCATGGTGTCCATGCTGTACGAAGGCGAGGAGCGCAAGCAAGCGTACGGCGTGATCGCTGCGTCCGCGGCGCTTGCGACGATTATTCCCATCGCGCTGGGCATTCTGGTCGATGTTGCGGGCTTTCGCGTGACCTTTGGCGTGCTTGCGGCCTATTTTGTGGCCCTGCTCGTTGCGAGCGCGAAGCTGCCGACGGGCGGCGGCCTGCATGCGGGCAAGTTTGATGCGCCGGGTGCGGTTATTGCCTCTCTGGGATTGTTCGCCGTTATGTGCGGCCTCTCGCGCATCTCGACTTGGGGCGTGTTTGCCCCCTTGCCGCAGGCGCCCTTTACAATCGAGGGCATCTCTCCTGCGCTTCCCATTGTCGGCATCGGCCTGTTATTGCTGGTGATTTTGATTCCGGTCGAGCGTCGGATGGAGCGGACGCACGGCATAGCAATTTTGCCGTCGAGCTTTGTGCGCAACGCCACCGTTCGAGCCGGCGTTGTGGCCATTGCCCTGCCGTTCTTCTACATGGGCGCTCAGGGCTTGGTAGGCACTTCGTACTATCAGCTTGTGATTGGCCTCGGCGGCATGCAGACCGCGCTCCTGGGCATTATCTCGGGCGTGCCCATGCTGGTGCTCGCGATGTTTGTGCCACGCAAGTTCCCACAGCTCAAGCCCTGGTCTGTGGTCCGTGTGGGCTATGTCTTTATGGCCGCCGCCTGCGTGAGCATGGCGTTTGGCGTGCGAGCGACCGAGCTCACGCCCATTATGGTGGTCGGTACGCTCTTTGGCGGCGTGGGCGTTGGTTTGGTGAACTCGCAGGCCAACAACATCGTTGCTTCTGCTGTGCCGCCGAGTGATGCTCAGCAGTCGGGCGGCATTCAGGGGGCCGCGCGAAATCTCGGCCTTGCGCTGGGTTCCGCTGCCATGGGTTCGGTCTTGCTTATCGCCGTCAACACCGGCCTCGATGCGCACATCGCTGTGAGCGGCATGGTCGACGCGCAGGACAAGGCTGCGCTCGAAGAGGTTGTCTACACCTTTGAAAGCGACGCGGCATTTACGGCGCGCCTGGAATCCATGAACGTTGCGCCCGAGGCACAAGGAGAGCTCTTGGCAGATAACGCCGAGGTCCGTGCGAACTCTGCAGCCACGGCTTTCTACGTGGTGGCCGGCCTCGCTGTTGCGGCGCTCGCAACAACTTTCCCCAAACAAACCTCCTAGGAAAAACCAACACAATGGGGACAGGCGCCTTTTGTGGTGGTTTGGGCTGTTCCGGCTTCCAATTGTCTCGATCTGTAACATCTGAACGGCAAAACCGGCTCCACCTGTTACAGATTGAGACAAAGTGCCGGGACCGGGCGGAAAATCTCAATCTGTAACACTAAGCCCGTTTTCGGAGCCCTAGATGTTACAGATCGAGATCTAATACCGGGACAGACAGCCACCCCGGCAAAAATCACCACAAAGGTGCCTGTCCCCATTGTGGTGGTTTGGACCGGCTGGACGTGTGTGCATCGGGTGGCATCTAAGTTGAGGTACCACTTCTGGTATATCAGCTTGCGCTTGCGTGAGTACAATACTCGAACGTTAT
>JACXXQ010000876.1_pt1 | contig 12397 bp, 9 predicted proteins | sample 8621361 | NCBI WGS metagenome assembly JACXXQ01 (sample SAMN15503820, study PRJNA645414) | gut metagenome | isolation source: feces | host: Bos taurus | place: USA | collected 2016 | reverse complement strand
GCAGCGCCGGGATGCCGACGGCAACGAGATCACCGTCCTCTACCCCCTGGACGAGTCCTTCCAGGTCATCCTCTCCAAGCTGGAGAACGTGGACCCCTCCAAGCGGCGGCGGTATGAGTTCGTCTACGGCAAGCTCCACGATTTTGAGGACTACATGCGCGCCCTGGGCGTGGATGTGGACCTCACCGGCCAGCCCCAGCAGCCCCGCCCCCACAAGGACCCCTCCCTCATGGGACCGGGAGAGACGGTGGAGGGTCTGACCCTGCTGTCGGTGGGCCACAGCCTGCGCCTGATGCACATGCTCTCCAACGAGCGCAAGTTCGGCAACATCATCGAGGCCGCCCGCTCCACCAAGGACTGGAAGCAGCTGCGGGCCTACCTCAACGTGTTCCAGGAGTACTTCACCTACCTGTCGGTGCGCCAGAAAACTCAGGCGCTCTCCTTCCTCTACGAGCTGCTGGTCCACCGTGAGGGCGATATCCGCCGTCAGGCCGGCTCTCTCATTGGTCTGATCATCGCCCGCTTCCACCTGGTCTACCGCAAGGAGGTTCCGGCGGACGAGGAGAACGACCCCGCTGAGGAGGTCCCCTTCACCCTGTGGGAGCAGTACCTGGACATGCTCATCTACCCCGACCACAAGACCACCCAGCAGCAGCGCCACCACATCGGCTACACCCTGAAGCTGGTGCTGGAGTCCCTGCTGAAGTACGCCCGCCCCGGGGACGTGCCCCGGTTTGTGGGCGCCTTCCTGCGCTACTTCCACGACCCCCAGGAGAAGGACGCCGACACCGCCTTCACCCTGCTGGACGCAGCCTGGTATCTCCCCTCCAAGTACTATAACGACGAGGTACGCCGGCTGCTCATCAACTTTGCGGCTTACTGGGTGGGGCAGAACGACCTGCGCCTCACCGTGGCCTCCCTCATGTTCCTGCGGGAAGCCGCCCGCAATCTCTCCCGCAGCAACCCCCAGATGGAGCAGATCGTCTCCATTGCCACCGGGGTCACACAGAAAAGTCTGGCCGTCACCTTCCTGCAGTACCGCATTCTCCAGCGGGCCGGCAAGGACACCTCCGCCCACAAGCGGGCGCTCTACGACCAGGACATCACCAGCGAGGTCTTTTTGGACAACCTGAAGACCGCCACCCCCTGGGTGGTCAAGGTGGTGGGCGTGGAGCTGCTGAGGGACCAGGTGGAGCACGGCCTTCAGGAGCACATGCTCCACATCTGCACCCACTACTCCAACCTCATCAAGGTCTCTGAGCGGGTGGTAGTGCGCTGCAACGCCGGCGACGCTCTGGTGCATATCCTGCCCATGCTCCGCCGGGACCAGCGCAACGAGGTAGTCGTGGAGCTGGGCAAGGGCCTGGAGATGGGACAGTACGAGATTTCCAAGTACATCCCCGAGTATCTGGGCCAGGCCGCCCTGTACCTCTACCCCAGCGAGCTGGACGAGCAGGTGCTGTGGCTCAAGACCCTGCTGGGCTCTCCCAACGACTCCGCCGTCTCCGGCGCGCTGAACACCATCGGGGTGCTGCTCCAGCACTACCCCGCCTACCGGGGCCGCTTTGTGGAGTCGGCCCAGAACTATGAGGCCCGCCGCCAGGAGCTGCTGGGTCTCCTGCTCCAGGGACTGGCCCACTACCGTCCTCCGGTGCGCCAGGAGGCTCTGCTGGTTACCGGCAAGCTGCTCTTTGAGAGCAATGTGCTCTCCATGGACGAGAAGGCCCACCTGTTCTCTCTCAGCTACCGCAAGCTCCTCTTCCTCATCCAGGAGGCTCCGGTGCAGGACGACGACATGACCTTCTTCTACCGCGCCGCCGCCCTGGCCCACATCAACCGCTTCATCGCCCTGTGGCGGCTGGACCACGGCCCCTTCTCTTTCACGGTACCCAAGAAGGTGGCCTTCTTCCCCGGCACCTTTGACCCCTTCACCCTGTCCCACAAGGGCATTGTCCACGCCATCCGGGACCTGGGCTTTGAGGTCTATCTGGCGGTGGACGAGTTCTCCTGGTCCAAGAAGGCTCAGCCCCACCTCATCCGCCGGCAGATCGTCAACCTGTCGGTGGCAGGGGACTTCCACGTCCACCTCTTCCCCGACGACATCCCGGTGAACATCGCCAATCCCGCCGACCTCAAGCGGCTGCGCAACCTCTTCACCGACCAGGAGGTCTATCTGGTGGTGGGCAGCGACGTGGTGGGCAACGCCTCCTGTTTCCAGGCCTTCCCCCGTCCCTGGTCCATCCACTCCATGAATCTCATTATCTTCCGCCGGGCTGGCCAGCCCCCCCTGCCCAGCACCGAGCAGCTGAATTTGAAGGGCGATGTCATCCAGCTTCAGCTTCCTCCCCACCTGGAGGACATCAGTTCCACCCGCATCCGGGAAAATGTGGACCTGAACCGGGACATCTCCAACCTCATTGACCCGGTCATCCAGGACTTTATCTATCAAAACGGCCTCTACCTCCGGGACAGCCAAAATAAGCCGGTGCTTGGTTCCGGCGACCTGACCTTCCAGTGGGTGGACGAGCCGGACGAGCTGCTCATCCAGGAGCTCACCGCCGGCCGGCCCGACCGGGACGCCCTGCGGGAGGGAATTCTCCGCGGCCGGGACCGTCTGGTCCTGCTGCGCTCCAGCACCCAGAACCAGCTGCTGGGCTTCCTCAGCTTCCGGTACCTGTCGGCCTCCCAGCTCTTTGGCGCCCTGCGGGATACGGAGCTTGCCAACCGCATCCGCCTGCGCTCGGCGGGCACCACGCTGATCATCACCTCTGCCATGGCCGATACCTCCGATCCCCTCAAGGACTACCTCCAGCTTCTCTTCACCGAGGTGCTGGCCAAGGCGCTGGCCGACGACTGCATTTACGGCGTCTACCGCCCCTGCGGCGCTCTGCCCGACCCGGTCCTGGAGGACACCCTGGCCCGCCAGGGCTTCCTGCGCCGGGAAGGAGACACCCCCATCTGGGAGGTGGATATGAGCGCCCCCACCGTGCTCATCCAGAACCTGGAGACCACCATTCAGGACCCCCTCAACCGCAACCCCAAGGTGCTCTCCGCCATCCAGCGTGGACACCGGCGGCTGCAGATGGCCCTGACCAAGCTCTACCCCCGGTTCCTGGTGCTCACCTTGTCCTCGGATATTATCCACCAGCGGCTGCTGGAGATGATCACCACCTACAACGAGGTGCCCTCTGTCCCCACTACCCCCCGGAAATTGGGGAAAAGCATGTGCGTTCCCTACGGAAAAATGCTCCGCGGCAAGATCGTACCCAATACCGTCACCAAAACGATCCACACCGACAAGGTATTTACCCCCGATCTCAGCCAGAGCACCATGGAGGCCTTCCCCCATTACGCCCCCATCCCCTGTCAGATCCGCACCATCAAGTCCTTCAACCGGCCGGTCATCTTGGTGGACGACATCATGCACCCCGGCTTCCGCATCAAGGCGCTGGACCCCATCCTCCGCAAGGAGGAGGTGGACATCCGCATGGTGCTGGTGGGTCTGCTCTCCGGCCACGGCCGTGACTTGATGGACGCTCAGGGCCGCCCGGTAGACAGCGTGTACTACCTGCCCCGGCTGCGGGATTGGTTCGTGGAGTCCACCCTGTATCCCTTCATCGGCGGCAACACGGTGCGCCGTTCCACCTCTCCGGTGCCCGGCATGCTCCCCGGCATCAACCACATCCTGCCCTACGCCTCCCCCACCTTCCGCAGCGAGTACAGTGAGGACGCCGTATTTGAGCTGTCCCGCTGCTGCCTGGAGTCGGCCCGGGACGTGATTTCCACCCTGGAGCAGGAATACCGCATCCTCTATGGGCGCAACCTGACTCTGAACCGCCTGCCTGAGGCTGTCATCCTGCCTCTGTGTCCTGATAAGGGTACATGTCTCCATTACGACCCCAATTTGGCTGCGTCGGTGTATCTGGAGAACGATTTGGAGCAGCTTTTGCGTACCCATTAGTTTATTACCTTTCTGGGAAAAGACGGTGTTCCTTTCTGCTCGCACAGAAAGGAACCAAAGATGCGCCAAGGGGCTTCCTTCATGAACACCTCGCCAACGGCGGGTGTTCATAGGCGTCGCCCCCTGGACCCCCGTCTACGGGGGCGGGCAACTTTGGTTTGTTCGTCAATTTCGGCGGCCTAAGTTTTGACTTTGCTTTCTTCTCCACTCGGCCCACAGAGGCCTTTTGCCATCAAAATTTGTGGGCTGTTTGATTTTATTGTACGCCGCCTACTGCCTACCTACCTGTTCGGTGCGGCGGTGGTCGGGCGGGCGGACAGTGCGCTCCCGATTACGGACCAACTGCCACGGTCATGCCAGGGCAGGCGGTGCTCGTACCGTGCAGACACCTCTTAATTTCTGACCCGGCAGGCCCCAGTGGGCCGGGGCAAGAAAGTCAGTCCGACCTGGTTTTGCCCGCCGGATAAAAGTGCCTATTTTCCAGGAGAGCGTCCCCCGTAAATGGGGGCCTGGGGGAAAGGTGACTATGAACACCCGCTTTGGGCGAGGTGTTCATCGGAGCCGTCCCCCAGCGATTCTTTGGTGACTTTCTGATCGCTCAGAAAGTCACATCGCCCCGTCGCCCGCATGGCGGAACTCCCCCCAAATCTCACAACTAGGAGTAATACTATGTTTTATTATTACGAAAAGGATGGAAAAATCCTAGCCTCCGACCGCTCCGACCTGCCCTACACCCCCGGCACACCCCGCGCCGGAGAGCCCATCTACTACCTGGTGGAGGGCGACCCCATCCTGGGCCGCGGTTCCTTTAAGGTGAACGCTCCCGGTCAGCTTCTGGCCCCCCACAGCCTGGAGGTGCTGGACGCAAGCCGCCTGCCCCAGCTGGAGCTGGACGCCCCCCTCGCCTCCGCTCTGGAGGCGGGACAGCTCACCGCGGTGAACACCGCTCGCTTGGGCTGGGAGTCCATTCTCACCTCCACCCCCCACACGGGCAAAAAGCGGGTCCACATCCTGGCCATCGGCGACGTGGGCTCCACCCTGCTCACCGGTTTGAAGCTGCTGGGTGGGGACGTAATCTCCACCATCGGCATCTGCGACCTCTCCGACCAGATCACCGCCCGGTGGGAGTTTGAGATGGGGCAAATTAACCTCCCCTGGGACTACAACGCTTTTCCCGACGTGGAGGTGGTGAAGCCCGAAAACCTCTTTGACTGCAACGTATTTGTCTTTGTGGCCTCCAAGGGTATCCCGCCGGTAGGCTCTCAGGTGAAGGACGTGCGCATGGCCCAGTTTGAGAATAACGCCGCCATCGTCAAGACCTACGCCCGTATGGCCCGGAAGGCCAACTTCCAGGGTCTGTGGTGCGCCGTGTCCGACCCGGTGGACCCTCTGGCCAAAACCGCCTATCTGGAGAGCAACAAGGACGAGGAGGGCAACTGGGACGGCAAGGGTCTGCGGCCCGAGCAGGTCCAGGGCTACGGCCTTGGCGTCATGAACGCCCGGGCGGCCTACTTTGCCAAGAAGGACGAGAAGCTCTCCTCCTTCCTCACCGAGGGCCGCTCCTTCGGCCCCCACGGCACCGGCCTGTTTATCGCCAACTCTATTGAAAATTACAACGAGGAAATTTCCCAGGAACTGACCCACAAGACGGTCACCGCCAACCTGGTCATGCGGGAAATCGGCTTTAAGCCCTATGTGGCTCCCGCCCTGTCCTCCGGCGCCCTGTCCATCCTGCTCACCCTGCGGGGCGAGTGGCACTGCGGCTCCGTCTTCCTGGACGGTATCTTCATGGGCTGCAAGAACCGCTACACCCCCGCCGGCGTGGAAACCGAGCTGCTGCCCCACATCCCCGATCCCCTGTTTGCCCACATTCAGGAGGCCGCTGACCATTTGAAGACTATCCTGTAATCTCCCCGCGATTCTACTTTTCTCAGAAGGTGAGTGTATGTCCCTGACTGTACTCTATCCCACCCTCCCCAACACGGTGGACCAGGACCGGCTGGACCGGGTGCTGGACCGTGCTCTGGCAGGCCGGGAGGTTCGGCTCGTCCGCCGGGCCGAGGACCTCTCCCAGCTCCAGGGGGAGCGTATCCTGTTTGCCCTGTCGCTGGACGAAGCCGGACAAAATTTTGAGTATTACCGAATGCTTTCCCGGCTGCGCCGGGAGCCGGAACTGCTGGAGGGCTGCACCGGCGGTCTCGTTGTGGATGGCCCCGGAGAGCTCTACACCAAGTCCACGGCGGCAGAGCTGGCTCTGGCCATGAACCGTGCCGGGTGCGCCCTGCTGGGCCGCCCCCTGGTGGAGGCTACCGGCTCACTGGCCAACTTCCGCATCCAGGCCAAAAATCTGGGCACCGACCTGACCGGAGCCTATGAGGCCGCGGTAGCAGACACCGCCCAGCGGCTGGAGCATGAGGTCTTTGCCCGCCACGTTCGGCCCAAGCTGCTGGTGCTCCACGCCTCCAGCCACCACACCTCCAACACCATGGCCCTGTGGAGCGCCCTGCACCAGCGTCTGGGAGAGAACTGGGGTGTGACCGAGATCGGTCTGCGCAACGGCACCCTGTCCGACTGCGCCGGCTGCCCCTACACCATGTGTCTCCACTTCGGCGAGCGGGGCGGCTGCTTCTATGGCGGCGTGATGCAGGAGGAGGTCTACCCCGCTGTGCGCTCTGCCGACGCACTGCTCCTTCTGTGCCCCAACTACAACGACGCCCTCTCCGCCAACCTCACCGCCTGCATCAACCGCCTCACCGCTCTCTTCCGGCAGACCCGCTTTTATCACAAGGCGGTCTTTGCCCTGGTGGTGTCGGGCTACTCCGGCTGCGACACGGTGGCCCGGCAGGTCATCTCCGCCATGAACATGAACAAATCCTTCTACCTGCCTCCCCGCTTCGCCCTCATGGCCACCGCCAACGATCCCGGCGAGGCTATGGCTGCCCCGGATATCAACCAGCGGCTGGACCAATTTGCAGAAACTATGCGCCGAACTTTGGTGCAGGAATAAGTACAACAAAAGGACCTCTATCCCACAGGGATAGAGGTCCTTTTGTCAAAGCTGGTCGGGCAGCAGGGTGACCGGGTCCAGGGCGGCCCCCTCCTTGGTCATCTCCAGGTGCAGGTGGGGCTCCATGGCGCTCTCGGCAATGGCGGTATCGCCCACCGCGCCGATCTCCGCGCCGGTATCCACCGTGTCACCCACCGCCACCAGAGGGTCCGCAGCCAGGTTGGAGTAGGTGCTGATCACCCCGTCCGGGTGCTCGATCACCACGGTGACTCCCATCATGGGGTCCTCATACACCTCGCTCACCGTACCCTCTCCGGCGGCCCAGACCTTGCGCCCCACCTCTGCGGCGATGTCTACCCCCGCGTGGGTGCGCCAGTCTCCCATGGTCTGGTCATAGGACAGGGTCTCCACGGCAAAGCCCCGCAGCAGTTCCCCCTTCACCGGCCAGGTGTACACCACGTCCCGGGTGGTCTGGTCCTGGGCCTGGGTCTGAGGCAGGGCCTCAGGATCGTCCTTCTCCTCCTGGACGGCGGACCGCTGTTCCGGAGTCTTTTCCGCAGGCGTCTCCGCTTTGGGCGGCGTCTGGGCGCTGCTGTCAGGCAGTACCACGGTGGGGTTGCCGGTCACGGCCTGATCGTCGATTTTGCCGCTCCCGCTGACGGAGCGGATCAAATAATAGCCCGAAATTCCCATTGCGGCCACGCACAGGAAAAGGACGATGTAAAATCCTTTCCCCAGCAGAAAGTCCCCCAGCTTTTTCCATCGATTTTGGTTCAAGGAAACCACCTCCGAAGCCTATTGTGGACAGACTTATCCCAGCATATACCTGGGGGACAAAACTTTTTCTTCCATAGACGGCGGGCCGGAAGCTGTGGTATACTCTCCAAAACGAATCCCACCACAGAAGAAAGGGTTTTATCATGTATCGAAGCATTACACTGCCCAACGGCGCCCGCATTCTCACCCAGCGCATCCCCGGTGTGCGCTCTGCCGCCCTGGGCTTTTTTGTGGGAGCTGGCTCCCGCCACGAGTTGGCCTCGGAAAACGGCGCCGCCCACTTCATTGAGCATATGTCCTTCAAGGGCACCGCGACCCGCTCCGCCGGAGACCTGGCCCGGGAGATGGACGCCATCGGCGGCCAGGTGAACGCCTACACCACCAAGGAGCACACCTGCTACTACGCCCGCTGTCTGGACAGCCACCTGGACCGGGCGGTGGATCTGCTGTGCGACATGCTCTTTGCCTCCCGCTTTGACCAGCGGGACGTGGAGGTGGAGCGGGGCGTCATTCTGGAGGAGATCGGCATGTACGAGGACACCCCCGAGGACCTGTGTGCCGAGCGGCTGTCCATGGCGGTGTACAAGGGCGACTCCCTGGGCCGGCCCATTCTGGGCCGGGCCTCCACCCTGGAGAAGATGACCGGCGAGTGGCTGCGCCAGTGGCAGCAGGAGCACTACCGTCCCCAGGCCATGGTGGTCTCTCTGGCGGGCAGCTTCACCCAGCAGCATGTGGACGCTCTTGTGGAGCGTCTGTCCGCCCTGCCCCAAGGCCCCACCTCCCCCGGCCGTCAGGCCTACTACCGCAGCGCCGTCACCGTGCGGAAAAAGGCCATTGAGCAAAACCATCTCATTCTGGCCTTCCCCGGTCTGTCCTACCTGGACGAGCGGCGCTATCAGCTGCTGCTGCTCAACTCCATTCTGGGCGGCGGCTGCTCCTCCCGACTGTTTCAGCAGCTGCGGGAACAGCGGGGATTGTGTTACTCCGTGTATTCCTACGTCTCCGACCACGCCGACACCGGCTTTCTGGGTATCTACACCGGCCTGAGCCGGGAGCAGGAGCAGCCCGCCCTGGAGACGGCGCGCGCCATCGTCTCCCAGCTGGCGGACCAGGGTCCCTCCCAGGAGGAGCTGGACCGCGCCCGGGAACAGGCCAAGGCCAACATCCTCATGGGGCTGGAGTCGGTCCAGGCCCGGATGAGCCACCTGGGCAGCTCCATGCTGCTCTATGGCCGGGTGCGGGAGCCGGAGGAGCTGCTGGCGGCCTACGACCAGGTCACCCGGGAGGACCTGCGCACCCTCAGCCAGGAGATCTTCACCTTCCCCCGTGCCTCCCTGTCCGCGGTGGGCCGGGTGCGCTCCGGCGAAGAGTACGCCAACTGGCTGGAACACGGCACCTTTTAACCAATCCTATGCAAAACAAGGCCGCCCATCTGGGCGGCCTTGTTCGTTATAAGCGGTCTCCGGCGGTCAGGCGGCCCTGGATGAGGCGGCTGACCGTCTGGGCCAGGCCCACGATGGTATTCAGGGACACCAGGGCCTCGTTGAGCTCCCGGGTGCCGGCGTAGCCGTAGTTCATGGTGCCGATAAACCGGGCGGCATCGTCCAGAGGGACAGGGCGGTAGCCCGGCACGTCAAGGACCCGGCGGAAATCCAGGGCGGCGTGGAGCACGGCCAGGGCCTCATTTTTGGCCATATTCACCTCGTCCAGTACACCAAAGCCCCCCAGGCGGGCACACTGGCACACCGGTCCCTCCCGGAACACCACCTCGCCCTCCTTCAGTGTGTCCGCCCCGATAAGGGAAGCCGCGTCGATATTCACATACATAGACATGTTCCACACGGGACGCCCAAAGGCGGCGGCCAGATTTTCCGCCAGCACGTTTTTTCCCGTGGCCTCCAGCAGCCCCCGGTCTATCCCCTCCTGTTCCAGTTCCTCAAAGAGCTCCATGCTCCTCGCCTCCTGATTTGCTCTTCGTGATCTCCCGCACATGGAGGACTGGCTCTTCCACCGTAAAGCGTACCTCCAGCCCTCCGAAGGCCATGCCGTACACCCGCTCCGGGTCGTGCTGATAGGTGGGGCGTGGGTCCTGGGCCAGCACGCCGATCAGCGCCTCCCGCAGTTCCTCCGGCACCTGAGCGAGCAGTTCCGGGGGGATATCCACCTCCAGGGTGGCCTCCTTGGGCGCGCTGGCAAAGCCTCCCACCGCCTGAGGACGGCAGTCGGCGTAGGGGATATAGGGCTTGATATCATAGATGGGACTGCCATCCATCAGATCGGCCCCGGTGACATGGATCACCGGCCCCTGAGGGGTGTGCAGCTCCACCCCTTCCAGCCCCACGCAGCTCAGCCCGATGGGATTGGGCCGGAACGGAGAGCGGGTGGCAAAGACCCCCATGCGGGTATTGCCCCCCAGACGAGGCGGGCGCACCGTGGGCGACCAGTCCTTGCGCACCGCCTGGGAAAACTGCCAGATAAGCCACAGGTGGGAAAAACCCTCCAGCCCCCGCAGGGCGTCGGGATTGCGGTACTCCGGCTCAAAGACAATGGTGGCTTTCAGCTCCTCCACCAGACCGCTCTGCCGGGGGATACCAAACTTGGTGGGGAAGTCGCTGTGGATGCGGGCGATAATATGTAAGGCACTCTGTTCTGCCATGGTAAACTCCTTTTCTATTCACAGGCCGGGACGGTTTTCCCGCCCCGGGCGTTTGATCTGCTTTCATTGTACCGAGTCTCTTCTGGGATTGCAAGGACTACCAGGCGGCCATTCCCCACCGGCCGGACGCCCGTTTGGACGCAGACACCAGGCCCAACGCCGTCTTCTCTGGTGCTGACAGATGCCTGCTGATGTGCTATTCTTTTAGTTAGATTTAAAGCTTTTGCGGTATGCTGAACATCATAGACTTCTTACCATCTGGAAGGAGGCGCGTAAAGATGCGCATTCTGCTTGCTGAGGATGAACGCTCCCTGTCCCGGGCGATCATTGCCCTGCTGAAAAAAACAATTACTCCGCCGATGCGGTTTATGGCGGACAGGAAGCCCTGGAGTACTTTGCCCCCTTTGGCACGCCGGGAGGCAAGCCGAACCTGTTCAACCAGCGGATCATGTCTCCCGAAACCCCCTACGAGTCCCGTTTCTTCTCCGTTTTGCTGGGGGAGGACGGTCAGGCGGTAGAGACGGACACAGGACAGATCGCCGCCTTGGACGCAGAGCAAGCCACCGACTACGCCCAAAAAGCAGCCGCGTCCGGAAAGACCTCCGGATTTTTGGATGACTACCGCTTTCTGGTCCAGAATGAGTCCGGAGGCATACGGGTCATTTTTCTGGACTGCGGCCGCAGTCTCTCCTCCTTCCGCACCACCCTGCTGGCCAGCGTATCTCTGGCTGTGCTGGGGCTGGCAGCGGTGCTGTTCTTGCTGCTGATTCTGTCCCGGCGCATTGTGCGCCCCATGGCAGAGAGCTATGAGAAGCAGCGCCAATTCATTACCGATGCAGGCCACGAGCTGAAAACCCCCATGACCATCATCAGCGCAGACGCCGATCTGGCCGAGATGGAGTGCGGAGAAAACCAGTGGCTTACCGATATCCGCCGCCAGGCCCAGCGTCTGACCGCCTTGACCAACGACCTCATCTACCTCTCCCGCATGGAGGAGGAGCAGCCTAAACTGCAGTATATCGACTTTCCCATCTCCGACGTGGTGGAGGAGATGGCCCAGTCCTTTGCCGCTCCCGCCCGCAGCCAGAACAAGGACTTTCAGGTACAGGTGCAGCCCATGCTCTCCTTTAAGGGGGATGAAAAGGGGATTCGCCAGCTGGTCTCCATTCTGCTGGATAACGCCCTAAAATATTCTCCTTCCGGCGGGCAGCTGGCGCTGCGCCTGGAAAAGCAGGGGCGCAATCTGCTGCTTACCGTATCCAACACCGGTGCTCAGCCCATGGAGCAGGACAAGCTCCCCCATCTGTTTGACCGCTTCTACCGCACCGACCAGTCCCGCAACAGTCAAAGCGGCGGCTACGGCCTGGGGCTGTCCATTGCAAAGAGTATCGTCTCGGCCCACAAGGGCAAAATTCGGGCCGAGAGCCACGACGGAACACAGCTGAGTATACAGGTTACATTGGCCGCCGGATAAGGCACAAAGCCGCGCTGCGTTTTTCTGACCTTAAAGAAACCGGCATGGGACGGAAAGTAATTCTTTCCGTCCCATGCCGGTTTTTACGTTGCGTTCTCCTGGCGGCTGCGGCACTCGGGGCACAGATACATCAGCTTCAGGTCGTAGGCCAGAATGGGCACATCCACCTGGGTCTGTAACCGCCCCCCAAATCGATATCCACCAGCTTGCCGCAGCCCTGGCACACCAGGTGGTCATGGCGCTGGATGCGGTCATACCGGTCAGGCATCCCCTCGATGGACACCTTGCGGATCCGTCCCTCCTCCCACAGGCGGTTGAGGTTATTGTACACCGTGGCCAGGGCCACCTTGGGATAGACCTGCCGCAGAGCGTGAAAGACCTGCTCCGCCGTCATGTGGCTGCGGGAGGTCTCGATCAGTTCCAGCATGGTTTTTGCAAATTTTGTCATGGTATCGTTCCCTTAATTAATGTTTACTGAATAATAGAAAAAGCCTTGTGGTTCAAGACATAGAAGCCCATTCG
>JACXXQ010000858.1_pt1 | contig 12622 bp, 14 predicted proteins | sample 8621361 | NCBI WGS metagenome assembly JACXXQ01 (sample SAMN15503820, study PRJNA645414) | gut metagenome | isolation source: feces | host: Bos taurus | place: USA | collected 2016 | reverse complement strand
AGAATACATGCCTGTCACGCATGGGGTCACGGGTTCGAGTCCCGTACGCACCGCAATAAACATTAAGAATCAATGTTTTACAAATTAAGCACCCGATTTTACACCCCAAAATGTAAAGTCGGGTGTTTTTGTATTATTTAGGAAAAACGCCGACAACGGTACAGAGTTAATGCTAAGTAGAGGTGCTTAGGAAAAAGATTTTATTACTTTTGTCGAATCTTTAGATATTATTTTATGAAGCAGTTGTGGCAATACATCAAGAATCCTCAGGAGAATTGTCCTTATGATTTCAGTCTAAGGACGATGCTCTTGTCGGTAATGCTGTGTCTATTAGTACCACTATTCTTTAAAGTTCTGACTGTATCCGTATTTATCATTGCAGGAGTTGATTTGCCTGCAATGACATCTGATAAATCTGTTTTTCCTCTATGCTTTCTGATTATTGTACCTCCAATAATAGAAGAACTTGGATTCAGATTACCATTGAAAAGAAGCAGATTTAATCTCTACACATCGGTAGCCGTAATAGCCTTTATGTTTTCGGCAATTTTCGCAGGAGGACTCTATTCGGAACATCTATTATGCCGAATAGTATTCGCAATAATTTCATCAGCTGTCATAAACCTCATTGGGGGCAAATGGCTTCTGCAAGTACGATTCAAGGATTTCTTCTATTCAATAGCAATCCTTTTCGCTATGTTGCATATAGCTAATTACAGCCATCAGACTTTAGATGTGTCACAGTGGTTGTATGTTGTTTGTTATGCTTGTGCCAAGATTCCTGGATCTATATTATATGGATACGCAAGAATAAAACACGGAATGTTATTCAGTATAGTCATACATATAATCAATAATATACCCTCAATAATTGTTCTCGCTTAACAAATAGTCTATAATATAAAAAAGACGGCGACCTTCATTGAAATTATACGATCGCCATTATTGTTTATAGTTTCATTCCTTGGCTCCTTTTCGGCTGTATAGGCTGACGTAATGATTGTCGGAGTTTGTCGTATTGCTCTTTGAACCATTCTCCAATCGGTTGCCTGTTTATGGTCAGCATCAGTTTGCCGTTATCGGTCGGATTCTTTTCCACCTTGAAAATATCATTCTTGATGTCAAACTTCCGCCTGTGTTCTTCGGAATAAATCCTGCCATTGCACCTGATAGCCTCTTTCTTTGTCAAAAGGCTCTCTATCATTTCTTTGGTGAAGCCGATGACAGCGCACAGCTTTTCCATTCTCAGCATCTCTTTGAGCATCGGGAACCATTTGAACGCCTTTTCAAGAATAGCATTCAACCGTGATATTTCCTTGTCTTTGGCTTCAAGCTCCTGATTGTGTATTCCTTGCAGATTACGTATATGCCTGCCGTGCTGTTCCTGCATGTGCCGCATTTGGGCTTTCAAGTCATCAATTCCCTTGTCCCGTTTGGCAATTTCCTGATGCAGTTCTGCATTGGATTGTTCCAGTTTCTTCATTTTTCCGCTACCGAAAAGAGAACCCACTCCGCTTACTATGACCGTAGCGGCATCGGTGGCTGCGCCTTTGAGCTTGTCCGTGCGTATTTCCGATTTCACCTGACGGAGTTCCTGTTCGGCAAGATTTATTTGTTCTTCTTTGTGCCGCTTTGCAGCATCCATGCGTTGCAATTCGGCTTTCTGCTTCTCAATGATGAAGTCGTTCCGTTCCAGATGTTCCTTGCCTGTTACGACCTTTGACTGTCCACGCTCCATTAGCAGAATGTCGGATGCCAAGCTCTGCATTTCGGTCATATCCTCATCATTGAGCTTGCGGCTCTTGCCTGTATCGTGGTTCATCCAGTCGAATACGATATGGGCATGGTAATTGGGTTTGAACCATCTTTCGCCTACTTGGAAACTCTCCCTGTCCTCCGGGTCAGGTTGTCCGCCCAGCCAATGCCCCTCGTCCTTGTGGAGGAAGATTTGGAGCGGTGTAATGCCCCATCGTTTTTGGCACTCTTCGCCAAACCTACGCACATCTGCCAAAGTGGTGTCCGGTCTAATAAGCAATACTCCCTCACGGATGGGAGAACATCCCGCCACCTTGATAATCTTGCCGTTCTTCCCTTTGCGTTCACGCTCCTTTTCCTGCATGGCACGTCCTGTCTTTTCCTTGACCATGCGTTTGATGTTCTCATAATGCGTCTGCAATTCGGGACTTCCGAAATCCGGATTTATCCACTGCTCGTTGCTTGCAGAGAGTTCCGATACCACATATACTTTGGACTTGCCGATGTTGCGCATATACTCGGCTGTTCTCCGGTTATGAGCCTCGCTTGATGCCACGTTGCAAGGCTTGATATGTATGCTTGATTTTGTTGCCATCTTTTCGATTTTTGATTCGGTTTTTGACTAATTTTGTTTGTTGCTTTCCGCTCATAACGCAGGGGGTTCTTAGGGGTGAAACCCATAAGCGGAGTTTCCAAAGAGAGGGTCACTCTTTGGTCGGGTTGCATAGGGCTGAAAGCCCTTGCCGGGTTCTTAGGGCAGCGTCCTAAGCCCCTCGGGAGAGCCCACAACTACGAAAGCGAAGCGTGTAGTTATAGTGGGCTATAACCGGAAGCCTTTCGGTTTCTTGGGTAACGCATCATTCCTCTTTTTGACGAATTGCATTTGCTCTTTTCTATCCGCCATGCGTTTCTGCAAATACTCGTTCAGGTCTTTGCATCCGCTGTAGATTTGTGAAGCGTCCCGTATATGCTGGGTGCTGTCGTATTCCTTGCGGATTTGCTGAAGGGCTTCCATTCCTGCACGGTCATTGTCAAAAAAACAGTGGATTCGCTCATAGCTTCCCAATGGATAAAGTGCTTTGGAAACATTGGCAACAGAGTTCAGAACCATGTAATCCTGCCTGTCGAATTCAGGGTATTGCGGACAGCTTTCGAGCCGTAGGGTCAGAAATGAGAGGTAGTCCATAAATCCCTCGAAAACGAAACACGTGCCCTTTGGCTCTCCCGACTGTCTGATGTGGGATATTTCCTTCGGTGCGATACAGCCCTTGAAATATCGGTTGCGGATTTCATAGCCGCCCGACATGTTGGGAAACGCAATGGCGAAGTACCGTTTGCCGTTGTGCGTAAACCGCGCTTCCTTACATTCTTTTTTCGCCAGTGCCGGATTTATCCCCCTTTCCTGCAAATAGGCGAGCAAGGCAGGGGAAGAAAGCGGCACGATTTCCAACTGTTGGAAACTCGGCTCTGTAAATGACTGCTTGCGAAAAGAGAAAGAAACGGGGTGCACGTGCGGTGCCTGTTCCTCTATGCGTTTCAAAAGGTACGGCACGCTGTCCGTTGCATAGAGGTGCGAAGCCAGCGCAATGATGTTGCCGCCCTTGCCGAGCGCAAAATCATACCATTGGTTCCGCTCGGTGTTCACCTTAAACGAGGCTTCGGTTTCTTCCCTGAACGGTGATTTGTACCATAGATTGATGCCCTGCCGCTTCACCGGGCTATATCCCAAGCTGTGAAGGTATTCTTCCAGCCTGATTTGTTTTGCTGTCTGTATGTCCATAAATGATTGTCTTTATCGGTTATTGTTTGTTTTTCTTTTCGCCAGTATCTGTTTATAGGTTACTGGCTGTATAACCACTTCACTTTATTGTCGTATATATAGGATACGGCTTAAAGTGAAGCGGTTTGATGCGCTCCTGCAACCACTTCGCTTTATCCTAATATATAGACCCGGAGAATAAAGTGAAGTGATTGCAGGAAGCGTGTCAATAGTGGAAATCCGGTTCGTATCTGTACTTCCTGCCATTTTCCTGCACTATCATCCGCTTGTTCTTCAACACTGTGATGAGTTTAACCAGCTTGTTGTCGCTTAACGGAACACCCACCAAGGCATACGACTCTTTCAATGCTTTGCTCAGTTCCTTATATCCGTATTCGTCCTGCAACGAAAATGCTGCTTCCAGTGCTATCCGGTGTTGTTGCTCGGAAATGTCCTTGCAGGCGTCGAACCTTTCGCCCTGGGGTCTGCCGGATGCTTTGGCTTCTTCTGTCTGATAATCCTCTATCAGTTCGGGCAGTGCCCTGTCATTGATGCGGAAGGCAAACGGCTCGAAGTCCATCGCACGGATGTGCATGGCGGAAACCTTGCTGATGTCCCCGTTACTTTTGTCCTTTTCAACGAGCAGTACGGTTTCAGCCTTGTTGTTCAGTTCCGTGCCGATATGTCCCCTTGCGTTCTCATCCCCCTTGTTCTGGTGGAGTATCGTGTGGATATGTATCTGCCTGTCGTCCGTCCACTGCATCAGTTTCGATATGATGCGTGTCGATTCGCTGGGGCTGTTGATGTCATACACCATGTCACGGATACCGTCTATCACCACCATACCGAGGTTCGGTGTATGGTAGATTGCCTGTTCGACAATCCTTATGCGTTGCTCCGGCGTATATTTCCGCAGGGCAAGGAACTCAAGGTTCTCGTTGTCCCTGTCATCGGGCAGCCCTGCCATGCGCATGATGCGTTCCATCACATTCAGGCAGTGGTGGGGGCTTTGCTCCGTATCGACATAAAGCACTTTCCGTTTGGCTTCGGGAAGTTCAGCCGCATACATGAGCACCGTACCGTTTTTCAATGCCGCCGCCACGATAGCCGACACATTGAATGTCTTCTTGCTTTTGGCTTTGCCGATGGATGCGCTGAAATTTCCCAACGTGCCGATTACAGAACCTTTCACGCTGAGGATTTCTGGCGCTTTCTCGTATTTTCCCGACAGGCTAAGCCGTGAGGCTTGCCAGAGGATTACCGCCTGTTCGTCCGATATTTCCCGGATGTCTTTCATATAGTCCATAGCAATTCCTCCCGTTACTTGCGTCCGCCTGTTTTCTTCCCTGCCAGTTCAAGGGCAAGTTCCGCATCCACGATAATCTTGCGCCCTATCTGGGTGATAGCCTTGTCTATTTTTCCGCTTTTCTTTATGCGATTGGCGGTGGGCAGGCTGCATCCGAACAGTCTGGCTATGCCAGGTATTCCGTACACATACTTTCTGTTTGTGTCCGTTACGGGCTGTGGCTGCGCTTCCGTCTGAACGGAAGCGTGTCTGCTTAACATTATGAACTCTTCACCCGTCATCTGCCAGACGGGTTTGGATAATAATTCTTGTAGATTTTGCATAGTTCTACTTTTTTGATTCAACAATCAGCCCTGCGCACTGGCTGTTATTTCTGTTCTCGAACGGTGCAAAATTAGGTAGGGTTATGGGTGGTAAGGATGGGGACGGTATAATCCGAGCATCGCTGTATCTTATTGAATATCAGAAAATAAAAATACCACTCAAAAATTAATTTGAGTGGTAAAAGTGGAACTTTCGTAAAATATCAGGATATGTCACCGATTATCTGAATATATGCTCCATTTCTTTGGCGAATTTCTGGTTGCTGTCACTGGGGAAATCAGAAACTGGCTCCTTGTACTTGGACTTGTAGTAGCTGTCATCAATATCCAGCAGTTTCAGTATCCCGGCTTTCCATTTGTCCTTGTCCTGTTTGGAGAGTTTTTCGCTCATGAGGAATATCAGATAACATACACGTATCTTCTCTCTCGGTTTAATTCTCAACTTGCAGTTGCAGGGGTGCAAGTTCATATTGGCATAAAAATCCGGTGCGGAAATTTCCTCGAACTGTTCTCCAACACATACCTCATGAATGAGCGAAAGCAATTTCATGCTGAAATACTCTTGTTGTTCATCCGCCGTTTCCTGCTGACTGATTGGCTTGCCCGGCTCGTCCTGTCGTTTCCCGTCAGGAATGTATTTCTTCAATATATCCAGAAAAAGGCAACTTTGACGGTACATGTCCTCACAACGGTTCTTCATATATTGGAATGCCTCTTTCCTTGCTGCCTTTTGCTGGTCATAGAGTTCATTCAGTTTGGCTCTTTCCTTGTCATATTCAGCCTTGCAGCGTTCATATTCTTTTTCAGCCTGTTTTTCCTCTTCGGCAGTATGTTCCCTGTAGCCAATGGAATCATACCTGTTGTTGGCTTCATTCAGCGGCTTGCTTAGGCTCCTTGTTACATCCTGTTGGGCTTCAATTTCAAGGGAATACCTTTCCATGTGTTGATAGCAAGCACGCTCTACGGCACTATCACTTATGGGGTGTGTTTCATAAGCCTGTATGCTCTTTTCTATTTCGGTTTTCAGGCTGTTGAGTATCAAGGTGTATTGTTCTTTTTGCCTGTCAAGCACCAGTTCAAGGATGGCGGCTTCAAAAGACTTCATGTCATTGTATTCCTGACAGAAATCGGAAATGAATTTTTGCCTGTCAAAAGAGAAAACTCTATTGTCTATATAGTCCCTGTATATTCTGTTGAGTTCCCCGTATCGGGGAATCATCGTCTGTATATTGTCTGCCATAGGTGTCCTACTTTTGTCTGTTCCTTTCATTGTCAAGAAGCATCGTCAGTTCTTCTTCCACCTGTTCTATACTCGGCAGTGCCGATTTCAGGTTTTCCGGCACAGCCTTGCTAAGCTGATAATCGCTGATGCCGATAGGTTGGTCATAGCCGGTCAGCGCATATTGTGCGACAATCTCATCCTTACCCTTGCACAACAGCAGCCCGATGGTCTTGTTGTCGTTCTCTCCCCTCAGCTTGTCATCCACTACATTGATGTAGAAGTTCAACTGTCCTGCATATTCCGGCTTGAACGGGGTCGCTTTCAGTTCCACGACCACATAGGCATGGAGCTTTATGTTGTACAGAATCAGGTCGGCATAGAAATCGCTGTCGCCTATCTGGAAATGTTTCTGTCTTGCGACAAAGGCGAATCCGTTGCCCATCTCCAGCAGATAACGGGTGACGTGCTTCACCAGTTGTTCCTCTATGTCCCTTTCGTCCGCACGTTCTTTGGCTCCTGCCAAGTCGAAAATATACGGGTCTTTCAACAGGTAGTTGGCAAGGTCGCTTTGGGGCGTAGGAAGCGTGGCGGTAAAATTGTTGACCTTGCGACTATTGATTTGTCTTTCATACAATTTGCTTTCAATCTGCATTTTAAGGACATTGCTGCTCCAGCCCATTTCCACGGATTGTTTCATATACCAGTACTCCACGCCCAACGGAAGCGAACTGTTGAGCATGACCATTTGGCTCGCCCAATTGATTCTTGCCACAGGTGATGCAAGGAACAGTTTTTCTATATCTCCGATGTCTGTTCTATAAATGGCAGATACGGTTTTTGCCACATTCTGAATTTGCGCAGGAACTTCCTGCGTAAATTCAAATCCTTGAAAATCGGCTGATTGTATTTGTGCAGTGAGCTCCTGCGTGAATTGCCCGTTGTTTAATTTCAAGACTTCATCCGTTACATTCTGTATGTTTGGAAGCGACAATCTTGCATCTGTATCAATAAAACTTCGTAGTACGTTCAATGAATACGACCTTGCGAATTGACACATATAAGTAAGGTTGCGTTCCGAATATCCTTTCTTTTCGGGATAATTGAACCGTATCGCATGCGCCAGTTTCTTGATGACCTTACCGCCCCAGCCTTGTCGGTTCTGGTGGTACAATATGTAATTGCCCATCTTCCAATAGTGGAACAGCATCTGCGCATTGGCTGCACTGATGAGCCGGACTTGCGCCTGCTCTATTTCTGAACCGATGGCATTGACAAAAGCCTCGAAACTTCTTTTCTCTATATTGTTATCGTTGTTGCTCATTGTTGTATGTATTGAAAGTTACAAAGATAAGCCCAATAACAGGCATCCCGTGAAACTTGCTGATTGTTTTTATAGTTGGTTGAATTTATTCATCGCACTGGCTTTCACATCATCGGCAATGTCGATGTAGGGTTTCATGGCTTTATAATCGCTGTGTCCCGTCCACTTCATGACTACTTGTGCCGGGATACCGAGAGCCAAGGCGTTACAAATGAATGTCCTTCGTCCGGCATGGGTACCCAGCAATGCGTATTTGGGTGTAATGGTGTCTATACGGCTGCTTCCTTTGTAGTAGGTTTCACTTACAGGCTCGTTGATTTCGGCAAGTTCGCCCAATTCCTTCAAATAGTCATTCATCTTTTGGTTGCTTATGACCGGGAGAGCCTTGTGCCCCTCAAATTCCACACCCTTGTATTTGTCGAGTATTGCCTTGCTGTGGTTGTTAAGCTCGATGATGAGCCTTTCTGCGGTCTTTACGGTAGTGATTTCTATATATCCGTCCCTGATGTCGCTTTTCTTCAGATTATGTACATCCGAATACCGGAGTCCGGTAAAGCAACAGAACAGAAAGACATCCCTCACCCGTTCAAGATATTGCTTTGTGTCGGGTATCTGATAATTTTTGAGTTTGTTCAGTTCTTCCCAAGTGAGGAATATCACCTTTTTCGGTGTGCTTCGTAATTTGGGATTGAAATCTTCATAGGCATTGTTCATGCAATACCCTTTCTTGGTACACCAGCGCAGGAACCATTTCAGGTAAGCGACCTGTTTCATGATGGATGTGTTCCGCATATCTTCGGTGTCTTTCAGAAAATTCACATACTTTGTCAGTTTGGGATCGTCCAACGATTCAAATGTCAGCCCCTTGTCAAATTTCTCAAGATGTTTCCTGACTGCGGCAAATTTCTCATAGGTGGCATCAGACCAGCCATTTTGCGTACCGCACTCCTTGATGAACTCATCAAACACCTCCAAAGGCAGAAATACGACCGGAGCCTGTTCCTCATCTTCCTTTTTTCCATTGTGCAATCTGTTGAACGCGTCCTTTACCTGCTCGGTAGTCGGCATGAATCCTTGCACCTCAAACTCCTTGAATATGTTTTGTATTTCGGTGTAGTATTTCAGCAAGTCCGCATTGATTTCCGATGCACTTTGCTTCAGCTTGTTGGTGCATCCGTTCTTTACACGCTGCTTGTCGGCATCCCATTTGGCGACATCAATGCGGTAGCCTGTCGTGAACTCTATACGGTGGCTGGCGAAAACCACGCGCATACGGATGGGGACATTCTCCACGATTGGCACTCCGTTTTTCTTGCGGCTTTCCAAAGCAAAAATGATGTTTCGTTTGATATTCATAATTGGGTGCGTTTGAAATTCGACACCCAAATATACACCCAATAATTGAAATAACAAAAGGCATTTAATGATATTTAGTAATATAATTGATTTGTAATAACTTGATTATTATCAGTATATTGTGACTTTATGAGATTTCTTGATTGTGTAAGTTAAAGTCCCGTCCGCACCGCAAAAGCAAATAGCAAATTAAAGAAAAAGCTCTGAAATTCAAGGATTTCAGAGCTTTTTCTTTTTCTCTGCTTCGGCAAAAAACAGCGGTTTCAGGCAGTTCTCACGTGGCTTATCCGTGGGACTTTTTGAAAGCCGTTTTTGCTCCCACGAATTGACGCATTTGTCTTTGATTGTCAGCTTTTTGCGTAGCTGGTTTTTGAGCATGGCAAACTAATTTTGTACCACTTAAAAATCAATGAATTATGGGAGCAGTGAAAAGAAACACATTGAGCGTATTGTTCATCATCAAGAAATCGAAACTTCTGAAAAACGGTGAAGCTCCTATCTGCATGCGCATCACCGTAAACAAGCGAGTAGCCGAAGTTATGATTAAACGGAGCATTCCCGTAGATTTATGGAATCAGAAAAAGGAATGTTCCAAAGGAAAAGACCGTGTAGCCACCGAACTGAACCACTACATTAATACGGTTCGTGCCAAAATATTGCAGATACACCGTGAACTGGAAATAGACAACAAACCGATAACAGCCGATATAATAAAGGATTGTTTTTATGGACGTGACAAGGTACAGCGCAGCTTGCTGGAAGTTTATGCGGAACATAACGAGAAATGCCGTGCCTTGATTGGCAAAGAATATACGGAAAGCACCATAACCAAGTTTGATACTTCCATAAATCGCCTGAAAGAGTATATCCGCAGTTGCTACCACCGTGATGATATGATGCTGGCAGAACTGGACGGGCAATTTATCCGTGATTTTGATTTTTGGCTGAAAACGGATAAGCACTGCCAAAACAATTCCGCATTGAAGCATTTGAAGAACTTGAAAAAGGTTGTCCGCATTGCTTTGGCTAACGACTGGATAAAGAAAGACCCGTTTTACGGCATCCGTTTCAAGCAGGAGGAAGTAAACGTAGAGTTCCTCTCACGTGAGGAACTGGATATTCTGATGAACAAGGAATTTACAATCAAAAGGCTGGAGCAGGTAAGGGATATTTTTGTCTTTTGCTGTTTTACCGCACTTGCTTTCGTTGATGTGCAGCAGTTAAGCCGTGAACATCTGATAAAAGACAATAACGGTGCTTTGTGGATACGCAAGGCACGGCAGAAAACTAATCAAATGTGCAATATTCCTGTTTTATCTATTCCTCAAAAGATATTGAGGAAATATGAAGATAATGCAGAGTGTATAAAGAAAGGTGTGCTTTTGCCTGTAATCAGTAATCAGCGCATGAATGCCTACTTGAAAGAAATCGCAGATTTATGCGGCATTGCCAAACGCTTAACGACACATGTCGCCCGCCATACTGCGGCTACCGTTGTTTTTCTCGCCAATGATGTGTCAATGGAAAATGTCTCTAAGATTTTGGGACATTCCAATATCAGAATGACACAGCATTATGCACGGGTATTGGATAGTTCCATTATGCGTGACATGGCAAATGTGGAGAGAAACTTTCTAAATGGCTGACGGTATAATTTCCCGAAGCCGAATAAGACATTAACAAAGATAAGCTCCGTATTCCGTCCGTTCAAGCCCAAGCCCTACGGGTTTTAAAGAAAATCTCCACACCTCACGATGTTCGGGTAGTATTTTCTTTAAAAGGCTTGCACAGACGGACTACTACACTGGCAAAGTTAATGTTCTTAGTCAGTTCTGGGAAAAATGTATTCGGGGGACGGTAGGCTATTCCTGCCGTTCTTCATTATAGCATGATTGCAGAAGTCTGTCTATATCGCTTTGGCGGTAGATAACCTTTCCCCGTATCTGAATGTAAGGAATAATACCCGTATCTCTCCATTCCTGCAATGTGCGGCTGCTAACTTTCAACAACTTAGACACCTCTCTGTTGCTCAAAAAGCTATCCCCGCCAAATGACGGTTTATTCTCCTTTGCCAGTCGGTTGATACCGTCCAGCAAGCACTCCAAAGATTGAAAGAACTCTTTTACTGGTTCACTGTTTCCGTTTATCAATTCCATATTGAAATATTGTTTTATCGGTAGTTTGGAACATATCAGTCACGTAAATAGCTGCCATAATAAGAAATGGAAAGTATATCTTTCACTTCGTCATAACCGATATAGAGCCGCTTGAAGCCCTCTACAATGAAATAGCGGTTCTTCTCTTTCTGTATCTCGTAGGTGGCTGGTCTGGCTTGCCCGTTATCCGAGACACGGAGCATGGAGAGAAGGTATTTCCGTCTGCTTGGATATATCATAATGGCAGGATGAAGATTCAGGCTTTCCCATGTGCCTGCAATAGCCGACAGCCTGAAAGAACAATTTGTTTCTGTTTCTTTTTTCATAGGACAATACTTATTTATGGTCTGACTTCTTGTTTTTCGGTATATACTACAACCAATCTTTCAATATCGGCAGCCTTATAGTACATCTTGTTCCCTATTTGGGAATAGCCCAGTTTCCCGCTATCCCGGTAATTCTGCAAACTTCGCAGGCTGATACCGAGTAGCGCACACACTTCACGGCTGGAAAGCCATTCTTCCGATTTTCGGGAACTTTCCATACAGATACTTTTCACCTGACTGGCAAAGATGAAGAAACGCCTGCACACCAGTTGAAAGGTCTGTTCTTCGACAGCCACTACTTTCATGCCTGATTTCCTTTTGGCGGGTTGATGATACCTTTGTCGGCTTCTTCCCGATAGAGGGAGGAAATGACTTCTTTATAGCTGTTCAGGTGATGTTCCAATACATTGTCTATAAAGTTGCCGATGCTTACCCGCTTGCCCGCAATGACACCCACCATTCGGGCAATATGTCCGTGTATCTCTCCACTGACATACACACTTTGACGGGTGCAGACCGTCCGTTTTTTGAGGAACAATGATTTATAACCGTCCCGTTCCCTACTTTCCATTCCTTGCAAGGGTTGTTGTTTTACTTCTTCCATATATTCACTTTTTAAAGGTTGATAGATAATTCTTCATTCCTATTGAAAGAAAAAAGACATCCGTACAGATATATGGCTATATCTTTGGACAGCTTTCAAACAAGACATAAAGACATATTTACATCTTGTTTGATTGTCTTGTGTATTGCCTTATTTCAATCAATCCGCAACAAAGAAAATGGTAAAAACAGACGCTTTATAAAAAGCGGTTGTTTTGTCTTCTCTTGTCATGGATTGTCACGGCAGACCGTATTTCAGCAGCAAACGGTTGTATGTAATTTTGTAGCGGATAAACGGACGGGGAAAGAAGCCTGACCGCTTGCTTCAGCAATCCAAGGGAACGGGAATTCTTGCTTTCAAACGAAAGCAGCAAGTTGTGTTTTGAGGCCCGCGCTTCGCTTTTTGTGCCTCAAAACCTTGCCACCTTTTAAGGTGGTTGGTTTTACTCCGAAGTCGTAAAATCAGTAAATAATTATCATTATGGAACAGAAAAA
>JACXXQ010000852.1_pt1 | contig 12656 bp, 10 predicted proteins | sample 8621361 | NCBI WGS metagenome assembly JACXXQ01 (sample SAMN15503820, study PRJNA645414) | gut metagenome | isolation source: feces | host: Bos taurus | place: USA | collected 2016 | reverse complement strand
CCGCCCGCCATCGAGCAGAGTTTTACACCTAATTGGGGATAAAACAGCTCATGGCTGGCGCTGGCGTGGCCGTGGTCGGCACTATCCTCGTGCCGCTGCTCTCCTCCCTGTTCACCGTCTGATCGTTCCCCCCGTTAAACAGTCCTAAGACATCCTTGCCGCCCCTGCCCCCAAGCGGGGGCGGCTGAAAGGAGGTTGACACCGTATGGATGCCTTACTCAATGCCCTTACTGACTGGCTGAAGGAAATGCTTGTCGGCGGCATTATGAGCAACCTAACGGGGATGTTCGATAGTGTGAACCAGCAGGTCGGAGACATTGCCACACAGGTAGGTCAGACTCCCCAGGGCTGGAACGGCAGCATTTTCAGTATGATTCAGAACCTCTCCAACAGCATCATGGTGCCGATTGCTGGTGTGATCCTGGCTATCGTGATGACGATGGAGCTGATTCAGATGATTACCGACAAAAACAATCTGCATGATGTGGACACCTGGATGATCTTCAAGTGGGTGTTCAAATCTGCCGTAGCCATCATCATCGTCTCCAATACTTGGAACATCGTGATGGGCGTGTTCGACATGGCCCAAAGCGTGGTGGCGCAGGCGGCAGGCATCATCGGTTCCGACGCTTCCATCGACATCTCCTCTGTCATGACCGATATGGAGTCCAGGCTGATGGATATGGACCTGGGGCCGCTGTTTGGCCTGTGGTTCCAGTCGCTCTTTATCGGCATTACCATGTGGGCGCTTTACATTTGTATCTTTATCGTGATCTATGGCCGTATGATTGAGATTTACCTTGTGACCTCGGTTGCACCTATTCCTATGGCAACTATGATGAGCCGCGAGGTGGGCGGCGGCATGGGCCAGAACTATCTGCGCTCTTTGATCGCTCTGGGCTTTCAGGCATTCCTCATCATCGTTTGCGTGGCAATCTATGCCGTCCTGGTCCAGAACATTGCCACCGAATCGGATGTCATCATGGCCATCTGGAGCTGTGTGGGCTATACGGTCCTGTTGTGTTTTACGCTCTTTAAGACCGGCAGCCTCGCCAAATCCGTGTTCAATGCACATTAACCAGGAAGGAGGTAATCCCTTTGGCTTATGTACCCGTACCCAAAGACCTGACGAAAGTCAAAACCAAGGTCGCGTTTAACCTGACCAAAAGGCAGCTGATCTGTTTCGGCAGCGGGGCGCTCATCGGCGTACCGCTTTTCTTTTTTCTCCGGGGGCCTGTGGGAAACAGCGTGGCTGCCATGTGTATGATGCTGGTCATGCTGCCCTTCTTCATGCTGGCAATGTACGAAAAACACGGTCAGCCCCTGGAAAAGATCGTGGGCAACATCATCAAGGTGGCCGTCATTCGGCCTAAACAGCGCCCGTATAAGACCAACAACTTCTATGCCGTGCTGGAACGGCAGGCAAAACTCGACAAGGAGGTGTATGACATTGTTCACCGCAAAGAAAAACCGGCAGGCGGATAAGGATGGCAAGCAGACGCCGCCGGTTCCCAAGAAGAAACTTTCCCGCGCCGACAGAAAGCAGATCGAAGCCGCTATTGCCCGCGCCAACCGCACGGACCGAAAAGAGAAGTCGGCTCAGGACAGCATCCCCTATGAGCGGATGTGGCCGGACGGCATTTGCCGCCTGCCTGACGGCCATTACACCAAGACCATCCAGTTTCAGGACATCAACTACCAGCTCTCGCAGAACGAGGATAAGACGGCAATCTTTGAGGGCTGGTGTGACTTCCTCAACTACTTCGACAGCTCGATCCGATTTCAGCTGTCTTTTCTGAACCTTGCGGCATCCGAAGAAACCTTTGCCCGTGCCATCTCCATTCCTCTCCAGGGGGATGACTTCGACAGTATCCGAACCGAGTACATGACGATGCTGCAAAACCAGCTGGCCAAGGGCAATAACGGCCTTATCAAGACCAAGTTCCTCACTTTCGGTATCGACGCTGACAGCCTCAAGGCTGCCAAACCTCGTTTGGAGCGCATCGAGACCGACATTCTCAACAACTTCAAGCGGTTGGGTGTTGTGGCGGAATCTCTGGACGGCAAGGCGCGGCTGGCACAGCTTCACGGTATTTTCCACATGGATGAGCAGGTGCCGTTCCGATTTGAATGGGACTGGTTGGCTCCGTCCGGGCTGTCCACCAAGGACTTTGTCGCTCCGTCGGGCTTTGAGTTCCGCACCGGCAAGCAGTTCAGAATGGGGAAAAAGTACGGGGCGGTCAGCTTCGTCCAGATTCTTGCGCCGGAGCTGAATGACCGTATGCTGGCTGATTTTCTGGATATGGAATCCAGCTTGATCGTCAGCCTGCACATCCAGTCGGTGGACCAGGTGAAGGCCATCAAGACGGTCAAGCGGAAAATCACCGATTTGGACCGCAGCAAGATCGAGGAACAGAAAAAGGCTGTCCGTGCCGGATACGACATGGACATTATCCCGTCCGACCTTGCCACCTACGGTGCCGAGGCCAAGAAGCTCTTGCAGGACCTGCAATCCCGAAACGAGAGAATGTTCCTCGTGACCTTCCTGGTGCTGAACACAGCGGACAATCCCCGGCAGTTGGACAACAACATCTTCCAGGCCAACTCCATTGCCCAAAAGTACAACTGCCAGTTGACCCGTCTGGACTTCCAGCAGGAGGAAGGGCTGATGAGCTGCCTGCCCCTGGGCCTCAATCAGATTGAGATTCAGCGGGGGTTGACCACCAGCTCCACGGCCATCTTTGTTCCGTTCACCACCCAGGAGCTGTTCCAGAATGGCAAGGAAGCCCTGTACTACGGGATCAACGCCCTGTCCAACAACCTCATCATGGTGGACCGCAAGTTGCTGAAAAATCCCAACGGTTTGATCCTGGGAACACCGGGCAGCGGCAAGAGCTTTTCGGCCAAGCGTGAGATCGCCAACTGCTTCCTGCTCACCAATGATGACATCATCATCTGTGACCCGGAGGCCGAGTATGCGCCCCTGGTGGAGCGCCTGCATGGGCAGGTCATCAAGATTTCGCCCACCTCCACCAATTATATCAATCCGCTAGACATCAACTTGGACTACTCTGACGATGAAAGTCCGCTGTCCCTCAAGTCCGACTTCATCCTGTCCCTGTGTGAGCTGATCGTGGGCGGCAAGGAAGGCTTGCAGCCGGTGCAGAAAACCATCATTGACCGCTGTGTGCGGCTGGTCTATCAGACCTATCTCAACGACCCCCGCCCGGAGAATATGCCTATCCTGGAGGACCTGTATGACCTGCTGCGGGCACAGGAGGAAAAGGAAGCGCAGTACATCGCCACGGCGCTGGAAATCTACGTCACCGGCTCCCTTAATGTGTTCAATCACCGCAGCAACGTGGACATCAACAACCGCATTGTCTGCTATGACATCAAGGAACTGGGCAAGCAGCTGAAAAAGATCGGTATGCTGGTGGTCCAGGACCAGGTGTGGAACCGTGTCACCATCAACCGTGCCGCCCACAAGTCCACCCGCTACTACATCGACGAGATGCACCTGCTGCTGAAAGAGGAACAGACCGCCGCCTATACGGTGGAGATCTGGAAGCGGTTCCGTAAGTGGGGCGGTATCCCCACCGGTATCACGCAGAATGTCAAAGACCTTTTGAGCAGCCGGGAGGTGGAGAACATCTTTGAGAACTCCGACTTCGTGTATATGCTCAACCAGGCGGGCGGTGACCGGCAGATTCTCGCCAAACAGCTGGGCATTTCTCCGCACCAGCTCAGCTATGTGACCCATTCTGGCGAGGGCGAGGGCCTGCTGTTCTACGGCGCAACCATCTTGCCTTTCGTGGACCACTTCCCGAAGAACACCGAGCTGTACCGCATTATGACCACCAAACCCCAGGAACTGAAAAAGGAGGATGAATGACCATGAAGCCCAATATGGAACTGAACTCTATGATGTTTTTTGACGCGGCGCTGGAGGAACAGCGCTCCAATCTGCTCTCCGACATGGCCGCTGCCGTCAGCGAGTGCCGTGAAGCGGCAGACCAGGCGGCTCAGCTGAGCGAGGACGGCGAGGCGGGCCTGCTGCGCCTGACGGAAATCTGGTGCGCTATGAACGGCATTCCCGTCATCGTCATCTTCGAGGGCGGGCAGTCTGAACTGCTGGCCTCTGTGGTGGCGCAGATCTACGCCTATCTGATCCAGCACCCCTCCCGTGGTCCCCAGGGGTTGGCCCTCTATGTGGAGCTGCGCTACATGATGGCCTCCCTGATGATGGGAGAATGGTTTGACTAAGGGGCCGCGCCTGCGCTTCACGGACGAGGAACGGGCTGATCCGGCGCTGGAAAAGCCCATCCGCAAGGCGGACAAGGCCACCGCCAAAGCGGATAAGGCGCAGGCCAAAATTCCGAAAAAGAAGGTCCGGCAAAAGACGGTGGACCCGGAAACCGGCAAAGTAACCACGAAGCTGGTGCTGGAGGACAAGAAAAAGCCGCCCTCCAAGCTGTCCCATGCGGTGCGGGATACCCCCGCTAATGCCGCGCTGGGAAAACTCCACAAGGAAATCCAGGAGACTGAGCAGGACAATGTGGGCGTGGAAAGCGCCCACAAGTCCGAGGAAGCTGCCGAGACCGGCGCACGGCTGATGCGGGAAGGCTACCGCAGCCACAAACTGAAGCCATATCGTCAGGCGGCCCAGGCAGAGAAAAAGCTGGAAAAGGCCAATGTGAACGCCCTGTACCAGAAATCTTTGCAGGAAAATCCCCAGCTTGCCAGCAATCCTTTTTCCCGCTGGCAGCAGAAACGGACCATCAAGAAGCAGTATGCCGCTGCCAAGCGCGCCGGTCAGTCTGCCGGAAGTGCTGCCAAGACTGCGGAGGCTACTGGTAAGGCGGCCAAGGCGGCCAAGGAAAGGGCCCAGCAGGCGGGCGAATTTGTCATGCGCCACAAAAAAGGCTTTTTGATGGCAGGCGCGATCTTCCTGCTGGTCTGTATGCTGCTCAACACCATGTCCTCCTGCTCCATGATGGCGCAGAGCATCGGCTCTATGGTGTCCGGCACCACCTATCCTTCGGATGACCCGGAGATGGTGGCGGTGGAGGCCGACTATGCCGCCAAGGAAGCGGCACTGCAAGCGGAAATCGACGGCATCGAAAGCAGCCATCCGGGGTATGACGAGTACCGCTATGACCTGGACATGATCGGGCATGACCCCCATGAGCTGGCAGCCTATCTGTCCGCTGTTTTACAGGGTTATACCCGGCAGAGTGCCCAGGCAGAGCTGGAGCGTGTATTTGATGCACAGTACGAGTTGACGCTGACCGAGGAAGTGGAGACTCGATACCGGACAGAAACCCGGACCGGCACCACCACATCTACTGATCCGGAGACCGGCGAGGTCACAACGGAAGAATACGAGTACGAGGTAGAAGTTCCCTACGAGTATTACATTCTGAATGTAAAGCTCACCAGCAAGCCCATATCCTCTGTGGCTTCGGAGCTGCTGACCCCGGAACAGCTGGAAATGTATCAGGTGTACCGCAGCACGCTGGGCAACAAACCGCTGATTTTTGGTGGTGGGTCTGCCGACACCAGCGACTCTGAGAGCTTGACCGGCGTGCAGTTTGTCAACGGCACCCGCCTCGGCAATCAGGCCGTGGTCGATATTGCCAAGAGCCAGGTGGGCAATGTGGGCGGTCAGCCCTACTGGAGCTGGTTCGGTTTTACCTCCCGTGTGGAGTGGTGCGCCTGCTTTGTTTCCTGGTGCTATGGCCAGATGGGGCTGTCCGAACCACGCTTTTCAGCGTGTCAGGCGCAGGGCATCCCGTGGTTCCAGTCTCACGGGCAGTGGGGTGGGCCTGATTACGCCAACATTGCCCCCGGCGATGCCATCTTTTTTGACTGGGACCTTGACGGCAGAGCCGACCATGTTGGCATCGTTGTCGGCACGGATGGTAGCCGGGTCTACACCGTGGAGGGCAATTCCGGCGACGCCTGCAAAGTCAGAAGCTATTCCCTGACCTACGAGTGCATCAAGGGCTATGGCCTGATGAACTGGTAACAGAATTTTTTCAAGAAGGAGTGATTGATTATGGCTAAGAACAAAATCCAGCGCATTGACCAGGAGATTGCCAAGGTCCGCGAGAAGATCACGGAGTACCAGAACAAGCTGAAAACCCTGGAGGCGCAGAAAACCGAGGCGGAAAACCTGGAGATCATCCAGACGGTGCGCGCCCTGCGGCTGACCCCGGAGCAGCTGAACGCCATGCTCTCCGGCGGCACGGTCCCCGGCATGGCCGCTGCCTCCGCCAACTACAACGAACAGGAGGACACCGACCATGAAGAATAACAGAATTTTCAAGACTTTTTCGGCCCTCTGCGCCGCCCTGGTGCTGATGATGGGCCTTTCCGTGACTGCCTTTGCCCAGGGGACGGACCAGACCCCGGCAGAGGACGCCACCAACGACGCCAATGTGGTGGTGGAGGAAACCGAGGACAGTCCGGCCCTGACCCCGGAGGGCAACGCTGCCCTGGTGGATGATTTCGGCGGCAACAAGCAGCTCATCACCGTCACCACCAAGGCGGGCAACTACTTCTACATCCTTATTGACCGGGCAAATGAGGACAAGGAAACTGCCGTACATTTTCTGAACCAGGTGGATGAAGCCGATTTGGAGGCGCTGATGGAGGACGAGCAGACCACCCAGGAACAGCCCGCCACCTGTACCTGTACGGAGAAATGTGTAGCCGGTGCGGTCAATACGGCCTGCCCGGTATGTGCCACCGATATGAGCGGCTGCATTGGCAAGGAGCCGGAACCGGAAGTGCCGGAGGCAACGCCTGCCCCCGAAGAAACCGAGCAGGAACCCGTGGGCCTGAATACGGTAATTCTGTTGGCGGTGTTGGCTGTGCTTGCTGGCGGCGGTGCGCTGGCCTACTTTAAGTTGGTGAAAAACAAGCCCAAGACTAAGGGCAGCGATAATCTGGACGATTACGACTACGGCGAGGACGATACCGACCAGGAGGACGAGGACCCCTGGGAGACCGAGGAATCCAACGGGCCGGACGCTGACGGGGGCGGCGACGAAGAAAGTGAGGACAAGGCGGATTGACCTGTTTTACCGACAGCCCCTATGAACGCATGATGACACGCAGGCCGGAGGGCGGGAAGGAAACTTCCCGTCCTCCTTCTTTATCTCCCGGCCACCCCTGTTTTGGCTGTGGAAATTATCGCTATGGGCAGCCCTGCGTGGGATTCTGCCACCGACAGCTGTCCGCTTGGTTGCAAGAAAGGAGGAACAAAAACCATGAAGCTGGTGATCGCTGAGAAACCGTCCGTTGCCCAAAGTCTGGCCGCCGTGATCGGGGCGGCCGCCCGCAAGGACGGCTACCTGGAGGGAAACGGTTGGCGGGTGAGCTGGTGTGTGGGCCATCTGGCTGGGCTGGCCGATGCCGACGCTTATAACCCCGACTACGCCAAGTGGCGCTATGACGACCTGCCAATTCTGCCGGAGCATTGGCAGATGGTGGTAAGCAAAGACAAGAAAAAGCAGTTTGATGTGCTGAAACAGCTGATGAACGCCCAGGATGTGACCGAGGTGGTGAACGCCTGCGACGCCGGACGCGAGGGTGAGCTGATCTTCCGCAGCGTCTACGAGCTGGTGGGCTGTCAGAAGCCCATGAAGCGGCTCTGGATTTCCTCAATGGAGGATTCCGCCATCCGGGAGGGCTTTGCGAACCTGCGCCCCGGCGCGGACTATGACGGCCTGCGGGATGCGGCCCTCTGCCGCGCCAAGGCGGACTGGTTGGTGGGCATCAATGCTACCCGGCTGTTTTCGGTGCTGTACCACCGGACCCTCAACATCGGGCGTGTCATGTCCCCAACACTGGCCCTCATTGTCCAGCGGGAAGCCGAGATCGACACCTTCAAGCCGGTGCCGTTCTACACGGTCACGCTGGAGCTGCCCGGTTTTTCCGTTACCGGGGAGCGCATGGCAGACAAGGCCGCCGCCCAGCAGCTGAAAACGGCCTGCCAGGGTGCGGCTGCCACGGTGAAAAAGGTGGAGTGCAAGGACAAGTCCGAAAAGCCGCCCGCCCTCTATGACCTGACCACGCTCCAGCGGGATGCCAACCGGCTGCTGGGGTTCACCGCACAGCAGACCCTGGACTATTTGCAGAACCTGTATGAAAAGAAGCTCTGCACCTATCCTCGGACGGACAGTCGCTATCTGACTTCGGATACGGCGGCGAGTCTGCCGGAGCTGGTCCGGCTCACAGCTGGGGCACTGCCCTTTGCCGCTGGTATGGAACTTGCCTGCAATGCGGCCCAGGTCATCAATGACAAGAAAGTGACAGACCACCATGCGGTGATCCCCACCCGCAACCTCCAGGGCGCAGACCTGTCCGGCTTGCCGGTGGGCGAAAAGGCTGTGCTGGAGCTGGTGGCCCTCCGACTGCTGTGCGCCGTTGCCCAGCCCTATACCTTTGCGGAAAACGCCGTTGCTGTGGAGTGCGCCGGTGCAGAGTTTGCCGCCAAGGGCCGCACGGTGAAGCAACTCGGCTGGCGGGCGCTGGATGCTGCCTACCGCGCTGGGCTGAAAAATGCGGAGCCGGACAAGGAAACCGAGGACAAATCCCTGCCGGAGCTGATGGAGGGCCAGACGCTGCCTCTATCCGGCGCTGCCGTCAAGGAGAGCCAGACCTCCCCGCCCAAGCACTTCACCGAGGATACCTTGCTTTCTGCGATGGAGACTGCCGGGAAGGACGATATGCCGGAGGACGCCGAGCGCAAGGGCCTGGGAACTCCGGCAACCCGTGCCGGGATTCTGGAAAAGCTGGTGTCCACCGGCTTTCTGGAACGGAAAAAGAGCAAGAAAACCGTGCAGCTCCTGCCGTCCCATGATGCGGTATCCCTTATCACCGTGCTGCCGGAGCAGCTGCAATCGCCGCTGCTGACCGCCGAGTGGGAGTACCGGCTGGGCGAGATTGAGCGCGGCGAGCTGGCCCCGGAGGATTTCATGGCCGGGATCAGCGCCATGCTCCAGGAGCTGGTGAGAACCTATCAGGTCATCAAGGAAACCGAGTATTTGTTCACCCCGCCCCGCGTGGTAGTGGGCAAATGCCCCCGCTGCGGCGGAGAAGTTGCAGAAATGCAAAAAGGCTTCTTCTGTCAGACAGAATCTTGCAAATTTGCAATTTGGAAAAACAACAAGTGGTGGGAGCTGAAGCGTAAGCAGCCCACCAAGGCCATCGTGACGGCGCTGCTCAAAGATGGTCGCGCCCATGTGCAGGGCCTGTACTCCGAAAAGACCGGCAAAACCTACGATGCCGCCGTGATGCTGGAGGACGATGGAAAGTACGCCAATTTCAAGCTGGCGTTTGACCGGCAGAAAGGTGGCGGCAAATGAAACTGAGCCTTTATGAACAGGAAACCATCATCCTCTACAACCAGGGCGAAGCCGATGCCGAGGTCTATACCCATGACCCCCGCCTGCTGGAAAAGCTGCGGCGGCTGGCGGAAAAGTACCCGGATCAGATCGTAAAAAAAGACCGGCAGACCTTCACGGTCCCTAAACGCTGCGTGTCCGTCCGGGAGCCGTACAGCGACGAGCGCCGCAAGGCGGCCAGTGAACGGGCCAAGGCTGCCGGGTACAAGCCGCCCACCTCCAAGAAGGGCAGCGAGTAAGCATGGCTGAGAGTGTCTTTGAGGCCGTCAAGCAGTCCATCACCGTCCGGGAAGCGGCGCAGATGTATGGGATCGAGGTCAATCGGAGCGGCATGGTCTGTTGCCCCTTCCACGATGACAAAAATCCCAGCATGAAGCTGAACGAGGAATACTTCTACTGCTTCGGCTGCGGAGCTACCGGCGATGTGATCGACTTTACCGCCAGGCTCTACAATCTTTCCCCCAGGGAGGCCGCTGAAAAGCTAGCCCTGGATTCTGGATTGGCTTACGACAGTCAGGCTCCTCCCCGGAGGCGCTATGTCCGGCAGAAATCCGAGGCACAGAAATTCAAGGAGGACCGAGACCATACCTTTCGTGTCCTGGCCGACTACTTTCATTTGCTCCGCAAGTGGGAAACCGACTACACACCCAAAACACCGGAGGAAAATCCACATCCCCGATTCGTGGAGGCAATTCAGAAAAAGGACTATGTGGGCTATCTGCTGGATTTTTTCCTGGAGGATGGCCCGGAGGAACAAAAGCTGTGGATTGCCGAACATCAATCAGAAATCGCCAAGTTGGAAAGGAGAGTGAAATTCATGGCTGATAAGCCCACCAACCGGGAGCGGTTGCAGGAAATCACGGCGGGCATTGAACAGGGTATCAAGGAGCTGTTTGAGAGCGAAAAATATATGCGCTATCTGTCTGTCATGTCCAAGTTCCACCGCTACTCCGTCAACAACACCATGCTCATCTATATGCAGCGCCCGGACGCCACCCTGGTGGCCGGGTTCAACAAGTGGAAAAACCAGTTTGAACGTCATGTGAAAAAGGGCGAACATGGAATTACCATCATCGCCCCCACGCCCTACAAAAAGAAGATTGAGGAAATGAAGCGCGACCCGGACACCCAGGCTCCCATCCTGGACGCGGATGGCAAGGCCGTCATGGAGGAAAAGGAAATCGAAATCCCCATGTTCCGCCCGGTGAAGGTGTTCGATGTGAGCCAGACGGACGGCAAGCCCCTGCCGGAGCTGGCCTCCAGCCTGTCCGGTACGGTGCCACACTATGAGGCGTTCCTGGAGGCGCTGCGCCGCTCTGCCCCGGTCCCCATCGAGTTTGAGCCGATGGCCGCCAATATGGACGGCTACTTTTCCTCCGCGCAGCAGCGAATTGCCATTCGGGAAGGCATGAGCGAGGTGCAGACTGTTTCTGCCGCTGTCCATGAGACCGCGCACAGCAAGCTCCACGACCCGAAAAAGCATGAGGCAGAGCCGACCTGGAAGATCGTCATGGTGAGTGAGGGCGGCACTAAAAAGGATTACCGTCTGGATTTTGCCACCGAAGCGGAGGCGGAACAGGCCGCCGCCGAGGATGACTGGCGCTATGTGGACGAGAATCAGTTTGAGTGGCGGCTGGAGGTGGAGGAAGATCTGACGGCTGTGAAACAAGCCGCCAAGAACCGCAACACCGAGGAAGTGGAGGCCGAGAGCATTTCTTATGCGGTCTGTCAGTATTTCGGCATCCAGACCGGCGAGAACAGCTTCGGCTATATCGCTTCCTGGTCCGAGGGCAAGGAGCTGAAGGCGCTGCGGGCCAGCCTGGAGACCATCAACAAGACTTCCTGTGAGTTGATCTCCGACATCGAGCGCAACTACAAAGAAATCTGCAAGGAGCGTGGCATTGACCTGACCGCAGACCTGAAGCCGGAGCAGGCACCTCAGCAAGCTGCGGAGGAAAAGACCCCTGCAGAAGAAGTTTCTCAGCCCAGCGCCGAGTACCGGGAGGCCCTGCTGGTGCTGGACGATACCACCTATCTTCATGTCCAGCCCTGCGACACTGGCTGGGACTACACCCTCTACGATGCGGCGACCATGAAGCAGTTGGACGGCGGCCAGCTGGATGGGCCGGACTTGGGCCGCTCCGCAGCGGTCAGCCATATCTGCGAGGACCTGGGGATGGGCGGCAAGTCCATCAAGTATGCTCCGCTGTCTATGATCGAGACCTTGCAGGAACAGGCCAGCCAGCAGAGCGCAGAAGCCGTAGCCGCCCAGCTGCCGGATGCCCAGGAGCAGGCGTTGGACGAATACCCCATGCCGGACCCGACACTGACCCAGGATGATCTGGAGAAATGCGGTTATATGGACAGCGATTTGCTACCGCTGTCCAAAGAGAGGGCCTATGAGCTGATGGAGCGGGACCTGACCGTTTACATCATCCAAGAGGGCGAAAACCCGGAAATGGCCTTTGATACCACCGACCTGGACGCACATGACGGAATCTTCGCCATTTCCCGTGAGGAATGGGAGGAAAGCCCGGAGTTTGATAAGCTGGTCAAGGACCGCATGGACCACCAGGAGGAACGGGAGCAGGCGTTTCTCTCCCACAAGGGGGACTGCTATACAATTTACCAAGTGAAGCACACTGACGAGCTGCGGGACATCCGTTATGAGGGGCTTGAGTGGATCAAGTCCATCGGGCGGACAGTTCAGCGAGACAACTATGATCTGGTCTACACTGCACCGCTTTCTCCCAGCGACCTGAAAGGTAGTGTGCTGGACAATCTCGAATACCGCTTTAATAATGAACATCCTGCCGACTATCGCCATCCGTCCATGAGCGTCAGCGACATCGTTGCCATTAAGCATGATGGCAAGGTATCCTGTCATTACTGCGACAGCTTCGGCTTTGAGCCGGTTCCCGGATTCCTGCCGGACAATCCGCTGAAAAATGCGGAAATGGCTGTGGAGGATGATTACGGCATGATCGACGGCATCATCAACAACGGTGCCAAGGAACCGACGGTAGCCCAGCTGGAGCAGCAGGCCCGCAGCGGCCAGCCTATTTCCCTCATGGATTTGGCGGCTGCCGCCCACCGGGAGGACCAGGACAAGAAAAAGTCCGTCATGGAGCAACTGAAAAGCCAGCCCAAGACGGAACACAAAAAGGCAGCGCCCAAAAAGAGCGCGGAAAGTCTAATGGTATGAAGTCAAGAGGGTGATGGCAGGAAAAATCGAGAATA
>JACXXQ010000849.1_pt1 | contig 12699 bp, 6 predicted proteins | sample 8621361 | NCBI WGS metagenome assembly JACXXQ01 (sample SAMN15503820, study PRJNA645414) | gut metagenome | isolation source: feces | host: Bos taurus | place: USA | collected 2016 | reverse complement strand
GACTTGGCAGATGAAGTTTGGGAGGAAGCCTTATCATTGCCCGAACCTTCAGACCAAATCAAAGAGCAGTATAAGAAAGAAGCTCAGCACCTGCTTGAGAGTATGCAGTCTCAAAAACGCTCATTCACCAAGCGGATACTCTATATGGCTACGGGTATCGCTGCATCTATTCTTGTGATTTGGGGAGCCATTACTATGAAACAACAATGGGATATCCAACACATCACAGTAGCTCAAGCAACAACCGGCTTCGGGGAGAAGAAAGAATTGACCCTCCCCGATGGCAGCCAAATCATATTAAATGCCTGCTCAAAATTAGAATACCCTTCCCAGTTTATCGGAGATAAAAGAGAAGTACAACTCGTTGGAGAAGCCTACTTCAAGGTCCAATCAAATCCTGAGCAGCCTTTTCTAATTCAGACCTCTGATTTTCAAGTAGAAGTATTAGGCACAGAGTTTAATGTGAAATCATATGCTCATGACCAGATTCAATCGGTAGAAGTGGAAAACGGAAAAGTACAAGTAACTTTGCCCGAAGACCGAATCCGGCTGAAAAAACAAGAACAAATCTACCTGAACAAGCAGTCGGGTGAATACAGCAAGTTAAAAAGAAGTGAGAATAAAGTAGCAGCATGGCGCAATGGGGCTTTGCATTTTTATCAAACCCCACTGACCGATGTGGCAAAAGAACTCGAACGAAGATACCATTGCAAAATATCTTTCCGCCAAGGAGAAGTTTTTGAGAATCTCATCTCTGGCGAGCATGATAACCAAAGCTTAGAGTCGGTTCTGGAGTCACTACACTACATCTGCGGTATCAACTACGAAAAGGATGGAAATCAAATTACATTTTATAAATAAATATCAACCTTTATTACCTGAATGCCTATGAAATCATCTCCCTAATTACCAAGAGAAGTAAAAGTTTAACTCAGGAAAGCTTTTATCTCACCCGATACACTGCCACGGCCTCCAGCCGATGAGTTGACAGCGTATCCGCTGCTTTTACAACCTAAATCTTACCATTAAATCACAGCCTTATGAATATGAATTCTATTCTAAAAAAGGAAGGCACACACTACTCTCCTTTTGCTGCTTTTTTACTATTCGTATGCTTATCTGTTATTTCTCTACAGACCTATGCACAAAATGAAAGCAGTTTAACCTTACAAGTGAAAGACCAGAATGTAGAACAAGTTTTTACACAAATAACTAAACAAATCGGAATAAAGTTTTTCTATGACCATGAAACGATTCGCCAGGAGCCTCCGGTTAGCTTAAATCTTTCAAAAGCACCTCTGAGCGAAGCACTTAATGCCATTAGCCAGCAGACTCAACTGCGCTTTGAGCGTAAGGGGAATACGGTATTGGTCAGCAGTAAAACAAAGCAAAAACAAACAGAAACGAAAAAAGAACCCATATCTGTAAAAGGAAAGGTTTCTGCCAGCAGTGGAGAGGCCATTATTGGAGCCAGCATCCAAGTGAAGGGAACTGCTACCGGTACCATTACCGATATGGACGGAAACTTCAGCCTTCAGGCAGAAGAAGGGCAGGTCTTGACCATTTCATACATTGGATATGAATCGGTACAAGTGAAAGCCGGGCGCAAACCTCTGAACATCACCATGAAAGAAGACGATGTAGCAATGGATGAAGTTGTGGTAACCGCCTTAGGTATCCGCAAAGAGAAGAAAGCATTGGCTTACTCCGTAACCGAAGTAAAAGGTGAAGACATGAACCGCGTGAAAGTAGCCAACCTCGCAACAGGTCTGGCAGGTAAAGTGGCAGGTGTCAATGTATCAAAACCGGCTTCAGGGGTAATGGGTTCCAGCCGAATCATCATCCGCGGTAACGGCTCACTGAATGGTTCAAACCAACCTTTATACATCATCGATGGTATTCCAATGGATAACACCAACTACGGACAGACTGGCATGTGGGGTGGTACTGATGGCGGTGACGGTATCTCATCAATCAACAGTGAAGATATTGAAAGCATGTCTGTATTGAAAGGTGGAACAGCTGCTGCTCTGTATGGTTCTCGCGCTTCGAACGGTGCCATTGTCATCACAACCAAACGCGGTTCGATAGGCAAAGTGAAAGTGGAGTATAACCTTTCTTATACCAACGAACAAATCATGTTCAAAAACGATGACCTGCAATGGGAATATGGAGCCGGCTCGAACGGTGCCAATGCCGAACAGATGGCTTATGGTGTAGCTATGCAGCAGATACAGCAACAAGGCTACCCAGAATCCATGCTCCCGGTATTAATAGAAAAAATTGCCCCGAGTTTGGCTTCACAAATCAATATGTTGTCATTTGGAAGTAAGTTAGACGGCAAAGACATAATGCAGTTTGATGGCGTACGCCGCCCGTATATCGCTTCCGGCAAAGACAACTTCAAGAACTTCTACCAGAATGCCTGGGCGCTGACCAACAACCTGGCCGTATCGGGTGGTACAGAAAAAGTACAGTATCGTATAGCTGCCGGTGACCAACGCTTCCACGACATCATGCCTAACTCGAAACTGGAACGTAACAACATCACCTTGAACGTACAGTCTAAACTTGACGAGCATCTCACCATCAAAGCAAACGTGATGTATGTACGTGAACGTGCTAAGAACCGTCCGGGATTAGGCGACTTGACCTCGAATGCCAATGCTACTTTATTCATGCTTTCACCCAACACCGATGTACGCCTGCTGGAAAAGAGAGTGGACGATAAGGGTATGGAGTTTCTGCCCACAGGTCAGACTTATATCGGCAACCCCTACTTCATTGCCTATAACCACAGCAACAAAGACAGCAAAGACCGTGTAATCGGTTCTATCGAAGCACAATATAACTTCACTCCGAACTGGTATCTGCGCGGAAAATTCGGAGGCGATATGATTAACCGCCGCAGCGAAAACATCGTTCCCTACGGAACAGCGGTAGATAACGACGGATCAATCACCAGCAGTTCTATATACAATGGTGAGTTCAATGCCGAAGCTATCTTGGGATATACCAATTCCTTCCGCAACAACCTGTTCAGTGTAGATGCTTTCTTGGGATGGAACACCATGGGAACTTGGTATAACCAAACCACTGCTGCCGGACAAGGATTCATACAGCCCGGTTTTGAAGCCATGGGAAGTAATACCGTAACAAGCGGAAGCACCTCTAAATCGGAAAGCTATATCAACTCTATTTTTGGTCAGCTGGAACTTTCTTACCGAAGCATGGTTTACTTGACACTGACCGGGAGAAATGACTGGTTCTCTGCTTTGTCATACAAAGGAAAGAACAGTTCGAACCATATTTTCTATCCTTCAGTAGGTGCCGGATTCATCATCAGCGAAGCGTTTAACATGCCCGAATGGATTCCTTACTTGAAAATTCGTGGTTCATGGGCACAGTCAGGTGGTGCCGTAGGTCCTTATAACTTGGGGTTGACTTACGCATTCAATCAGAAAATGTTCGGTCATCCTATCGGCTATATCGGACAATCCATCGTACCGAACCTTGACTTGAAACCGTTGACCTCGAATGCTTATGAAGTCGGTTTGGATGCCCGCTTCCTCAATAACCGCATCGGTATTGATTTTACTTATTACGTACGTAACACCAAGGACGATATCGTAGATGCCGGAGTTTCTTCTGCTTCTGGTTATAAAGGCGTTCGCATCAATGCAGGTAAAGTGCATAATCATGGTGTGGAACTCTTGCTGACTGCCGTTCCGGTCAAAACAAAGGATTTTACTTGGAACAGTTCATTGAACTTCTCTTATAACAAGAGTGAAGTAAAACGAATTACCGACGATATCAATGAGTTCATCCTGGAAACAGCCCGTACCGGTCATGACGGTGACAACTGCGGTCCGGCTTTCATCTATCACGAAGTAGGCGAACCTTACGGTATCATTAAAGGGGAATCTTACAAACGGAACGATAAAGGTGAAATCATGTTCGACGACAATGGTCTTCCCATGAAAGGTGGTATCAAAAAACTGGGTGAATCGGTTGCTCCATACACCTTAGGTTTCAGCAACAGTTTTAATTATAAAGGCTTCACATTAAGCTTCCTGATCGATGCAAAAATCGGCGGTGACATCTATTCCATGACTAATGCACACATGTACAGCTTCGGTCGCCATGCAGGCACTTTACCCGGACGTGAAGGCGGTGTACTGGGACAAGGCGTCAAAGCCGACGGAGTAACACCGAATGATGTAAAAGCTGACGCCATGAAGTATTACATGGCTATGGCAGGAATCACTGAGGAGTTTGTTTACGATGCTTCTTTTGTGAAGCTTCGAGAACTTTCATTCGGCTATTCCTTCCCGCAGAAATGGATTAAGAAACTGGGTATGTCTGCTCTTTCTCTAGCCATCGTAGGACGTAACCTCTGGAACATTTATGACGATGTTCCTTTGGTTGACCCGGAAGCCATGCTGAACATTGGCAATGGTCAGGGATTTGAGTCATACGGAATGCCGGCTACTCGCAGCATTGGTTTTAACTTGAATGTGAAATTTTAAAAACGGACAGCTATGTTAACAAGATATTTAAAAGCAACATTGTTTTGTGCTGCAGGCATGTGTCTGACTGCCTGCGATTTTGAGGAAAAAAACTTGAATCCTAATGAAAGCACGGTCATTACTCCTGGTCCGCTGTTAACCTATACCCAACTGAATACAAGCGTAGACGGCCATACCAAAAATATGCAAATTGGCTGCTGCATGATGATGGTTCAGCAAACCGCTTCGTTGGAAAGTACCGAAGCAGGTGTGGGCGACAAGTATTATATGATGCAGGCTCCCTCAACTTCATATTTTCTTGATTTTTACAGTACAGCCATCAAGAACTGGCGTGAAATGGAATACCAGGCTGCACAGAAACCTGAATACCAGAACATGCAGGCAGTAGCCAAGATTTGGGGAGCCTTCCTCTTTCAACGGATGACCGACTTGTACGGAAATGTACCCTATACTGAAGCTGGATACGGATTCCGTCAGAATATCTACAAACCGAAATACGATACACAGGAATCTATCTACGCCGATTTGATAGATCAGGTAAAAGAAGGTATCAGCCTGCTCAATGCCGATAAGCCTGCTATTGAAGGCGACTTATTCTATAACGGCGACATCGACCAATGGAAAAAGTTCGGTAACTCTTTGTTGCTCCGCCTCGGAATGCGCCTGAGCAAAGTAAAACCGGAATTAGCTGCAGCTACGGCTAAGGCAGCCATCGAGGGAGGTATCATGAGTGAAGCAAAAGATATGTGCCGGGTGAAGCATATTGCCGGCGGACGCGATGAAGACAAGAATCCGGTGGCTTTACGCTTCCAGAAAGATGACTACATCGGACAGGGAAAGGTGAAAATTAGCCAGACCTTCATGAATCATCTGCAAGCTACCAATGACCCTCGTATCGCTGTATTCTGCTCGCTGAAAGACGGCAACGCCGACCCGAGTATCCAGAAAGGTCTTCCTAACGGTTATGATAAAAATACCATCAGTACCAATTCTGACTATACCGGCAAGCTTGAAGATTACTCAAACTTCAATACGAACGTAATCTTGCGCGAAGATGCACCTACCCTGCTGCTTATGCCGAGTGAGAGTAAGCTGCTTCAGGCTGAAGCTGCTCTGCGCAACTGGGTAGCAGGCGACCCGGAATCCCTCTATAAAGAAGCCATCCGCCTCTCCATGCAGGAACAGAAAGAGGCTTACGCCGTGAGTATCTCCGAACAGCAAGTAAACGACTATCTGGCACAGAATCTTTTCGCAAATGCAGCTTCGCAAGAAGAAAAGCTGGAGGTACTGGGTAATGAATACTTGGTTACTACCTTCATGAATGTGTATGAAAGTTCTGCCAACTGGCGTCGATGGGGATATCCTAAACTGACTCCTACCCATTATGCCGGCAATGAAAGCAACGGACAGATACCCCGACGCTTGCCGTATGCCATTGATGAATATACCATCAACAAAGCAAACGTTGAGCAGGCTGTACAGCAACAGGGAGCCGACAACTTGAACACCCGTATCTGGTGGGACGTAGCCAAGTAATCCAAAGACAACACTTAAACAGTGAACTATAACCCTTAAAAAACAACATTATGAAAAAGGCTTTTTATCTGACAGCCCTGTTAGGTCTGCTCTTCTCTTGCTCACAAACAGATGAGCCCGAGGTTATGACCCAGGATGAACCAACTGCCGAAACACGCGGCTTGTTCACAAAAAATGTGGTGATAGAATGGAATGAGGAGGGACAGGAATTAGACGGCTTCGGCATAGCTGAAGCCGACTGTGCCGCCGATATTTTCACCCATCCCAAAAGAAAAGAAGTCATGGATTTGCTTTTCGGCAAAGATGGGTTGAATATAAGTATGCTCCGTGGAGAGATTTTCCCGCATTACTGGATGAAGGAAGGAGACACTTCTTTTGATACGGATGTAAGAACAGACATGCCGCTTGGCGACCCGTACTTCCAGCAAGCTGAAGCCAATGAACTGAAAAGAAGAGGGCAATTATGGGTTACTCAACAAGCCAAACAATTATATCATGTAGATAAGCTGTTCTTCAGTACCTGGAGTCCTCCCGCATGGATGAAACAAGACGGCTACATCACTGAAGATAACTTTGCTTCACATGGTTCGCTGAAAAAAGAATATTACCAAATGTTTGCCGATTACCTGGTTCAGTTCGTACAGGCCTACAAGGAGGCCGGAATGGATATTTATGCCATATCACCGGTCAACGAGCCAAACTACGAGGCGAACTGGAACTCATGTAAATGGTCGCCCGAACAGCTTGCCGACTTTATAGCCAACTACATGGGACCAACGTTCGAAAAGCAGGCAGTAAACCCGCAAATCATTTTCGGAGAACTGGCTCAATGGTCCACACTGGTACTCGGAACATTCAATGTAGTTTCAGCCAAGAAGTATGCAGAAAACGTAATGGAAGCTAATCCTGATGTACTTAAATATGCTGATATTGCAGCAGGTCACGGATATAACATTCCACGCATTCCTTATGAATTCCCTATCGTACCTTATGACAAGGCTGTAGACCAGGGGCTGAAAGTATGGCTGACAGAAATCAGCTCTGCGCTCGACAATTATGACGGTTCTATGGATAACGCTATCCATTGGGCAGAGGTCTTCCATAAATACCTCACCAATGCGCATGTCAATGCTGTATGCTGGTGGACAGGAGCCAGATATACCGATACAAATGAAAGCCTCATCAAACTGGAACAAGGCAACTTCCAGATTCCGAAACGATTCTATACGTATGGCAATTACACGCGCTACGTAAAAGTAGGCAGCAAGCAAATCCGTACCGACAAGCCTATCTCTACTACCGGAAAACTGTTACTGACCGCATTCAAAAACAACCAGGAATATGTAATGGTGGCAGTAAACAAATCAAAAGAACCAATCACAACTACCATCCAAGTGAAAGGCGGCAGACCAATCGGGGAGTTAAAGGCTTACATCACAGATGCCGAACAGAACTGGAAAGAAAGTACAATAACTAAAGATGAATCAAACATGTATCCGATTACCGTTCCCGCTATGAGCGTGGTAACCTATGTCGGCTCGGTTCAATAAAAAACAATACGTATGAAATTTCAGCGATATGCAAAATTAATACTGGCATGTGGCATGCTGCAGGGAGTGCTTTCGCTCCCTGCACAACCGGCCGGTTCCATCACCCTCCGATGCAACGACTTGCGCCAAACCATCGACGGATTTGGCGTGGGCGAAGCAGATTGGGCAGACGATATATTCATTTTTCCCAAACGGGAGCAAGTGCTTGATGCGCTTTTCGCGCCTGACGGATTAAATGCCAACATCCTCCGGGGAGAGATTTTTCCTCACTATGCCACCGGTAAGCTTCAAGCAGACTTTGCCACTGCTTCCGACACCAGTTTACACGCGGCTCAGCACCCCGAAAAAGTAGAACGGAATGATTTACTGCGCCGGGGACAATTTTGGCTCACCTCGCATGTGCAGCAGAAGTATCCGGAAGTACGGTTTACTTTCTCTACCTGGAGTCCTCCTGCCTGGATGAAAGACGGGAATCGGGCAACCGAACTGTATCCGGCATCTCAAGGAAAGCTGAAAAGTGAACATTATCAGCATTATGCTGACTACTTAGCCGATTTCTGTGAAGCGTATAACAAAGCCGGAATTCCCATCTATGCAGTTTCACCCTCCAATGAACCGGGATATGCGGCTCCTTGGAATTCCTGTTTATGGACTCCTCAAGAGATGGGCGACTTTATCCAGCATAACCTGCTTCCTACCCTGCAAAAACGGAACCTGAAAGTTAAGGTGCTGTTTGGTGAAAACCCAGCATGGTCAACCGTATTCGACCGGCTCAAAATGATTTCCTCGGCCGATTTTGTCAACAACGTACTGCAAACTCATGCAGATATGCCTGAAAAGAACATCATCGCCGCCGGACATGGTTATGTATTACCCGATACAATTCCACTTCCGGCAGAATTAAGACGCACTCCCATCGGTCCTTTTGAAGAGGCTTTAAAACGGAATATCCCGATGTGGGTTACCGAAATAAGTGACATCACCCCGCTGGATGTTTCCATGGAGGATGGGCTGCGCTGGGCTACTGCTTTCCATGAGTATCTGATGGAGGCACAAGTCAGTGCCATTATCTGGTGGTTGGGAGCACAACCCACCAAGACCAATGAAAGTCTGATCGTCTTGAATCAGCAAGAGGGCAGCTTCATCAAAACCAAACGATACGACACGTTTGGGAACTATACGCGTTACATTCCACGTGGAAGCCGAGGTATGGGCAACCAGCCGAACGGACTTCCTGAAGAAGTAAAAGTTTCGTCGGCCTTCCGTTATGGCAACCAATTCACCATCGTTGTGGTCAATCCCACCGACAGGCAGCTAACGTCTCAGCTTCTGCTTGAAAATGGTAAAGTTGTAAAAGGTTCGCTGAGAAATTATATTACCACAGCCGACAAACAATGGTCGGAAGGTACAATTACAGGAAGTACTTTGGAATTTTTGCCGCAAAGTGTAACCACTTTTACCGGGGAAATTCAGTAAACACCTGAAACCTGTATGGGGTGTTAACCATGCTGACATCGCTTCACAAAGATTTAACCACACCTTACAAAAGTAACTCTCTGTTTTTCTTCATAAAAGCCGAAGCTCACTCTCTCGCAGAGGAACTTCGGCTTTGCTGTTTGTGCATCCGTTACAAGCTTGCCCGCCGTGACGGATTTGTTGGTGGTTTGAGCTTGTCTTATCAAGGACAGGCATTTATCCTTGCGATAGCGCTGCCAGCCAAATGAATTGTTATAGGTTACTACAGTTTTTCCCTGTGCACCTTTCTTTGTTTCTATCAGAATAACTCCGTTTGCAGCTCTGTTACCATAAATAGAAGCAGAAGCGGCATCTTTCAAGAAAGAAATACTTTGAATATCATTAGGATCTACATCATCCAGATTACCAGACAAACCGTCTATAAGCACCAGCGGATCAGTACCGGCACTGGAGAAAGTACCTGTTCCACGAATCTTCACATTTGCCCCTGTACCAGGACGTCCAGAATTCTGTACAACACTCAGACCTGGTGCCAAACCTGCAATAGCCTGGGCTGTACTCATCACCGGCTTGTTCATCAGATCCTCACTGGTAACTGCAGAAACAGCACCCGTCAAATTCACTTTCTTCTGAGTGCCATAACCTACTACTACAACCTCATCCAACAATTCGGTATCTTCTTTAAGAACAATTCGCATTATTTTGCCCGAAACTACAGGAATCTCCTGTGAAGCATACCCTACATACGTCACACGCAAAATGTCTCCTGGATTAACTGACAGAGTAAAATTACCATCTAAATCACTTACAGTTCCATTGTTTGTATTCTTTAACAGAATACTTACCCCAATCAAGGGTTCTCCGTTTCCGTCTGTAATATGACCTTTCACACTGTTTGTTCCTTGTCCCCATGCAATGGAACTCACACAACAAGCAAAGAGTAACATAAATACTCTCAAGGCTTGCCGCATTTGCCTAATAGAATTGTGTTTCATCTTTATTTAGATTTAAATTATACGATGCAAAATTAATTAATCATATCCGACCAGTATAGGATTAAAGACTCTTTCAATAATACAAAATCGATATTATTCAAACTTGGAAACGATAAAAGATTGACAAAATCGACATTTCTTGCAATTTATCGACAAACGTGTTTTAGCTAATACTAAATGTTCCTACTATATCTTCCAAACTACTCTACAAATTCTCTGTTTTGACTTTACATATTCTCTGTTTCACAGTGCGGGATTTGTATTTCACAGTGTGAAATATATATTCCACACTGTGGTTTTTATATCCCACAGTGTGAAACAGAGAATTGACCATTTAATTTCAGTTTTTATACAAAAGCATTCCTCAAAATGATCAATAATTCCCTACCTTTCATACCGTCACTGCAATCACCCCTGAAAAACACACAAAAAATGCCTGACGCTCATTCTAAAAGCATCAGGCATTCTCCACGTAAATACAAATAGCCTAACTATAACTCAATCAAGACTAACCTTCATCACAAATCCTCCACGCGGCAGACAGTCCACCTCATGTACAGCTTTCTTCAAACCAGAAAGCATCTGTATATCAAACTGATTACGTTCTTCTCCATCGGCATACAAAGTGATTTCTTTGATAGGTTCCTGAATAAAGCTCAAATCCACAACAAGCGATTTCTTCTCGTTTGTTCCGTTCAAGCCGGCAATATACCAGCAAGCACCACTCTTCCGGGCAAGCACCACATAGCTGGAAGGATAACCGCTTAGCAATTTCGTATCGTCCCAAACGGTGGGAAGTGAAGAGATAAATGAGCGTACTTCAGCTGGTTGGGCATGGTATCCTTCGGGGCGGTCGGCCAAATGCTGCAAGGCAGATTCAAACGCAACTAGCAGAGCCAGTTCATGCCCGTTCGAAGTGATGTGCGGATGCTGAGAGTCTGTAAAAGTGCAAGGAGTATAGTCCATCGGGCCCACTACATTACGCGTAAAAGGCAATGTACAGTTATGCCATGCCGCACTGTCGGTCAGTGTTTCCTTATTATTATACCATTCTGCTCCATATACTCCTTCCACTGACATCATGTGAGGATAGGTGCGCTGCCAGCCTCGCGGAATAGGAGCTCCATGAAAGTTTACCATCAGGTGATATTTGGCTGCATCTTCCAGAATGTCTACAAAATAATTCATCGTAGATATGCTGTCCTGATTGAAGAAATCTACTTTTATCCCTTTTACTCCCATAGACTCAAGCCAAGCAAATTCTTTCTGACGCATTTCCGGCTTGTTCAAACGATACAAAGGACCAAACGCACACCACGCGGTTGAAGAATTATACCATAACAAAGGAGCAATATTCTTCTGTTTTGCATAAGCCAAGGCATCTTCTATATTGCCTCCATTACCCATTTCATCCCATTCTGCGTCAATCAGCATGTAAGGAAGATGAAAATCTGCGTCAAAATCAATGTACTTCTTTATTATCTGATAATCTCTTGAACCGTGATTATAAGCCCAGTAAATCCAGGAAACGACTCCCGGCTTAATCCAGGAAACATCGCTCAGCCGACAAGGCTCACTGACGTCTGTCACTAAAGTGGACTCTACCACATCGGCCAGAGAACCGATAATGGCCACGCGCCAAGGCGAACACCATCTACCGGAAGCTTTGGTCGGTTCTGCCATCTCCACTTTATAGGTCAACTCATTGGCAGCATTGTTCAGCCAGGAACCACAGTTACCTTTCGCGACATTCGCTTCTGAGATAAGGGTAAAAACAGAATCTGCCACTTCAAACAATGCCGGGAATCCCCATTGTCCTGTAGTATATCCTTGCATACGACCTTTATTTTTCAAATAGAAGTCTTCATAGGCCTGGTTCAACTTCTGTGTCCATCGGGTAATTCCTTTCTGAAAGGTAAAAGCTGTAGTTTCATCGGTCACACACATTTCTTTTGCCGGCTGGGGAAGCACGTAACGAAAAGCGATACCGTCATCGTACACCCGAAATTCCAAATCCAGCGATACATTCTGGGCGTTCTTGAAATGAAATATCTGCTGGTTTCCCTCGTTCGTGCAATGGCGACGTTTACCCGTTATCATGGTATAATCCTCACGTACAGGAGTCACGGTGGAAGAAGACACATAATTAAATTCGTCTCCGGATGTACGCTGAAGTTGAATCCCCAGATTCTTTAACTGAACTACCGAAATCGAAGAATCACCTTTCTTATAAATCACACGCAATCCTTTCGCAGGATTATCCCAGCTCACTCCTATTTTCTTATTAGGAGAGTATAAACTCTCATCTGCTTTCACAGTTATACCGGAAAAGAATACACATACGAAAAGAAGGCATGCTTTCCATGAATTAGAAATTAATTGTCTGTACATAGTTGTTTATTCGTTTTTATTGGATTACAAAATTATCCGTTCTTTCAGGAAACAAATTGCATAAAACCGTTTTATACAGGACAATATCGATATATAAAGAGTACATAAACAAATTTTATCCACAAAAAGTTCTTACGATGTACGCAAAAAGTGACTTTTTGCACAGTATTGTGCCCTTTAACAAAACAGGAAAATATGCAACAGAGCTTGAGAAAGAGGAGA
>JACXXQ010000848.1_pt1 | contig 12699 bp, 10 predicted proteins | sample 8621361 | NCBI WGS metagenome assembly JACXXQ01 (sample SAMN15503820, study PRJNA645414) | gut metagenome | isolation source: feces | host: Bos taurus | place: USA | collected 2016 | reverse complement strand
TGACATTGTTTTAATCTTTAAATCGTTTACTTTCTTTTTTGTTAATTGAACCAACTGCCGGGTAGTTTCTCCGCAAACACTTGTAGGGAAAATCCCGACGGTTTAGATACTAAACGCTTTCTTAGTTGAGAGTTGAAAAGTGAAAGTTGAAAAAAATTAAGCAACTTGTCCGTTCCAACATTCCACCAACTCTTAACGTTTACTGAACTGGAATCTGCGACGTGCTTTTGGACGACCCGGTTTTTTACGTTCAACAGAACGAGGATCACGAGTCATGAAGCCTTCTGCACGAAGAGTCTTCTTGTCTTCAGGGTTAATTTTAACCAGTGCACGAGCGATAGCCAGACGCAAAGCCTGTGACTGACCAGTAAATCCACCACCGCACAAGTTAACTTTAATATCATATTTTTCAGCTACTTCCAGCTTATTCAAAGGCTGTTTTACTACATACTGCAGAATAGTTGATGGAAAGTACTGTGCAAGGTCTCTCTTGTTAATAGTAATCTTTCCTGTACCTTCGCTTACGAAAACGCGAGCAACTGCGCTTTTACGTCTGCCTAATGCATTTACTACTTCCATTCTTTATTATTTAAGTGTGTTAATATCAATTACTTTCGGAGTCTGAGCTTCATGCTTATGTTCAGCACCTTCGTATACATAAAGGTTGCCCAGCAACTTAGCTCCCAGACGATTTTTCGGAAGCATACCTTTTACTACTCTCTTCATCAATTTTTCAGCGCCGTTCGGTTTAGCCATCAAGCGAGCCGGAGTAATTTCGCGCTGACCACCTGGATAACCGGTGTAGCTCAAGTAGATTTTATCATTCCACTTGTTTCCTGTAAATTTCACTTTGTCTGCATTGATGATAATAACGTTATCACCGCAGTCTACATGAGGGGTGAAGTTTGGTTTATACTTACCTCTCAACAACTTTGCAACTTTTGCACCGAGGCGACCTACCACCTGATCGGTAGCATCCACTACGACCCATTCTTTAGTCGCAGTTTCTTTGTTTGCAGAAATGGTCTTGTAACTTAAAGTATCCACTCTTAAATCTTTTTTAAAATGTTAACTACTAAAAAACAAATTCCTACAACTTACTCTTCCCGGACAAAGAAGATATAAAGCCTTCAGAATTAAACTTTTATCACTATTTGATAATAATCGGCTTGCAAAATTACTGCTTTTATCTGAACTGACAAAGATTTTAAGTTTTTTTTTCTACACACAAGCCTCTGACTTAGGGGTAATTAGCGAATGATATTTTCAGGATAAGCAGAAGGCATCTCTACCCTTTTCCATATTTCATGACACCAAGAGTCTATTTTATTTCCATTACGGTCAGTTTTCAGATAATACTTCACAAGCATCAGGTTACCATTTTCCTCTAAATCAAACTGCATTACATTTTTTCCTCCATTCAGCTGTGGCAAATGCAGATTCTTCTCTACGTATTCTGTATATGAATTCTCGGACTCCTGCTTATATGTACCATAGCCGATAATGATAGCGCCGGTCTGCATCATTACCAAATTAATAAAACGCCCATCATCTGAAAGAATCTTAAGAGAATTACCTGTCTTCAACTCACCTACAACATTAGGAGAACTAGAGCGGTAAAAACACATTTGCCATACACCATTCAATGTAGAAGGAATTTTTTCCTGAACATCCTGAGCCAACAAATTTGTAACGCCCAAAAAGAGGGATACTACCCAAAGGAATAAAGAACGTGTTTTCATAACAAATAAATTTAAGAGGTTAAACGAGAAATGAGTTGATATACAAATATATAAAATATATCGCATTAAAAGTTATAATTTCACGTTTTTATTTCACTATTCCTTACTACTTTACTTCATCCTGAAAAAACGGATTTTCACATGACAAGAAAAAACAAGAGACAGAATTCTGTATTCAGAAATCCGTCTCTTGTTGTATTATGAATAAAAGCTTTTTTAGAATTCAGCATTACGCGGAGTACGCGGGAAAGGAATTACATCACGAATATTTGCCATACCTGTAACGAACAGCAGCAAACGTTCGAATCCCAATCCAAAGCCAGAGTGAGGACATGAACCGTACTTACGTGTATCAAGATACCACCACATATCTTTCATCGGAATATTCAGTTCCTGAATACGAGTCAACAGCTTGTCATAATCAGCCTCACGTTCAGATCCACCGATAATTTCACCAATTTTCGGGAAGAGCACATCCATTGCACGAACAGTCTTACCATCTTCATTCTGTTTCATATAGAATGCCTTGATTTCCTTCGGGTAATCTGTCAAGATAACAGGACGTTTGAAGTGTTCTTCCACCAGATAACGTTCATGTTCAGAAGCCAAGTCTACACCCCAATATACAGGGAATTCAAACTTGTGACCTTTAGCAACAGCATCTTCCAGGATCTTGATACCTTCCGTATAAGGCAAACGTACAAATTCTTCCTTCAACACACCCTGCAGACGTTCGATCAATCCTTTATCGAACATATCATTCAGGAATTTCACATCATCGTAGCAGTTATCAAGCGCCCACTGAACACAATACTTAATGAACTCTTCTGCCAAGTCCATATTGTCATTGATATCATTGAAAGCAACTTCCGGCTCAATCATCCAGAACTCAGCCAAGTGACGTGGAGTGTTTGAATTTTCAGCACGGAATGTCGGACCAAATGTATAAATAGCGCCCAATGCAGTAGCAGCCAATTCACCTTCCAGCTGACCTGAAACAGTCAAGCTAGCCTGTTTGCCGAAAAAGTCATTATCATAAATGATAGATCCATTCTCATCCTTTTTCAGATCGTACAGATTCATTGTTGTTACCTGGAACATCTGACCGGCACCTTCACAATCGGAAGCTGTAATAAGAGGTGTATGGAAATAGAAGAATCCACGTTCATGGAAGAACTTATGAATAGCTATAGCCATATTATGACGAATACGGAACACAGCTCCAAAAGTATTAGTACGTGGACGCAAATGAGCGATCTCACGCAAAAATTCCATAGAGTGTCCTTTCTTCTGAAGAGGATAAGTATTGTCACAAGTACCCAACACTTCTATTTCACGAGCCTGAATTTCTGCAGCTTGTCCTGACCCTACCGATTCTACCAGTTCGCCATTTACGCTGATACATGCACCAGTAGTAATTTGTTTCAGTAACTCTTCATCAAAGTTTGCCAAATCGACAACGACCTGTACATTATTTATAGTAGAACCGTCATTCAAGGCAATGAAGTTTACCTGTTTGCTACCACGGCGAGTACGAACCCACCCTTTCACATTGACCATTGTCCCGAAATCACGGCATTTCAAAAGGTCAACAATTTTTGTTCTACGAATTGTTTCCATGTTATTATTTCATTAACTAATTATTCAAAAGATCCCATACGGAGCATGTTTACTTCCTGCTCAGTCAGGTAACGCCAGTCACCGCGACGCAAGCCCTTCTTAGTCAGTCCTGCAAAATATACACGGTCCAGCTTAATTACACGATAGCCCAAAGCTTCGAAAATACGACGTACGATACGATTCTTTCCTGAGTGTATTTCGATACCAACCTGCGACTTATCTGTTTCTGAAGCATAGCTAACTGCGTCAGCATGAATTTCACCGTCATCCAGAGTAATACCAGATACGATCTGATCCAAATCAGCCTTAGTCACATTCTTATCACAATAAACGTGATAGATTTTCTTCTTCAGATATTTTGGATGAGTCAGTTTCGAAGCCAAATCACCGTCATTGGTCAGCAGCAATACACCAGTTGTATTACGGTCCAGACGTCCTACCGGATAAATACGTTCCTTACAAGCACCTTTTACAAAATCCATAACAGTCTTACGCTCCTGAGGGTCATCAGAAGTAGTAACACAGTCCTTCGGCTTGTTCAACAAAACGTATACTTTACGTTCGATATTAACCGGCTGATCGTGGAACTTAATTTCATCTGTACGTTTTACCTTTGTACCAAGTTCAGTAACCACTACTCCATTTACCGAAACAACTCCGGCAGTAATAAATTCATCAGCCTCACGACGAGAACAGATTCCAGCATTTGCCAAGAATTTATTCAAACGAATTGGTTCATCCGGATCAGTCAATACATCCTTGTATTCTATTTGCTTCTTCATGCTATACTTAGCATTCGGATTATAGTCGGCTGTACGAGGACGATATCCTCCACCCTGCTGGCGATTGTATCCTCCTTGCTGTCCGCCACCATTATTGAAACGAGGACGCTGCGGACAATATCCACCTTCACCCTGCTGTGCATTATTAAAACGAGGGCGATATGAACGTTGCTCTCCACCTTCTCCATTATTGTTGTTATTATAACGAGAATTATACGGACGATGCGGACGAGCATTATTATTAAAGTTCGGATTGTATGAAGAACGTTCACCGTTATTATTATCGTACGACGGACGATTGCCATATGAGCGTTGCTGGCGATAACCACCTTCACCCTGCTGACCACCGTTAAAGCGCGGACGATACGAACGTTGTTCTCCACCGTCACCATTATTATTGTAACGAGAGTTGTAAGAACGCTGAGGACGCTCACCTCCTTCATTATTCGAAGCAAAGCGCGGACGACGTCCATAATTATTACCTCCCTCGTTGCGGTTGTATCTGTTATAACCTTCTCTGTTGTAAGACTTGTAACCATCGCGGCCAGACAGAGTGTTTTCACCATCTTGTCTGTTTTCTCTTTCTGCCATAATTGTTGTTTTCTGTTTATAAATTAATAAATGCACCCTTCTCGGGCTAGACTTTTTTTATATTACATTCCTGTATAATTGTGCGGAGTTATCGCACGCAATTCCTTCTTAATATCTTCACTGACATTCAGTGTTTCAATAAAGTCTTTAATAGAAGCTTCGTTGATAGCCTGATTTGTACGAGTCAGCGCTTTCAATGCTTCATAAGGATGTGGATATGCCTCACGGCGGAGAATAGTCTGAATAGCTTCTGCCACCACACTCCAACAGTTATCCAAGTCCTCATAAATCTTATGCTCGTTCAACAGCAATTTACCGAGTCCTTTCAATGAGCTCTGGATAGCAATTACTGTATGTCCGAACGGAACACCGATGTTACGCAAAACCGTAGAGTCTGTCAAGTCACGCTGCAAACGTGACACAGGGAGTTTAGACGACAAATGTTCCAATACAGCATTTGCCATACCCAAGTTACCCTCTGCATTTTCAAAATCGATAGGATTTACTTTATGAGGCATCGCACTTGAACCAACTTCTCCCGCTTTGATTTTCTGTTTAAAGTATTCCATAGAAATATACTGCCAGAAATCACGATTCATATCAATCATAATCGTATTGATACGTTTCATAGCATCAAATATGGCACCAAGATTATCGTAATTAGAAATCTGAGTAGTATATTCTTCACGCTCCAGACCGAGCTTTTCTGCAACGAACTTATTTCCGAACGCTTTCCAGTCAAACTCCGGATATGCTACATGATGAGCATTATAATTACCAGTTGCACCACCAAACTTAGCAGTAATAGGACATACTTTCAGAACAGCCAACTGACGGTTCAAACGGTAAGCAAATACCATAATTTCTTTACCCAGACGAGTTGGAGATGCCGGTTGACCGTGTGTTTTAGCCAACATCGGAATATCTTTCCATTCTTCCGCATACGCTGTCAGCTGATCAATCAGCTTCTGAATCTGCGGATAATAAACATCATTCAATGCATCTTTGATAGACAAAGGCACAGAAGTATTATTAATATCCTGAGAAGTCAGACCGAAATGAATAAATTCCTTATAAGATTCCAGACCTCCCAATTTATCAAACTGTTCCTTGATGAAATACTCAACAGCCTTTACATCATGGTTTGTAACACTTTCAATCTCTTTAATGCGCTGAGCGTCTGCTTCTGAGAAGTTACGATAAATATCACGCAATGATTCGAAACGTGCTGAATCGAAACTTTTCAGCTGCGGCAACGGCAATTCACACAAAGTTATAAAATATTCGATTTCAACCTGCACACGATATTTTATCAGTGCAAACTCTGAAAAATAAGCAGCCAAAGCACCGGCTTTGCTTCTGTATCGACCGTCAATAGGTGATATAGCTGTGAGTAAATCAAGCTCCATCATGTTTCACAAATACTTTTTGAGTCTATATAATGATCATTATTGAGAGTGCAAAGGTAATGTTTTTTCCCGAGTTGAAGGGAGTAACATTGAAAACTTTAGTATTTATTTTACAATTATTTCCGTTTTAAGAGCCCGCATCCACACAAAAGTAACCGAAGTATGTTATATCTTGCTAATTACCGGAACAATGAAAGGCAAAATCATGTAATTTTGCACCCGCAAATAAAATAAACAACAAACATTATGGAATTACCTAAAGACCCGATGATGCTATTTCGCTTCATCAACATGAAACTTCGGGATTTCTATCCTTCTCTGGATGCGCTTTGCCAAGACATGCAGGTCAGCAAAGAAGAAATCGTAAACAAGCTAAAAGCTGTAGGATTTGAATACAATCCTGAACAAAACAAATTCTGGTGATCATTCATTTTGAACAATCACCAGAATTTTTGTTTTTATTCGTTCAAGCAATACCACATGCTTTAACTGTCATGATATATCTTCATTAGTCCGAGAGCTAATCTCCCTTTACAAAAGAAACTACCTAAGCCACGCAGGGTAACATCCAAATAGACTTTTATAAACTTCCGATTGGCTACACATCAACGATGTAACCAAAGTTCCGGATTTAATTTTTCAGTTTCTTTGCGAAGCTGGAAATGAAGAACCGTATTGCCGTCTTTATCGGTATTTACCTGACCAATAATATCGCGTGCCTTCAATACACAGCCTTTTTTCACCAGTACCGACGACAAGTTACAATATACTGAGATATAGCTACCATGACGGACGAGTACATTCGACAATCCGTTATATTGGAATACAGCCGAAACTTCTCCATCGAATATAGCACGAGCCTGTGCGCCATCTTTGCCTTTTATATCAATACCTTTATTGTCCAGACGTACGTTTCGCAGGCCTTTGACCTGATACTGTCCAAAATGCCCTACTATCACATAAGGTCCGGTAATAGGAATCGGAAGCCGACCTTTATTTTGCGTAAAGACACCCGACATGCGACGATCTTCTGAATCCACTTTATACTCTCCCATTTTCGACGGAGTAGTTTTAGACTTAGCACCTTCTTTACTTTCTCCGGTAGCCACAGCCTTTTCCTTGACCGTTCCAGCTTTCTTCTCAGCCTTACGTCGTGCTTCTTCTTCAGCTCTTTTACGCGCGTTTTCTATTTCTATTTCAATCAGGCGATCAATCTGTGCATTCAACCGATCTGCAGAACGACGCTTCTTCGAAATTTCAGACTGAATGCTCCGCTGTTTCTTTTGCAGAGAAGTAAGCAACGTTTTACGTTCCTTTTCCTGTTCTTCCAGCTTCAACCTTTCAGCTTCTCCCTGTTTCAGCATCTCTTCCTTCGCCTTTCTGCTAGCCAACAGCGTTTGTTGTTTTTCTGAAACCTGTTTCTGCTTCCTTTCCACTTGCAGTCCTTGCAAACGCTGATAATCAGCATATTCACGAACATACCTCAACCGACGGTACATCTGGCTTAAATTATCAGCAGAAAAAATAAACATCAGCTTCTCTTGTATCGACTTATTCTGATACATATACTTCACTGACTGTTCATACTTTTTCTTCTTATCAGCCAGCTCTCGCTGCAAAGCTTTCAGTTCCACCTGTAAACGACTGACTTCTGTCTGTATAATCTTTACATCCTGCTCGATTGTTTCAATATATTTCTTGCGTTCATTAATCTGCCCCGACAATAAAGCTAAATTATCCAACTGACTTTTTACATCCTTCTTAGTCGACTGCAATAGGGTTTCCGATGCAGAAATCTGTTTCTGCAACTCCGCATGCTGTTTTTCCAATTCTCGGATCTTACGCGTGCTTTGTGTAAATCCTTGTACACAGAGCAGGCAGACCATCAACAACACAAGTAATCGTTTCATTGCTTAAACAAAGTCTTTAGCAGTTCCTGCAATTCAATTTGTTGATAACGGGATGAAAGTTCAGTCTTTCCTTCCCAGTCTCCACCAACCGACAAGCGTGAAAATTTCATATCAAGTGAAAGAGTTTTTCCTGTTCCTTCTACAGCAAGCAACATATGATTAGGAAACAAACGATTGTCCAACGTTGTAAAATCATCATATTTCCAATTCAATGCATAAGGCGTATTCGACACTCCTATGCGACTCTCCTCCAGTAATCCGCGATCGGCAGAAGTACGGAAACGATAAGACAGCCCTTTGGAAGGTTTCGCTTCCAGCAGGGCATAGCCATTTTCCAACGAAATACGGAAAGATTTCGCGTCAGAAACATCCAGCTGCACTTTTCCCGGTAAAAATAACTCATTCAAGAACAGCGATTGCAGAATATTAAAACTCAAGTCCGTATTCGCCAGGCGACTAAGTTCTTCGAACGAAACGTTAACATACCGTTTATTCAACCGGTCGACAGCCAGCAATCCACCAGGAGTAATTTCCAGACGTGCAACTTCAATACCCAATAACGGAGCTACAAGCAATTGTATAGACTCTCCGCGTTTCAGACGAAGCGTAGCACTTACCTTTGCATCTTTCTGCCCCTCCATATTCAAAGTCAGTGCAACCTTTCCACTAACAGTCTTCCACGAAGGCGAAAGTTCAATCACTTTTTCCATATATGCCTCACCGGTCAGTCCTCCAATCATGGGAGTCTTTTCCAGCTTTCGGGTAGACGAACACGAAGCTACCAGCACAAGGGCAACCAGTACATATAAATATCTTACAACCAATTTTATCATTCTGCAATATATTTCTTTTGAGCTATTTTTTGCTTCAAACGTTTCTTTTCCTTTTCCGTTGGAGGAGTAGACCCATCTTCAGGAGTTTCATCCATTGCGTCTGCTTTTTTCCAATACTCCAACGCTTTGCCTTTCTCTCCCGACATATAATAAATATCACCGGCATGCTCTACTATCGTGCGGCTCTTATCTCCTTTATTACGTAAAGCTTGTTCAATATAAATACGCGCTTCAGTATATCTTCCTTTTTCGAACAGAATCCACGCATAAGTATCAAGATAAGTTTCATTATTCGGTTCAGCCTTTACCGTGCGATAACTCATTTCTTCTGCTTTATCCAAATTCTTACGTTCAACAGAAAGGAAATAAGCATAATTGTTCAGTGTCGCAATATTATCCGGATTGTACACCAAAGAAGAATCATAGGCTGCATAAGCTTCCGCATGCATTTCCTTGGAATGATACAAATCACCCAATATGGCGTAGAAATCGGACGCAATACCTTTATCGCTCTTTTCGTTTATCTGTTTCACCCCTCGTGTAAAGACATCCAGAGCCTCATCATCCTCTCCTTTCTGATGATGGGCAATACCCAGATAATAATAGAACTCAAGCGACTCCGGATTATACTCCAATGCTGGCTTTGCTATCTGTATCACTTCATCCAGATTGTTATCACGTATAGCATAACTCAGCAACTGAAGACGTGCAGGTTTATTTTCCGGATCAAGTTTTAATATTTGGTGCAATACCGGAACGGCCTCTTTCTCCATCTTTTTTGTCAGCAAATACTGTGCACACAACATTGCCAGATCGGCATTTTGCTGCGGCCGCCTCAGTATATTCTGAAACAAAGAAACAATCTGCGTACTGTCCTTCGTTCCTTGTTCCGACTGAAGAATCAGCTGACGCATAATTTCCATTTTCGTATCCGACAGCACATTATCATTCAACAGAATTGTATCAAGCTGCATCCGATACAAACTATCCTGTCCGGTCTTCTGATAATAAGAAGCCATCGATACCAAAGCAGGAGCATACCCTGGTTCTTCTTTCAATATACGTTGATAAATACCCAAAGCTTCCTGAGGCTTGTCATTATTCAAATACACATCCCCCAAAATAGTTTGATAGCGCATATCATAAGGATATTCTTTCGACAAGCTTTCTATTTCCGTAAATGCTTTTTCCTGATCACCCAACAGCAGATACATACGGAATTTTTCCATACTGATTTGTTCTGACTTTCCATCCAGTTCCTCCAAACGATTCAGTGTGTTAATGACCTGCTGATAGCTTTTAGTCTGATTATACAAATCAATCAAAGACATCAGCGGTTCCAGGCGAGAAGGGAACTGGTCTGCCATATTTTCATAAACTGTTATCGCTCTAGGTACGTTACGCTTCCGTTCGTAATAAGAAGCTAGCGTCTGCTTATACCAAAAATTGGACTCATCCGAACTGACAGCCTGCTTCAAAGCCTGTTCACCTTTTTCTTCTTGCCCCAAATACATATAAAATTGGGCTATTTCATACAGAGCAGCCCCCGAAGTCGGATAAATATAAAGGCAGTGCTGATAAAGTTCATAAGCCGCACCGTATTCTCCTTTTTGCTTCATGCGTACAGCTTCCAGAAAATAATAATCAAATTTTCTGCGCTGTTCAGGAGTAAGCGGATCTTTTACAAATTCGGCCTGCTGGCTTTTTGTTTTTGCCTGCTTGCCCGAAGTACCACAAGCGGCTAATCCTACCGCCATACAGAGTGATATGATATATATAATTTTTCGCATATCAATGACTATTAAAAATAAAGGAATCGCACATCATTCTATTTGACTCCTGTATGCCCAAATCCTCCAGCACCACGTTCTGTATCTTCCAGCACTTCCACTTCCTGCCATTCAGCCTGTTCATAGCGGGCAATTACCATCTGTGCAATGCGCTCCCCGTCTTCTATTATAAAGTCTTCAGCAGAAAGATTGATCACGATTACACCTATTTCTCCACGATAATCAGCATCAATCGTACCCGGAGTATTCAGTAAAGTAATACCTTTTTTCAAGGCAAGTCCGCTCCTCGGACGTATTTGTGCTTCAAAACCTTCAGGAAGAGCGATATACAGTCCAGTAGGGACAAGACAACGTTGCAAAGGTTTCAATACAATAGGATTATCCAAATTGGCACGCAAATCCATTCCGGCCGAACTACTTGTTGCATACTGAGGTAACGAATGCTTTGATTTATTTATAATCTGTACTTTCATTGTTTTATCATTTAATTTTGCGAAGTTAAACATTTCAGAGGACTTACAGTTTATGTTTATCATTTTTTATTATATTTCAGAATAGCAGGAAACAAATAACTATAAAGCCTGTAAAAAAGCAAGAGATTTACACAAAACCATTTCAAAGCTAAAAACAAAAAAACTTACGCATCTGTTTGTATTTATTTTTTCTTTAAGTTTGCAAAAACTATCACAATCGGTTATGAACTGGAAACAACTCATATCAAACAAACGCTTTGGACTGGAGGCACTGCACGAAATAAGAAAAGAAGATAGAACCGAATTTCAGCGAGATTACGATCGCCTTATCTTCTCTGCTCCTTTCCGACGACTGCAAAACAAGACTCAGGTATTTCCCCTTCCAGGGAGTATCTTTGTACACAATCGTCTGACACACAGTCTGGAGGTTTCTTGTGTAGGGAGATCGCTTGGAAACGATATAGCAGCCAGCTTATTACAAAAGCATCCGGAATTATCCGATTCTCACTTATCAGAAATAGGAGCAATCGTTTCGGCAGCCTGCCTTGCACACGACTTAGGAAACCCACCTTTCGGTCATTCGGGTGAAAAAGCTATCGGCACATATTTTTCAGAAGGGAAAGGACTTGCCCTCAAACCCCTGCTTTCGGAGGCTGAGTGGGAGGATCTCACCCATTTCGAAGGCAATGCAAATGCATTCCGTCTGCTAACTCATCAATTCGAAGGAAGGCGTCCGGGAGGTTTTGTCATGACATATTCTACTCTTGCTTCTATTGTAAAATATCCGTTTTCATCACGACTTGCCGGCAAAAAGCAAAAATTTGGCTTCTTCCTGAGCGAAGAAGAAGACTACAAGCGCATTGCCGAAGAGTTAGGTATCATCAAATTAAGTAAAGATGGTGAGCCCATACGCTATGCACGCCATCCGCTTGTTTATCTGGTAGAAGCAGCAGACGATATTTGTTATCAGATGATGGATATTGAAGATGCGCATAAGCTAAAGATTCTGACTACTCAGGAAACAAAAGAACTATACCTGCAGTTTTTCACAGAATCCAGATTGAAACGAATCAATGAGATATGCAAACTGGTGGCCGACACAAACGAACAAATAGCCTACTTGCGTACATCTGCCATCGGAGTACTGATAAAGGCATGCACACAGGTCTTTGTAGACAATGAAGAAGATATACTGAATGGTACATTCGAGGGACCCCTCATCAAGCATATGGACAAACCCATAAGACAAGCATATGAGAATTGTTCAAAAACAGCTTTTGCCAAAATCTATTGCTCAAAAGATGTACTGGACATTGAGCTGGCAGGTTATCAGGTTATCACAACCCTGATAGACCTGATGATAGAAGCAGTACGCTACCCAGACAAAGCTTATTCGAAGCTACTCATCAACCGTGTATCCAAGCAATATGAAGTACATGCTCCTACATTATATGGGAAAATCCAGGCAGTACTGGATTACATTTCTGGAATGACCGATGTATATGCCCTTGACCTTTATAGGAAAATCAATGGGAATAGCTTGCCTGCT
>JACXXQ010000844.1_pt1 | contig 12763 bp, 7 predicted proteins | sample 8621361 | NCBI WGS metagenome assembly JACXXQ01 (sample SAMN15503820, study PRJNA645414) | gut metagenome | isolation source: feces | host: Bos taurus | place: USA | collected 2016 | reverse complement strand
AGGGGCAGGCATCTTTTTGGGAGCAGTCTGGGCAAACGTTTCCTGGGGAAGATACTGGGCGTGGGACCCGAAAGAAGTATGGGCGCTGATTACCTTCCTTGTATATGGAGCAGCCTTCCATTCACAAAGCCTGCGCATTTTCCGCAAGCCTTTATTTTTCCATATTTATATGATTCTTGCTTTCCTTACAGTCTTAATGACTTATTTCGGAGTGAATTATGTTCTTGGCGGGATGCATAGTTATGCAAACTCCTGAACCACCATACATAAGAATCGGCCGAAGAGATTCACCCGCATTTCTTTTATTTGGTTGTTAAGTTGAAAAAACATTAATGTATTCATTTTGGAATATGAATAGATGATGTATTCTAAAAGAGGTAAAGAGGGTGCACTTCACAAAAGGATACCCTCTTTTACCCATCCAGTTTCACACACGTGCGTGCACCTCATGTTTCAACCACGCACCCGGCAGCATTTCTTTTTCACCTTTTTCATTCACCAGTTCCATCTGCAATACACCTCCGTTACAATCGAAGTAACGAACCTCTATCGGATGCAATCCGGCTTTCAATGCCTTCTGCACAATAATCTCTACCGATGAGTGTGCACCGTCATTATCTCCCAGCAATTCACCGTCAAGCGTCAATGTACTACCGGCATCCGATAGAAGGGCAAAGGTGTAAATACCATCAGCGGGAACTTCCAGATAACCGGTCATCACCAAGCCGATATTTCCTTTCACCTCTTCGGGGATAGATACCGATTCTACCACATATTCCCCTTTTACCGGAGCCGCGTCAATATCTGCACAAAGATTACCGCGGAAGTCATGCCATACAGCTTTCAAGCCGGGCTGCAAGGCAGCCGGAGCAGTCACCGCCTCCGCATAAGGAGCCTTTACATATTTAGTATGTGCCACATCCGAAGGAGAACCGTCCGGACGGAACGTGCGGAAAGCGAAATCGGTAGTCTCCGTCACGTCCAGAGCACCATTATAAAGAGTAGACTCTTTGGTAGGCATACTGCCGTCTGTCGTATAGCGTATTTCAGTACCGGGCAACGGGCAAGTCAAGTCAATCGTTGTTTCATCAATAAATGCATTCACTTTATAGAATCCCTGTAAATCAGGCACACGATAATTTACCCTCATCACATCCATCCGTTTAAACTGCGGAACAAGCTGACGATAAAACTCTTCGAGGCTTGGTTTAACAGCCGGTTCTACCCAGGCTATTTCGCTCAATGCAATCATGCGGGGAACGATCAGGTATTCAATGCGCTTCATTGTCGGAATCCATTCAGACCAGAGATTAGCCTGTACACCCCAAATATATTTCTTCTGTTCGGGTGATAATCTATCATCCGAACACGGATCGTATGCCAGTATTTTCTTCACTGAATTCTGATCCTGCGCATAATCGAAATAGAAATATTCATTCGGACAAGCAATCACTTTCTGCTTTTGCGCGGTCGCCGTAGGCAACGCGTCTTTCGCCCAACTTCTCCACCATGTAATAGCAGCATCGGAAGATAATCCGTCGGCTACCACTTCATCCCAGCCGATGAGTCTCTTTCCGTTGGCGAGGAAGAATTTCTCCATGTCACGTACAAACCATGCCTGAAGTTCTTCTACCGAACCCAGCTTCTCCGTACGGATACGTTTCTGACAGAGAGGGCATTTCTTCCAGTTGGCTTTTTCCACTTCATCACCACCCATGTGCACATATTCATAAGGGAAAAGCTCGAAAACTTCTTTGAACACATTCCGGCAGAATTCCAGCGTCGCGTCTTTACCCGGACAGATAGGAGAAGAGAAGATTTCTCCCCATCCGATTAGTCCGTCGCATGCCAACTCCGGATATTGACTGATAGCCGCGAGGAAATGTCCCGGCATATCAATCTCGGGAATGACATCAATTCCTCTTTGCGTAGCATAGGCTACTATTTCTTTGATATCATCATGAGTGTAATAACCTCCATACAGCGTATCTCCTTCCACAATGCGTATCTTATCTTCCGGAATCAGGAAATCGGTATTATCTTCCTCTTTCGCACGTGCCATGCAGGTACGGTCGTGCTTATTAAACTTACGCCAAGCTCCTTTTTCGGTAAGCAGCGGGTATTTCTCAATCTCTATACGCCAGCCCTGATCGTCAGACAAATGCCAGTGGAATTTATTGAGTTTATACAAAGACATCAGATCCAATACATGCTTTACCTCATCTTTATTCCAGAAATGACGGGAAGCATCCAGCATAAATCCACGCCATTCAAAACGAGGTGCGTCTTCTATTTGCACGACAGGGATTGAATAAGTTTGTTTCTCTCCCTGCACTTCTATCGCTGCAGGAAGCAGCTGGCGAATAGTAGTAATCGCAGAAATGATACCCGAATAGTCATTAGCCTCTACCCGGATATATTCCGGCGTAGACTGAAGTTTATAAGAACCGGGCTTGCCACCGATATCTTTCAACTGAAAATACATATCTACCTGATTCTTATCAGTAGTAACCTCCACAGAAGACGATATGACATTGCGGAGAATCTCCTGCAAATACCCGACTGCCGGAAATAACGACTGATCGGAAACTCCAATCTTCATTCCGTCTTTTAAAACAAACGAGCCCGACTGCTCGGTCAGACTAACAGGGGTAGGTAGGATTGCAATCTCTTGCTTGACGGTGGGCGTACAAGAAGAAAAAACACAAGCTGATACAATGAGTAAAGAACTACTTAGTTTTTTGAACATGCGGTTAACTATTTAATAAATGATTTGTCCTGTCTTTAATTGACCATCTATATATAATACAACTAAAACATAGAAACTACTAAAAGCCCGGAAAAAGTTTTTTTTGCGACTTGACGTCACAGACTCCTATAAATGTTTATCTTTGCTAGCCAATCTCAATCAAACAATTAATTATAAAGAGTCACTTCAATGTCAAGAGAGAACATCTTAATCAAAACCTCATGGATTAGCACCATTGGCAATGCAATCCTGTCCGCATCAAAAATCATCATCGGTTTATGGGCCGGTAGTTTGGCCGTAGTGGGCGACGGTATCGACTCGGCAACCGACGTCGTTATCTCTATCGTTATGATTTTTACGGCACGCCTCATCAACCGTCCTCCTTCAAAGAAATATGTATTTGGTTATGAGAAAGCGGAAGGCATCGCGACAAAGATTCTGTCACTGGTGATATTTTATGCCGGTATGCAAATGCTGATATCTTCCATTCAAAGCATCTTTTCAGATGAAGTGAAAGAGATACCATCGGCTATCGCTATCTATGTGACTATATTCTCTATTGTCGGCAAACTGATGCTGGCTTCGTACCAGTACAAACAGGGAAAGAAGATAGACAGTTCCATGCTGACGGCGAATGCGATAAATATGCGTAATGATGTTGTCATTTCGGCCGGAGTTTTATTAGGGTTGATTTTTACTTTTATATTCAAATTGCCGATACTCGATTCAATAACGGGATTAATAATCAGCCTCTTTATCATCAAGTCGTCCATCGGTATTTTTCTCGACTCGAATGTGGAGCTTATGGATGGCGTGAAGGATGTCAATGTGTATAATAAGATATTCGAAGCTGTCGAGAAAGTGCCGGGAGCAAGTAATCCGCACCGGGTCAGGTCGAGAATGATAGGAAACCGGTATATAATTACGCTCGATATAGAGGTGAATCCGCAGATAACGATTACACAAGCGCATGAGATTGCCGGGGCGGTGGAGAAAAGTATTGAAAGCTCGATAGATAATGTCTATGATATTCTGGTGCATGTGGAACCTGCCGGGGAGTGTCAGACGGATGAGAAATTCGGGGTAGACAAGGATATGGTGTGACACGTGAAAATCTTCGGCAACAAAGAAAGCTATTCCGCTTCTTTTTCTTAACTTTGCATTCATCGTTCACATTTTAATAAAAATTTGATATGGAAGAAGGAACATTCAGGCACTATCCTATCGGGATACAAGATTTTGAAGATTTGCGCAATAATGATTACATATATGTTGATAAGACTGCACTGATTTATCAACTCGTCAATACAAATAAGATTTATTTCCTGAGTCGTCCCCGTCGTTTCGGGAAAAGTCTGCTTGTCTCTACGCTCGAAGCCTATTTTCTGGGAAAGAAAGAACTTTTCAACGGACTGGACATGGAGCAGTTAGAGAAAGACTGGACAGTGTATCCGGTGCTACATATCGACTTTAGCGGCAGTAAATATATGGAAGCAGAGTCACTTCGCGCATCTATCAATGTTCAGCTGTTACTTTGGGAAAACGTCTACGGACGTCAGGAAGGCGAAGACACATTTAGTTTACGTCTGGAAGGTATCATCCGCCGCGCTTATGAGCAAACCGGGCAGCAGGTTGTCGTATTAGTGGACGAATATGACGCCCCGATGCTGGACAGTAACAATAACCATGAGTTGCAGCATGAGATTCGTGGTATCATGCGCGACTTCTTCAGCCCCTTAAAAAAGTCAGGTAAATATCTTCGCTTCCTCTTCCTGACGGGCATCAGCAAATTCAGCCAGATGAGCATATTCAGCGAACTTAACAATCTTCAGAACGTCAGCATGAGCGATAATTACAGCACTATCTGCGGTATCACCGAACAGGAACTGCTGACACAGATGAAAATTGATGTCGAACAGATGGCACAAGCCAACGATGAAACGTATGAAGAGGCGTGTGCCCACTTGAAGAAGCAATATGACGGATATCATTTCAGTAAATCCTGTGTGGATGTGTACAATCCTTTCAGCCTGATTAATGCTTTTGCTCAAAAGAGTTATGAGAACTACTGGTTTTCTACCGGTACCCCTACCTTTCTGATAGAACTCCTGCAACAAATGAACTTTGATATCCGGCTGATCGACCGTATGGACGCCAAGCCGGAAGACTTCGACAAGGCTACGGATTGTCTCACCGACCCTATTCCGGTGCTCTACCAAAGCGGTTATCTCACAATCAAGTCGTACGATGCTTTCTTTCGTACCTATACATTAGGCTACCCGAACGAGGAAGTAAGAATCGGCTTTATCGAGTCGCTCATCCCTTCTTATCTTTACCAACCTACGCGCGAAAGCAACTTTTATGTAGTGTCCTTTGTGCGTGATTTAATGAAGGGCAACCTCGAATCTTGCCTTGAACGCACCCGGTCTTTCTTCGCCTCTATTCCGAACGACCTGAACAACAAAGAGGAAAAACATTATCAAACCATATTCTATCTTCTGTTCCGCTTGATGGGACAATATGTGGATACCGAAGTCAAAAGCGCTGTCGGACGAGCGGACGTGGTTATCAAAATGCAGGATGCCATTTATGTACTTGAATTTAAAATGGACGGCACCGCGGAAGAGGCTTTGGCGCAAATTAACAGCAAAGGGTATGCGATTCCTTATGAGGCAGACCACCGGAAAGTGGTGAAGGTCGGCATCAACTTCGACAGTACCACGAGAACGATTGGAGACTGGGAAATCGAAACAGATTAACAGCGTACGCCACTTGCTTGAAGTAGACAAGGATATGGTTGTGACACGTGAAAAAGGCAGCAGTTGCTCTCGTCTGTGAGTAACTGCTGCCTTTTTGCGTGTTCTGTGCTGTCGTAGCCGGGAAATTAGGGTGTATTGCCACAGCTTGCTGTGGTGCGTTTCCCTAACTTGTTGTGGCATGCTCCCCTAGCCTGCTATGGCATGCTCTCCTTGCCTACTGCGGCACATCTCCCCAGCCTGCTGCGGCCATACATCCCTTTCCGCCGTTCCGGTTTTACGTATTCAATAGGCTGTTGCTTTGATACGCAGCTTGATGGCATTTTCGGCTGTATCCAGTACCAGTTCGCAGTTTTCAGAGGTTACAGAACTACCGGCGACGTCCATTTCCAATGAGGTGATTTTCTCAAGATCGAGTTGGGTTAAGGTGTATCCGTCTCCTTTCACCACCGTGAATCCACCTTCGGGGAAATGGGATGGCCGCATACTCCATTGAGCCACAAACGTCAGTTTGTACGGGTTGGCAAGTGCTTTGGTCAGAGTCATCGGCATCAGTGTGCTTGCGTTATCATAGGAGAACATAAGCTCGGCGTTCTCCCATGTCCCCCCTTTGTAGAAGAAGCTGCCGCCTTCATCACTGTTATATTTATTTGTTTGCAATACGATTCTCCCGTTCACGGAAGAACCTTCATCCATAATAAGCTGGCATCCCTCAAAGACATAAACAGCCCGGCCGGTAGGATTATCAAGCTTTGCCCCGCTGCCAAGTATCAACTTCGAATTCGTCCGATAAAGCGCTATCACACAATTTGAGGCATCAGTGGTATTCATCTTGATATTGCTGAGTTTCAGGGTGGTTGATTCTATAGCGATGACGTCTAAGCCTGAGCCTGTTACATTAGACAAAGTAAATCCACCACCATCCAGTTCGATATACCGGTGCGGGTCTGAAGTCTCTCCATAGCAGAGTCCGAGTTCAAACCCTGCCCCCAGCCTGATTTTCGTAGGGCTATCGGGGTTGGTGGAAGCATCTTCGAACGCAACTTGTAGTTGCTCGGGAACATTGATAATTACAGCATCCGATACCGTTACGACACAGGTTGCCGACTTACCGCCTGCCGTTGCCGTGACGGTGGCGGTTCCTTCGGTCAGGGCGTTCACTTTCCCGTTTTGGTCTACGGTGACCACGGTGGTCTTATCGCTGCTCCATGTCACGGTGTTTTCCGTTGCGCTGGCAGGAGTTACGGTGGCGGTCAGTGTTTCCGAGCTGTTGGAATTCAGCAGGAGTGTTTCCTTGTCAAGGGTGATTTTCTCTACCGGTGTAGAGTTGTCTTTGTCGCTGCCGCCGCAGGCGGTTACCAACGTTGCTGCCACAAGGCAGAGGAAAAAGATTCTTAGTTGTTTCATGCGTCTTTCTGTTTTCTTTAAAAGGGTAAATTATGAAAGGCTGCCGCCTTTTTTGTTTGCCATGAGGGCGGATGCGCTGTCTGCAGCCGGACTGTCCGTCCTCATTCGTGACCTGCTTCTTTATGCAGCCGGGTCGGGGGCTTCACCTCCTCCGGGGATTTCAGGGTCGGGCGCTTCGCCGCCGCCACCGCCGCCACCCGCGTTTTCGTCACCCAGCAGAATCGGGAAACGGTAAGAGCGTGGCGTTTTCAATGCCTTGTTGCTTCCGCTATATTGTGTCGTGATGCTTAGCGCATAGAGCTTTCCGGCTTCTATGGCAGGTAGCATGATGGTGAGTTGTGACGGTGCGTTGTGAACGATGACGGACACTTTCAACGGGACGGCTCCCTCTTCGTCTTTGGTGAGATAGATGCCGACCGAAGGGTCGTCACCGAGGATTTTAATGTTGCTTCCGCTGATAACGGCAGGACCACCGGAAGTGATGACCTGGCTGATACTCTTCGTCACGGAATCGGTGATGGAGTTGATGACCGGCCCCGTCTGTGCCAGCCCGTTGCAGATTACTTTTACGGCTTTGAGCTGGTCGCGCAGCAGTTGTCCCGGTGTGTAGGACACACCGAGCGAGTGCTTCGTGGCGTCAAACTGGGCGTTCTCCCCGAGGAACGAACCGCGTACGGTGACAATGTACTGTCCCACACCGTCTACCACGCTCTTCCCTTCGGCGATGGCTTCCACCTTCTTCTGGTCGGCAAGGTCGAGGATGTTCTCGATGGTTTCCTGCCGGTACTCGGTACGCTCCTTGATGATGCGTGCTGCGATTTCTTTGTTGTGCAGACTGCCTGTGATGCGTGCGCGTCCGGTGTAGTCGCCTTTTTGTTCGGTCATGATGTTGTCGTAAAGGTCAACATTGAGCGTGATTTTTTCGTTTGTTGCCATGATAATGATTGTTTTAAGGAAAGTGAATATCTATTTATTAGTTACGTTCTGTGCTGCTTGTCATTTCGCACGTATCTTGATAGCATTACCGTCCAGATAAAGTTCGAAATAACTGTCATAATATGTCATGTCCCCAGTAGTATTAGTCATCAGATGGAACTTCATAAGATCACTATCAGTCAAGGTGTAGCTGTCGGTTCCCTTAACAACGGTTTCGGCTCCTGGCCGGACAGTGGAACTACTCAACACGTAATCATATAGATCTAATTTAAAATCAGAATCCGCCGGAAGTTCGTTTTCAACCGTAACGGTGGGGATGGTCACTTGATTGCCATTAATCGCAGCTTGCAGACAGAGGCTCCGTTCACTCTCATACGTTCCCTCCTCCCTTGCTTTTATTTTTCCGCCTTTCAGTTGCAGTATTCCTGTAGGGGCAACAAGCACTTCCTGCCCCTTTATGCTTTTGGAGATTTCAGCATCGCCTTCCATAATGAGCGTGGCATTATCACCGACAGAGATACCAATTAGCTGGTCATCAACAAACCCATCGCCGGAATATAGTTCGAAGCCGTTACCCAGCGTTAGTTTGCAAGACGCCCTAACAAATATGCAGGCGACATCAGCTGAATGGGCAGCAGCATTTCCATAAATGTTGAGGTTGGTCAGCTTCAATGACGCGCCGTTTGTAAGCTCAAAAAGGCTTTTGTCGCTAGCGGTACGGGAAATACTATAATTATCGCCGCTGATAGGATTATTTCCGCCGTCAATAGCAATGTGTTTGCCGTCTATTGAAAAGGCAAAATGCTCTGCATCCGCAGCAACCCATATATATCCACCGAGGATGATTTGTGTTGGTGCATCCGCAGTGCCGTCTGCCGTTTCAATAGCGGTTTTCAGTTCGGCTACGGTAGTGACAAGCGTCTTGTTGCTGCTAACCGTCACAAGGCAGGTGGCGGACTTTTCGCGTGCGGTGGCGGTGATGGTGGCTGTTCCTTCAGCTACGGCGGTCACCAGTCCGTCTTTACTTACGGTGGCTACGGAAGTTTTGTCACTGCTCCATACTACGGATTCGGCAGTCACCCGGTCGGGGACAATGGTGGGAACCAGCGTTTCGGTCGCTCCCGATTTCAGGGTCAGAGTCTCATGATTGAGGGTGATGCTCTCTACGGGCACAGAGTTGTCGTCATTGTTGTCGTCGCCACAGGCGGTTGCCAACGTTGCTGCCATAAGGCAGAGGAAAAAGATTCTTAGTTGTTTCATACTTCTTTTGTCTTTCTAAAAGGGTGAATAAATCGTGTTCTCTTTTCGGACAAAAGTAATATGCAACAACGAAAAGGTATAGCCAAAATCCTGCATTGTATAGCCAAAATCCTGCAAATCTTGCAGGATTGCCGGAAATTCCATTGTTCGGAGAAACTTCTACCTATGCATTGATGGAAACAACAGCATTTGATGATAAAAGAGTATCGCCTTCTCCTTTAAGGTACAGACTTTTGTCGGCGGAACTCGGTAGGAGTCATTTTTACCAATTCGCGGAAATTGCGGTTGAAGGTGCGCATTGCCTTGAAGCCCGACGCTCCGGCAATGTCTTCAATTGTGTGGTTCGCGTAGTCCGGAAGCAGGAGCAAGTCCATGGCATGACGGATGCGCAGGCGGAGAAGATAATTTTGCAAGGTCAGTCCTGTGGCACGCCCCACAGCGGCGGAGAGATTACGCTCGTTTGTGCCAAGAGCTTTAATCAGGTCGTCACGCTTGAAGTTGTAGTCGAGGTACGGTTGTTCTTTCTGCAGATAGGCTTCGAGCTCTTCAAACAAGTGGTTGCTATCGCCGGATTGCAGGTAACAGATGAGGTCGCCCATATCGGCTTCGAGCGGTGGTTGGGGCAGTTTCCCATCCTGTTCAACGATAAAACGGCGTAGCATCTCGTAAGTGTAATGATAGTTAGTGTACAGCCATGCAAAAGCAGGATAGAAAACCACGATAAGGAAACTGAAACTAAACTCGGGTATCGGTCCCGGACAGACAAGTAAAACCCATGCGCCAATGCCGATACTCAACGCATAAAGGAAAGCGCGCATCGTCCACCGGAGTTCCAGTTTTGAGATACACTCTCCGGTCAATTCTTTTAAATGCGTGATGTAGCGGTGTTTTTTACGGAAAAAGAGGCGGACGTAAACGAACAGTTGTACGGTATAGGTGACACCGAACAAGGTCCGCACTGCCAACGGGAGATTGTGAACGACACACGCACGCCATTCTGCTAAAGAATATACACAGACGTCCGCTTCAATGCAGCAACTCACCACATACAGCAGAATGAAAACGAGCGAAGGCGCCGCATGCTTCATCACATTGGCAAAAGTGACGTATCTGCTGTCGAACAGCAATATCAACATAAACGTGAACATCAACGCCTGCGAAGAAGCAAGCACCAACACCAATATTGAGAATAAGTCCAACGACCGGTATACGCCGAACCCGTCAACCAGCAACTCCGCCAAATGACCGGCAGCGATAATGAGAGAAGCAGCGATGAAGAAATGGCATGCACGCCTGTATTTGGGATTAATGGCGTGCGCCATCTGCTTGAAGCAGACAAGACCGAAAGATATAGACAGACATATTCCGATAATAATGCCGTTTGTTAGTGTGTGTAAAGCCGGTATATCCATTGCTTAGCATTTATTTTCCCGACAAAGTTAATGAATCTTGACGAGAAACCGACTAGTTACACCCTGTAAAATTCGACAAGTCTGCAAAATCGTATAGAAACAACCTAATAGCTAATCTTCACTCCGGCAAAGAAACTTCTCGGCAGAGAAGGCCCGTAAATATAGCCGGAATCCCGATTAGCTCCTCTATCAAAGTCCTTCTGATAAGACTCAAAGAGGTTCTGAACTCCGCCGTTTAGTTGCAAATCGACTGTTTTGTATAGCTTGAAGTCATAAGCCAGTTTCACTCCCAAATCGAAGAAACGGGGTGTACGGATGGCTTCCGCCTTTCGTTCGGGCATTGCGCCCAGTTCGGCGTTCTCGGCGGTGATATCCATGCGTTGCACTAACATTCTCCCGGTATAAGTTCCTGACAGGGCAATGGATAAAGGTTTGATGGGAGTATAAGTAGCTGTGAAGTAACCATATGTATCGGGAGTACGGAAAATTTTCTTTTCTGCCGGTGCGTCGTCATGCCATTTATGAGGTTCATCGTATCGGCTGCGTTGCAAAGTGAGTCCCGCTTGTATTTGCAGGATGGAAAGATAAGCCACTTTGCCCTCCAGCGTTAGCCCCATCACTTTCGCGCCGGGACCGTTACTGCGTGGTTTTACCAATATCCCATCGCCACGGTCATAAGGTTCGCCCAACACGAAGACATCTGTCAGTCTTGTATAAAAGCCCTCGATCAAGAAATTCGTCTGGAATACTCCGAAACGGTGATACATATCTGCGGACGCACTGAAACTTTGGGATTTCTCTTCTTTCAAGTTCTTCGCACGCTCAATCATTGCCACTGTTCCGCCCACATTTTCAATATGCATATCTTCATCAAAAGCCTGCGGAGCACGGAATCCGGATGAATAGCTCAAACGCAGGTTTATATTCTGTGTCGGGTTGAAACGCAAGTTGGCACGGGGGCTAAAGATGACATTATCTACCATGTTATGCTTATCCAGACGACCACCGATCAGAATGCCCCAACGGTCGTTCTTCCACTCGTTCTGCAGAAAAGCACTGTAAATATTTACCGTCTGATCCGTGTGGCGGTCATATCCCCACATATTATCTTTCAGACGATCACGGTTATATTCAAGTCCTGCCGTGAGGTCAGAAGGCATAAAAAAACACTTATCAAACGTATGTACATACTGCGCGCCGCCCATAGCGGTTAAATCCGTTGTTTTTCCATAGGCTTTCAGAGGATCGTTACCCGGTCCGTAATAACTGTCCCGATCTGTATTGGCGGCTGACGCAAAGATACTTAGACGGTTCTTTTCATCTGGCGAGAAATAATCGAACTTCAAACTTCCACCATCAATCGAATGTTGCAACTGCTCTGCAATATGGGCTTCGTGAGGAGGACGGTCCAACATATCCCCTCCCCGACGGAATTCCTGCATGTGGTGATATTCGAAGGTTAGTTTGGAGTAAGTGCTTGTTTTCAGATAAGAGCGGAAGCCCACTGTCTGATTCTTCAATTTAGGTAGTTCGGTGAATCCGTCTCCGTCATAATCATATCCGGACCGGTGACGGTTCTGACCAAAGATATACAGTCCGGCACGATGATCGTCCGTCACTAATGAAGCATTCAGGGAGGTATTGTTATCGAATGAGGAGCCGCCCCCTAAAGCAGTAAGGGTGTGCGACAGCTGGCCGGAATTGCGCAAAGGCTCTTTGGTGATTATATTGATGGTTCCTGCAATGGCCGAAGAGCCGAACAAGGCGGAACCTCCCCCACGCATCACTTCTACGCGTTCAATCATGCTGGCGGGAATCTGTTCCAGGCCATACACTCCGGAAAGGGCACTGAATACGGGACGGGAATCTATCAAAATCTGCGTATACGGTCCGTCCAGTCCATTGATGCGGACTTGCTGGAAACCACAATTCTGGCAGTTTGTCTCTACACGTACACCGGGCTGAAAGTTCAGCCCTTGCGATAAAGTGGAAGAGTTAGTCGTTTCAAATAGCTTCAGATCGACGACATTTACCAAAGTAGGAGCCAAACGGCGCGTCGTTTCACTGCGGTTGGCGGAAACCACTACCCCATCCAAAGCAATCGCGTCCTCTTCTATTTCAAAATCCTCTTCCAGTGTCTTTCCTTTTTTCAGAGTCACGTTGCGGGTCACGGTCTTGTAGCCGACCGAGCTAACCTCCAGTATAAAGTTACCTTCCGGCAAATTCTTCAAAAAATAATGTCC
>JACXXQ010000818.1_pt1 | contig 13168 bp, 13 predicted proteins | sample 8621361 | NCBI WGS metagenome assembly JACXXQ01 (sample SAMN15503820, study PRJNA645414) | gut metagenome | isolation source: feces | host: Bos taurus | place: USA | collected 2016 | reverse complement strand
TGCTCGTTTTAATTGTTCCTCACGCATTAATGGCAGTTGATCTTCATAAATATGTGCATTGATAATCTTATGGAATGCTTTGCCCGGCTTATGTCCGGTAATTTGTGCCATTAATACCAAAAAGGTAAACACCTGAATTTGATTAAACGTCAATCCGAGCGGCACATCACAAGAACGTTGATAACTGGTTAAGTAGAGCGTATCACCCAATAGCGAAAATGTGTGTGTATGCATACAAGGGCGCAAGCAGCCTTGTTCAATCTCGCCCGGATTATAAAACGTTAAAATTTCGCCACGATCATCAATGCCCTTGCTTAAATCATTGACGATTTTGCGCAACTGATCGACAGTTTCGCCATTTGGTTTACGCCACGAACGCCCCTGCACACCGTAGACACGCCCCATATCATCTTCACCTTTGCGATAGGGATTGGCAAGCCACGCCGCATTTTCATTGGCATTCGCATCCCACGTTTTGGTGCCCAATTTACGGAAATCAGCTGCATTGTCATAGCCACGAATATAGCCCAATAATTCAGCAATAGCCGCTTTCCAGAAACTCTTTCGCGTGGTAATCAATGGGAATTCATTATCAGCGACATTGTAAGTTAATGAGGCATCAATCACAGTCAAACAACGTTTTCCGGTTCTCTGATTTTCTACCCAAACGCCTTCATCAATAATACGTTGGCAAAGATCAAGATACTGTTTCATTGTTTTTCCCCTTACGCTGATATGCAAACCAAATAATGACAAGCCCGATAACAATCATCGGTGTCGAAAGAATCTGTCCCATTGAAATTTCGTGTCCGAAATAAAGCCCTAACTGTGGATCCGGTTCTCTGAAAAACTCAACAATAAAACGGAACACACCATAACAGAACAAGAACAGACCTGAAACCGCACCTGTTGGACGAGGTTTACGAATAAACAGATTTAAAATGGTAAACAACACCACGCCTTCCAAAAAGGCTTCATAGAGTTGTGACGGATGTCGCGGTAAATAGCCACCGCTCGGAAACAGCACTGCCCAAGAAACATCTGTTACTCTGCCCCACAATTCATCATTAATAAAATTACCGATTCTCCCCATTCCCAAGCCGAATGGAATGAGTGGTGCGATAAAATCAGCAACGGCAAAGAATTGCCGTTTTTGAGCCTTGGCAGTCAACCACATCGCCACGATTACACCGATTAGCCCACCGTGAAACGACATTCCGCCTTCCCACACCCGAATCAGATAAAGCGGATCCTGCAAGAAAAGATCAAATTGATAGAACAGAACATAGCCGATACGTCCGCCTAAAAAGACACCTAAAAATCCGTTAAAAAGCAAATTATCAAACTGATCGGCGCTCCAACCGCTGTTAGGGCGTTTTACTCGACGCATTCCCAACCAGCGCGCAAATAAAAAACCGATCAAATACATCAAGCCGTACCAACGCAGCGCAATCGGTCCGACAGCAAAAATAACAGGATCAAATTGAGGATAGGTAAAAAATTCGCTATTCATAACCACTCTATTTAATAAACATATCTATCGCAATGGCAATCAACATCAACGCAAAATAACGTTTTAAGGTAGGAATCGGCAATTTGGTTGTTGTTGTCGCACCCAATTTTGAAGTAAAGAATGAAGTTGCGGTAATGCCAACCACCGCCGGTAAATAGACGTAACCCAAAGAGTAATCCGGCATATCGGCATTCCAGCCACCAATAATAAAACTTAACATACCGGACAAACCAAGCAGCATTCCACAGAAAGCGGACGACCCAATCGCTTTTTTCATATCGATACCGCGAGAATTTAAAAACGGCACAATAAAACCGCCGCCTCCAATTCCGGCAGCACTGGAAGCGATACCAATCAATATTCCACCAACTACCGAAGCCGTTTTAGTCAATGTTTTCACTGCCTGTTTTGGCTTAATCGACAACACCATTTTCAATGCAAGATAGACGACTAAACAGGCAAAAATTTTACTGGCAATCGCTTTATCCAGTTTGCCAATAAACAGCCCTGAAATAAATGTGGTTACCATAATGACAGGTGCCAAAATTTTCACGGCATCCCAAACAATATTGCCCAATTTATGGTGACGTTGTGCGGAAGAAAAACCGGTAACGACAATGGTGGCGAACGAAGTGCCCAACGCTGATGACATCAATAAATTATCCGGAATACCTGCCATCGGTAATAAATAGACCAGCACCGGCACAATAATTAACCCCCCGCCGATGCCGAACAACCCGGCGAGAAATCCGACAAGCGCACCGACCACTAAACAGATAAGAAAAAATGTGAGCATTGCTAACCCCTTGTTTTGTTAAACAAACGTTTTGGATATTTAGCGGAAGAAGAGCGTTTATTATTGGCGTAAGTACGCTTATTTTGAACGTTCTGATAATTTACCGGAGATGAAACAGCTTCATCTTCTCTTTGGCTAAATAAGACCGTTGAGAATTCTTTCATAATTTTGCGATAAACATCCCGTTTGAATGACACCACCTGTCTGACCGGATACCAGAAACTGACCCAGCGCCAACCGTCAAACTCCGGCGATGAGCCAACGTTCATATTAATATTCTTTTCCGAGCTGACGAGTTGTAACAGAAACCAACGCTGTTTCTGCCCGATACAAACCGGACGTGAATCGTGGCGGATAAGACGTTTAGGTAATTTATAACGCAACCAGTGTTTTGAACTATAAATAATTTTGACATCGTTGGCGGTTAAGCCGACCTCTTCATAGAGCTCACGATACATCGCTTGTTCCGGCGTTTCTTTTGGATTAATGCCGCCTTGAGGGAATTGCCACGAATTTTGATTATATCGTTTCGCCCAAAAGACCTGTCCCTTTTGGTTACAAATAACAATACCGACGTTAGGACGATAACCGTCGAAATCGATCACTATCGACAACCTTAAACTTAAATTCAGATAAAAAAGATGGCGTTGATTGTTTCATACTATCGTTTTTTTCTCAAGTTTCCGATTCGGCTCTGCATACAAAATCACGCATTATCACAGATCTCACCCTGCTTTTATGATAGTATAAAATCCATTCCTTATGATGAAAGCAATAAAGAGTTTGAGCAAATGAGCAAATCACACAGATTCCCGGCATTGATACATAATGTGTTTGCTTACTGCAAACGTATCGCTGTCGCGCACTACAAAAAATGGATTATGCTACTGCTCTCGCTGCTTTCTCTGACCATCGTGTTGTTGGTGACGGTTGATGTCGGCATCAGCTGGTGGGTCAAAGATCGTATCTATCGCGATATCGATCTTCTGCCTTATCGACCTTACGGCTTGGTGTTGGGAACTTCAAAATACTTTAAAAACAATACCTTAAATCTATTCTATTATAATCGTCTCTCCGCCGCCGAATCATTAATCAAGCATCATAAAGTCGATTACCTGCTACTCAGCGGCGATAATCGCACGCTCCAATATAATGAGCCGCAAAGAATGTTTAAGGATTTGCTAAAAATGGGCGTACCTTCACAAACAATGTTTTTTGACTATGCCGGTTTTCGCACGCTTGATTCGGTTGTTCGTGCCGATAAAGTTTTCAAAGCGCAATCTTTAACCATTATCACCCAGCGCTTCCATTGTGAACGTGCACTGTTTATTGCCAAACATTATGATATTGATGCTATTTGCTATGAGGCAGATAATCCCGAAGGTTATACTTGGGTGCGTTTTCGTGAATTTTTTGCTCGTGTGCAAGCAGTTTTAGATATTATGCTCGGCAAACAGCCCTATTTTTTAGGCAAACCAGAACCGTTACCACCACCAATTTTGCCGCCGCCTGAAGAGTAAGACTTCACATAAAAATCGAATAAATACTCGCTTTTGGCTATTGTTCTTACCGCAAGAAAACACGATAATAGCCCCCTTATTTTTAGTGATAGAGCAATGATGAGTTATATTCTTTTAATTATCAGTACTGCCTTAATCAACAATTTTGTGTTGGTTAAATTCTTAGGTTTATGCCCGTTTATGGGAGTTTCCAAAAAAGTGGATACTGCTGTCGGAATGGGGTTGGCAACAACATTTGTTTTAACTGTCGCTTCTTTAGTTGCCTATTTGGTTGATCACTATATTTTATTGCCGTTGAACGCTATCTATTTACGCACATTAGTTTTTATTTTAGTGATCGCCGTAGTCGTACAGTTTACCGAAATGGTGATTAATAAAACCAGCCCGACACTCTATCGCTTACTCGGTATCTTTTTGCCGTTAATCACCACCAACTGTGCAGTGCTTGGCGTTGCTTTGTTAAACGTTAATTTAGCGCATAACTTTATCCAATCCGTTATTTACGGTTTCGGTGCCGCACTTGGTTTTTCTTTAGTACTGGTGTTGTTCGCCGCTATTCGCGAACGGATTGAAGCTGCCAATGTGCCTTTTCCGTTTCGGGGCGCATCCATTGCCTTAATCACTGCCGGATTAATGTCTGTCGCCTTTATGGGTTTTAGTGGATTAGTGAGAGTCTGATGTCTTGGTTATTATCTCTATCCCCTTATATGTGGATTTTAATCAGTATTGCATTACTTGCTTTAATTTTCGGAGCCATTTTAGGTTTTTCCTCGATTAAGCTGAAAGTAGAAGCTGACCCAATTGTGGACAAAATTGATGCTTTATTACCACAAAGCCAGTGTGGACAATGTGGTTATCCGGGTTGTCGACCTTATGCAGAAGCGATTGCCAATGGCGATATCATCACTAAATGCGTTCCCGGCGGACAACCTTTAGTCGAAAAATTGGCAGATTTACTCGGTGTGGATGCACCGCAAGGCGTATTTGAAGAAGAACCTGTGCCTAAAGTTGCCTTTATCCACGAAGAGATGTGCATTGGGTGTACAAAATGTATTCAAGCCTGTCCGGTTGATGCCATTATCGGTGCCAATAAAGCATTGCACACCGTTATTCCTGATCTCTGTACCGGTTGTGAATTATGCGTTGCTCCTTGTCCGACCGATTGTATTACGATGGAGAAGGTTAAACCTTCTCTTGATTCTTGGAACTGGAAATATGATCAAAAATTAATTATCCCTGTCGTGCAGATACAAACGCAAAATGAGCCGGAGCAAGTAAAATCATAGGAAAGTTAAGATGTTAGATGATGTATTAACCAGAATAAATAAAAATCGATTGTGGGATTTCCCCGGTGGTATTCATCCGCCGGAAATGAAACAGCAATCGAACGGCACTAAACTTTCCCGCTTAAAACAGCCTAACACTTACTACATTGCCTTGAAACAACACGCCGGTAAAGCCGGTCAATTGTTAGTTCAAGTTGGCGATTATGTATTAAAAGGACAAGCATTAACTCAAGGCGACGATTATCGTACGCTGCCGGTACACGCACCTACTTCCGGCACCATTACCGCTATCGGCGATTATGCCTCTTCGCATCCGTCCGGTTTGCCTGAAACCACCATCACCTTACAAGCTGATGGTAAAGATCAGTGGCGCGATCGCCAACCGATTGAAGATTTTCTGACTGTGCCGCCGGAACAATTATTGCAAAAAATCTATCAAGCAGGCATTGCCGGTTTAGGCGGTGCCGTGTTCCCGACCGCCTCTAAAATCGCCAGTGCAGAAAATAAAGTTAAATTATTGATTATTAACGGCGCAGAGTGCGAACCTTATATTACCTGTGATGATCGCTTAATGCGTGATCGCAGTCTTGATATTCTCGAAGGCATTCGGATTCTACGTTATATTTTACGGCCACAAAAAGTGGTGTTGGCAATCGAAGATAATAAAGCGGAAGCTATTGAGGCTATGCAACAAGCCCTATCCGGTGCTAACGATATTGAAATTCGCGTTATTCCAACCAAATATCCTTCCGGTGCGGCGAAACAATTAATTCAAGTTTTAACCGGTCTGGAAGTGCCGAATAATGGTCGCTCTTCGCAGATTGGCGTGTTAATGAACAATGTTGCCACTGCCTTTGTGGTAAAAAAAGCGATTATTGATGACGAACCGCTCATTGAACGCGTGGTAACACTGACCGGTGATAAAATTCCGCAACCTCGTAATGTTTGGGCAAGAATAGGGACACCAATTTATCACCTGTTACAACAAGCCGGTTATCAATATGATGATCGTTTCCCTGTATTTATGGGCGGACCGATGATGGGATTTATTTTACCAAATCTCAACTCACCGGTAACCAAAGTGACTAACTGCCTAATTGCGCCGGATCATTTTGAATATCAGCCGCCACCGCAAGAGCGTAATTGTATTCGTTGTTCTGCCTGTTCCGATCACTGTCCAATTAAATTGATGCCACAGCAACTCTATTGGTTTGCGCGCAGCGAAGATCACGAAAAATCAGAACAGTACAACCTAAAAGATTGTATTGAGTGTGGCGTTTGTGCCTATGTCTGCCCGAGCAATATTCCACTTATCCAGTATTTTCGCCAAGAAAAAGCCAAAATTGCAGAATTGAAATTAAAAGCAAAACTGGCGGAAGAGGCGAAAGTCCGTTTTGAAGCTAAACAAGCTCGAATGGAACGAGAAAAACAGGAACGAGATCGCCGAACTCAACTAGCGGCGGAAGCTCGTCGAGCAGAGATGGCAAAACAACAAGGCATTGACCCTGTGCAAGCTGCATTGGAACGTGTTCGTCAAAAACAGGCAAGCAATGCAATACCACAAATCAAAACTATCATTAACGATAAAGGTGAAATATTGCCTGATAACAGCGATATTATGGCAGCTCGTAAAGCTCGCCGTTTAGCCAAACAGGCACAAACACAAACCGTTCAACTGACAGAGTTGGAAACAACGGATAAAGAGAATAAACAAGCCGCTATCGCTGCTGCTATTGCTAGGGCAAAAGCGAAAAAAGCACAACAAACGGACAACAGCAATAGCGCTGCCGAATCTTCTTCTGTAGCTGCTGAAAACAACACAGATGCCGATCCACGTAAAGCCGCTATCGCCGCCGCCATTGCCAGAGCTAAAGCGAAAAAAGCGCAGCAAGCGGAAAACAACAATACTGCTGCCGAATCTTCTTCAGTGGCAACTGAAAGCTGCGCAGATACCGATCCACGTAAAGCTGCTATCGCCGCTGCCATTACCAGAGCTAAAGCGAAAAAAGCACAAACGCTTGCGGAAGCAGAAAAAGTCATTTTAATAACAACAGACGAAACATTAGATCAGCAACAAAGTCCTAGTGCCGATCATCATTCCATTGATAATCATCAGCATACAGATCCTAGAAAAGCGGCAATTGCAGCAGCAATAGCCAGAGCAAAGGCAAAAAAAGCAGTAAGAGAAGGAAATCAAGATAATGTTTAGAATGGCAAGTTCTCCTCACGTACATTCCCATAGCTTGACCGCAAAAGTAATGTTGTGGGTAATTGTAGCAATGATTCCAGCAATTATGGTACAAATCTACTACTTTGGTTTCGGTACTTTAATTCAACTGTTATTAGCTGTGATTTTCGCTATTTTACTGGAGTGGATTGTAACTAGATTACGCACTAAGAAAAATTTTGCTGATTTATCGGATATGAGCGTCATCTTGACAGCTATTATTTTAGCAGTTGCCATTCCACCTTATGCTCCCTATTGGATAATTATGGTTGGCATTTTTTGTTCTGTTATTTTAGGTAAGCAAGTTTATGGCGGACTTGGGCAAAATCCTTTTAATCCGGCAATGGTAGGGTACGCTATTCTGTTGGTGTCGTTTCCGGCACAAATGACCGCTTGGGCATTACCGAATCATTTATTACTTGAACCGACCGGCTTTAAAGATGCTTATTTACTGATATTTCAAGGTGTTACCAGTGATGGTTACAGCTTACATCAACTGACCTCTACGATTGACGGTATTACTCAAGCAACCCCATTGGATAGCGTCAAAACCGGAATAAAAAATCATCTCACTTTTGGGCATATTGCATCTTCCCCCATTTTCCAACACGATAATTGGCAAGATAGCCTCGCTATCACGATGGGAATCGGTTGGTGGCAACTTAATCTTACCTTCCTTGTCGGCGGTCTTTTCCTAATTTGGAAAAAAGTGATTCACTGGCAAATTCCTGTCGCAATGTTGCTGACATTAACCATTTTTGCTACTGCAACTTGGCTGATTGCGCCGCAAACTTATCCATCACCGCTATGGCAACTCTTTTCCGGCGCAACAATGTTCGGTGCCTTTTTTATTGCTACCGATCCGGTAACGGCATCTATTACGCCAAAAGGAAAATTATTATTCGGTAGCTTGGTCGGGCTGTTACTTTACGTTATCCGTTTCTACGGCGGTTATCCGGACGGGGTGGCATTTGCTGTTTTATTAAGCAATATTTGTGTCCCGCTAATCGATCATTACACTCGTCCTCGTCTTTATGGTCGCTAAGGAGAAAGAATGGCAACTCTAAAACGCACAACCATTACTTATGCTTTAATCTTAGCTTTTGTCGCTTTGATTTGTACTTTAATCACATTGGCAATGTACGCATTAACGCAAGATAAAATCCAACAAGTCATGGAAAATCAGCAGAAACAGCTTTTATCTGAAGTGCTGCCACCAAATTTTGCCAATAATGATCTGTTAAGATCGTGCTACATTCCAAATAATAACAAGCAGTTAGCCGATATTTCGAAACTTTATTTAGCCAAAAAACAGAATAAAACCGTTGCTTATCTGTTTGAAACCAGCGCACCGGACGGTTATTCAGGTAACATTCGTATTTTGGTGGCAGTAACGCCGGAGCGTGAAGTGTTGGGCGTACGTGTTTTAGAACATCACGAAACCCCCGGTTTAGGCGATAAGATCGAAACACGGCTTTCTGACTGGATCTTAGCTTTCAGCAATAAACAATTTAATCTTAATGAGTTGGACAAATGGGCTGTCAAAAAAGACGGCGGTGAATTTGATCAATTTGCCGGTGCGACTATTACGCCGCGCGCGGTGGTTAATGCCGTGAAAAAAGGGTTGTTGCAATTACTCTCTCAACCGTTTGTATTTAATCCTGACGATTACAGCCGTTGCAATTAAGAAAGGAGGTGTTAAATGAATCATAATGCTCCAGAAGCAACCCACACTGATAATGTCGATTCCGTTTGGAAAACCTTGTTTATTCAAGGCGTATGGAAGAATAATGCCGCATTGGTGCAATTATTAGGGCTGTGTCCGTTATTGGCGGTATCTAATTCTGTTGCCAATGCGTTAGGTCTTGGTTTGGCAACTATGTTGGTGTTGATTTGTACCAACAGTATGGTTTCGCTATGTCGGCATCTTATTCCGAAAGCCATCCGTATTCCGATTTATGTGATGATTATTGCCTCAACTGTGACCATCGTCCAGTTGGCAATGAATGCCTATACTTATTCGCTTTATCAATCATTAGGGATTTTTATTCCACTCATTGTTACCAACTGTATCGTCATCGGTCGAGCCGAAGCCTATGCCTCAAAAAACAGTTTATGGCACGCAATGTTCGACGGTTTCTCAATGGGATTGGGAATGACGCTAAGTTTGGTCGTATTAGGCGCATTACGTGAAGCGATCGGTAGCGGCACACTGTTCAGCGGTATGGAACAGCTGTTCGGTGAATCGGCAAAGGCACTGAAAATCACTCTATTTCACGCCGACAGCCATTTTTTACTTGCGATTTTGCCGCCCGGCGCTTTCCTTGGCTTAGGAACACTGTTAGCACTAAAAAACATTATTGAACGGAACAAATAATGAACCAACAAAAAAGAATAGAAATTCTCACTCGTTTGCGTGATGCTAATCCGCACCCTACCACCGAATTAAAATACCATTCGGTTTTTGAGCTGCTGATTGCCGTTATTTTATCGGCACAAGCGACTGATGTTGGCGTAAACAAAGCCACTGCAAAATTATTTCCGATCGCGAATACACCGCAGGCAATTCTTGATTTAGGTGTAGATGGTTTAAAAAATTATATAAAAACTATCGGTTTATATAATAGTAAAGCTGAAAATATTATAAAAACTTGTCGAGTGTTAATTGAAAAGTATAATGGCGAGGTTCCGGAATCACGTGAAGCATTGGAATCTTTGCCAGGCGTTGGGCGTAAAACCGCAAATGTGGTGTTGAATACTGCTTTTGGTTGGCCAACGATTGCCGTTGACACCCATATTTTTCGTATCGCTAATCGTACCGGTTTCGCACCTGGGAAAGATGTGCTCGCCGTTGAAAAAAAATTATTAAAAGTCGTTCCGGATGAATTTAAAGTCGATGTTCACCATTGGCTTATTTTGCACGGACGCTACACCTGTATCGCTCGTAAACCTCGTTGCGGTGCCTGTTTGATTGAAGATCTGTGTGAATTTAAAGATAAAACCGAATATTAAAAACTATTGGAGATAATATGACTACTCACACAGAAAGACAGACTTGGTCAAGCCGACTGACTTATGTTTTAACCGTAGCCGGTGCAACTGTCGGTTTCGGCGCTACTTGGCGTTTCCCCTACTTGGTCGGTGAAAACGGTGGCGGTGCTTATGTATTACTGTTCTGCATCGCAATGATTGTGATCGGCATTCCAATGATCCTGGTTGAAAATGTTATCGGTCGCCGAATTCGCGTTAATGCTATCGACGCTTTCAGCGGCAATATCCATCATAAACCTATCCCTCGCTATTGGAAACTTGTCGGTTATCTCAGCGTACTCGGTGCGTTTTGTATTATGGCGTACTATATGGTGCTTGGCGGTTGGGTGAGTAATTATATCGTCAGTTTGCTCAGTGGCGCTTTGGACATCAGCGCACCGATTACTGCCGACACCACGAAAAATTTCTTCCAAGCTACCATTATGGATAATCCAGCAATGATTAGCCTGTACACTTTTCTGTTTGTCTTGGTTAACTATGTGATTCTGGTGAAAGGGGTGATTGACGGCATTGAAAAATCGGTGAAATATTTGATGCCGCTGTTATTTATCTTTTTAATCTGTATGGTGATTCGTAATGTTACGCTGCCGGGTGCTTGGCAAGGCATTGTGTTCTATCTCAAACCTGATTTCTCTAAGATCACGCCACAGCTTTTCGTTTTTGTCTTGGGGCAAGTCTTTTTCGCTTTAAGTTTAGGTTTCGGCGTTATCGTTACGCTCTCCAGTTATCTGAAAAAAGGAGAAAATTTGGTGCAAACTGCGGTCATAACCGGCTGCGTGAATACCATTATTGCGGTCTTGGCCGGCTTTATGATTTTCCCATCACTGTTCACTTTCGGTATCGCGCCAAATTCGGGACCAACCTTAGTATTCCAAAGTTTACCAATCGTGTTTTCTCATATGTGGGCAGGTAAGTTTTTTGCCGTGATCTTCTTTAGTTTATTACTGATTGCTGCATTAACTACTTCTCTTACCATTTATGAAGTTTTAATTACCGCCTTGCAGGAAAAAACGAAAATTAATCGCCGTTTAGCGATTCTCTTCGTTCTCGGCGCGATCTTCCTTCTCGGCAATGTACCATCAATTTTAAGTTACGGTCCTTGGCACGACGTTCATTTCTTCGGCAAAAATATTTTTGATGCGTTTGATTTTGTCAGCGGCAATATTCTCTTTATGCTCACCGCACTATTCTGTGCTGTTTTTGTCGGTTTTGTAATGAAAGACGAAGCTAAACGAGAATTGAGATTAGGCGAAAATTCTAAGTTGGCACAATGGTGGTTCAGCTATGTTAAATATATCGTGCCACTTGTCATTATTGTAATCTTTATCAGTAACTTAATTTAATTCGCTTTTGGCTTGAGAAGCCTTAAATTCTAGGTATTCTTCCAATTGTTCAATGGCGGCAAGACAACGTTGTCGCCGTTGTTGCAATAGTGCAAGCTGTTGCTGAAAGAGAGGTTTCTGCTCTCTCGGCGCTAGTTGTTGCTGTTGTTCCAAATCAGCAATGCGATCATTAAAACGCGTTAAAAATTCATAATATTTATGAATTCTCTCCTCTGCCGGTAATTGAAAAACATCATACTGTTTTTTCTCTGTTTTTTGTGGCTGAGCTGCTGCCGTTTCCGCTTTTTTCGCAGATCTTTCGGTGCGTTGCAAAGCCTCCAACAACACTCGGAACTGAATACTGATTTGCTCCGCCAAATAAGCAACCACCTCAACCTTATCTAAGGTTGCTAAGCGAGCGATATTTTGTTCAATTTGCGCAATGTAGTAGCGTAACGGCTGTCCCGATTCTGCAAAAACGGTACGTTCAAACTGCTGCTTAATAATCTGCTCACCGTCATAACGGTAGAAAAGCTGTAATTGTTGCTGTAATTGAGAGATGAGTTGTTGCTGATTTGTCATAATAGGATATGGATAAGCACAAGATCCGGTGCGGCATTATCACCGCACCGATAACGGAAATTACATTTTTTCAACAGTTTTAATGCCTAACAGATCCAATCCCTGTTTTAACACTTTCGCCGTTAATGCGGCCAATTTCAAACGACTTTGTTTGACCTCTTCCGCTTGATTTAAGATTGGGCAATGTTCATAGAAGGAAGAAAATGCCCCTGCTAAATCATAAAGATAAGCGCATAAAACGTGAGGTGTGCCCTCTTTCACTACGGTGTTAATCGCTTCTTCAAATTTCAATAAAGTTAATGCTAACTGACGTTCTTTATCATCCTTAATTTGAATTTCGCCTGCCAACTGCTGAGGATCAATGCCACTATTGGCAAAAATAGAACGGATACGCGTGTAAGCATACTGAATATAAGGTGCGGTATTGCCTTCAAACGTCAACATATTATCCCAATCAAACACATAATCAGTCGTGCGGTTTTTGGATAAGTCAGCATATTTCACCGCACCGATACCAACGACTTCCGCCACTTGACGCTGTTCTTCAGCGCTTAAATTGGTTGATTTCTCGCTAATCAATTTTTCTGCACGCTCTACCGCTTCATCCAACAGATCCGCCAATTTCACTGTGCCGCCGGTACGCGTTTTGAACGGCTTATTATCTTTACCCAACATCATTCCGAAATTGAAATGATCCCAAGTTACGCTTTCCGGCACATATCCTGCTTTACGCACAATTAACCAAACCTGTTGTAAATGTTGGCTTTGACGACTATCGGTAAAATAGAGAATACGGTCGGCGTGCAAAGTTTCATAACGATATTTTGCACAGGCAATATCGGTAGTCGCATAAAGATAACCGCCATCCTTC